>MDTG01095909.1_pt1 | contig 18266 bp, 17 predicted proteins | sample 811421 | NCBI WGS metagenome assembly MDTG01 (sample SAMN05326645, study PRJNA326480) | marine metagenome | isolation source: seawater | place: Pacific Ocean: South East | collected 2011 | reverse complement strand
TTCTCGCCCATAACTTATCCAGTGCAATTAACCGCATGAGTATAATGGTTGTAATTTGGCTTTTTATTGAGTTGATTAACGCGAAGCCTCAAGAGTCGTGTACTTTCTGGGGGAAACATGGCTAGTCAACTTCATTCGTGGGAGATGCCCATCGAGACCGGCGAAATTCCTGCGGATGAGAGTGTGTTTGATGCAATAGTAGTCGGAGGTGGCCCTGGAGGTTCGGCTGCTGCTGGATATCTTGCCAAAGGTGGGAAAAAGGTACTACTTATCGAAAAACGCCTTTGGCCTAGAGACAAAGTATGCGGAGATGCGGTTGGCGGTAAATCTTTGAGTCATGTCAAAAATTTAGGCGTAAAGGCAAAACTAGAAAAAAGTCCTCATTTTAGAGTTACTGGAATTAAATTTTCATCTCCAAAAGGCCATACTGTAAGGGTGGCATTGCCTGAAGAAGATGTTGAAAAAATGGAGGCTGGATATTCTCTACCTAGGATACAATTTGACCATCTTCTTTTTGATGAATGTCAAAAAATGGTTCGTGAATCGGGCGGCTCAATTATCCAAGATGGAAATGTAAAATCTGTAATTTTTGATGATGGTGATGGTGGCGATGATCCGGGTAAAGGAAGTGGGGATAAACGCCATGCTGCTGGTATAATTGTTAAAATTGGGGGACGAAATGGAAAGAATTTGAAATTTTATTCAAGGGAAATTGTTGGCGCAGGTGGTTATAGGTGCCCTGTTGCTAAAGCCTTGGTCGAAGGAAGTTATGGAGAAGAGATGGTTGATAGAGACCATTATTGCGACGGATACCGGGAGTATTGGAAAAATGTCAAAGGATGTACAGAAAATATTGGAGATATTGAAATTCATTTTGTCGACTCTGTTGTCCCTGGATATTTCTGGCTATTTCCTGTCTCCGAAGGAGTTGTGAATGTTGGCATTGGCATGGTTATGAGCCTATTAGATAAGCAAAATAAGAAATTAAAAACAATGCAAAAAGACGTGATTGAAAATCATCCTCTGTTCAAAGAGCGTTTCAGTGAGGCTGAAATGATTCCTGGCAGTGCTAAGGGATGGCACTTACCATTTGGCTCTCCTCGTAAGAAAACAAAATTACAACCTCGTAGAAATGCGATGATGGGGATTAGATTAGTTGGAGATGCTGCGTCTCTTATCGACCCATTTTCAGGAGAAGGTGTGGGCAACGCACTAGTCAGTGGAGAGATGGCTGCTAGACATATTATTGAAAAATTGCCATACGAGCAATATCAAGATGAATTATGGACAGCGCTTGGTCCAGAATTAAAAAATTCATTTAACATGCAAAAATTAAGTCGCCGTAAATGGCTACTAAATTGGTTTGTTGGTAAGGCGAGTAAAAAGCCTGCTCTTCAAGAAATGATGACAGAAATGATAGCCAGTAAAGAGGCTCAGGAAAATTTACACTCCCCGTGGTTTATGTTCAAAACCTTGATGTTTTAGGTGATAATATGAATAAAAATTTGGATGATATCGATGCTATTTTTCTAGATTTAGATGGTACTATATATCTTGGCGGAGATTTAATTCCTGGGGCATTAGAATTTCTTGAAAGATGTAAACAAAGAGGGATTAGACGTTTTTTCTTATCTAATAACTCAAGTCGATCTGTTAAACAATACCTACTGAAATTGAATAGCATGGGAATCCCTGCAACAGCAGATGATGTGTTGTTATCTACTCATGACTTACTTGCTTGGCTAGATAAAAATAATGTCACAGATACTTGGGTGGTTGGAACGGGTGGAATGAAAGAAATGTTAGAGGATGTTGGCATTTCAACAGATAGTGATAGCCCTCAATTCGTAGTTCTTGGATATGATACGGAAATAAATTATGAAAAAATCTCAGTAGCAAGTGTACATCTGCATTCTGGAGTCCCAATGGTCGCAAGTCACCCTGATTTAGTCTGTCCCTCTCCGGATGGGGGTTTACCTGATGTTGGTGCATATTTGGCTATGTTCAAGACGACTACGGGAGTTGATCCTGTGCATATTACAGGAAAGCCCAATCCGGGAATGATTCTTCACAAAATAGAAGAGTTAGGATTACAACCTTCCCGTTGTGCAATGGTTGGAGATAGATTGTATACTGACATCGCTATGGCTAGCCGAGCTGGATGTCTAGGGGTCTTAGTGCTATCAGGAGAAGCCACATTGGCTGATTTAGAAGATATTGAAGATGGGGCGGATGAGCGCCCAGGATTAATAGTTGAAAGTGTGGAAGAGCTTCTTAGGTGAATGTATGTCTCTCAAAAAACGGTGGTTTTGGTGGCGAGAAAGGCGTAAAATTTTCCCCCCTGACGACATTCATAGGGCTGGAGATCTTGCGGAAATGCGTTTAGCAAAACTATCTAGGGCTGCGGGAAAAAAGAATGGATGGAGGGTCTATGAGTCTGTTAGAATTCCTGATCCTGACGGAGGCCGAAGAGAGATTGATTTGGTAATTATTGGGGGAAATGAAATCTTGGTAATCGAACAAAAACACTGGTCTGGTTCATTCATAATAAATAACAAACACCAATTTATCCAAACTAGAAATAAGGGCGGTGAACATAATCATGACGGTGTGGCAGATAGAATCGCTAGAAAATCTCGTTTATTGTTGGAATTGCACAATAAACGATTAAAAATTAACGAGGGCCCTAGTGTTAGAGTCATTGTTGCAATGACTCATCAACGTCTTGAATGGCCAAAAATTCCAGATAATTTAGCTGCTGAAATGGTTGATGAGCAGGGCATGTTGGATATTCTAAAAAAGGTAAACCCTGGCAAAATAAATTCGAATTTAGTTGAGACATTAGAGGGCTTCAACACATGGGATGAAGTGCACTTAAATGGCGGATTGATGCTTAAAGGAGATGTCCATAGCCTTGGTTTAGGTGTAGAAATTGATGATTTATTTTCCAAAAGAAATGGAAAGGTAACCGGCGAAGTTACCCATAAAAAATCCATTTTTTCAATATTTGATAAGCAGCCATCCTCTGGGAAGGTAATTATCGATAAAAAGAATATACAATGTAAACTTCCTTATGGCATATCTCTTATTATGCATGTTGTTGGAGAAAAAGAACGTAGAGAAATACCTTGGTCGCAAATAAATAATCTCGATATTTCTAAACCTCCTGCTAAATGGAATAAATAAAGACCCATAAATCAAAGCAATCATAGAGATTGGGTTTACAGGCTTGCGTATGGGTATGTTACTGGAAGCTGTCGGCCTGAGTGCTGGAGTTATAGGCGTTATTGCTTGGGGGCCTCAAATAAAGCAAGTTTGGATCCATAAACGCCATGATGGCATTTCAATCCCAACATTTGGAATCGTTGCATTTTCATTAACGCTATGGCTTATTTATGGTATTGCGATTGGTTCCCTTGCGATGATAATTGCAAATATCTTAACATTATCAGTTATTTTGATAATAATAATTGGAGTTTTAAGATGTCGTCGTTTTGAGATAAAGGATCGTGAAACTAGACTTTGACTTTCGTGAAGTTCATATATGGTGGTGTTGTCGGCACTATGTAACCGGTGGTTAAGTAGTGGTGATGTCTTGGTAGCTGATAGAGACTGGGAAGATGATTTGATTGAGCAAATGGTTGAGATGTTCAAGGGCATGGGGATGTCGCTTAGCAAAGAACAGGTCCGTAAATTAATGGCTCAGTTTAGATCGCAATTTGAAAATCTAGGCATCGATGCTGAAAAAATCGCTAAGGGAGATGTTAATTTTAACTTCGACCTCTCGAATCTAGGTAAATTGTTTCAATCTGGCCAGTCAATGGAAGATATACTAAACAATCTTGGGGTTGATGTGCAAGTTGATGCTGCTCCTGTTGAGATTAAAACTCCAGAAATTGATGTAGTTAAAGATGATGAAGGTACTATGAAACTCCCTGTGGATGACATATACCTGGATGGTTGGAATATGTGTGTAACTATTGATTTTACACTTAAGCAAGATATAGAAGAAGAAGAGGTTGAATTATCTCTGATTAGGGATGGTCATTTACTAAAAATTATGAAATCTTCTCAACAAAAACCAGTTGCAAAAATAGAATTACCTCACCCGTGTGAAGATGTTGTGAACTGGTCTTTAACCAATGGAATTTTAGATGTTACTCTAAAATTAACTCCCCAAGGCTCGGCCTTGGATGATGAAATTCCAAATCCTGTTGACGTAAGTGTTGACTTGGGTGATGATGATGATGATGATGATGGTGGAATACCAATATTTTGAATAAGGATGTGAAGAAATGAGTAAAGTGATAGGAATAGATCTAGGGACTACAAATAGCTGTGTTGCTACAATAGAAAATGGTGAGGCGGTAGTAATTGCCAATGCCGAAGGTGCGAGAACAACCCCTTCTGTTGTTGCATTTGCTAAAGATGGTGGAGAACGTTTGATTGGCGTAACTGCAAAAAGGCAATCAGTAACTAATTCAGACAGAACGATGCTGTCTGTAAAACGACATATGGGGGAGAAATGGAAGACAAATGTGGATGGAAAAGAATACACTCCTCAAGAAATCTCTGCTTTCATTTTACAGAAATTAAAAGCTGACGCTGAGGCCTATCTTGGTCAAGAAGTTAAGCAAGCGGTAATTACCTGTCCTGCTTATTTTACTGATGCCCAAAGAACTGCTACAAAAGATGCTGGCCGAATTGCAGGCCTTGAGGTTTTAAGGATAATCAATGAACCAACCGCTGCTGCTCTTGCTTATGGGGTTGACAAAGATGATGATCAAACAATCTTAGTTTATGACTTGGGTGGTGGAACTTTTGACGTTTCTGTATTAGAGATATACCAAGTTGATGGTCAACCTCAAATCGAAGTTAAAGCAACTGCTGGAAATAATAAATTAGGTGGTGATGATTTTGATGAAAAGGTCATCGATTGGTTGGTTAAAGAATTCAAAAAGGACACTGGTGTTGATTTGTCAAAAGATGTACAAGCCATGTCAAGATTGAAAGAGGCCGCAGAGAAGTCTAAAATTGAGCTTTCTGGAACCCAGCAAACTCAAATCAACTTACCTTTCATTACCATGGTTGAAGGTCAGCCTGAACACCTTGATATGACTTTAACAAGAGCTAAATTTGAAGATTTGATTTCAAAATTAATTGAAAAAACAATGGCTCCCACAAGACAAGCTATGAAGGATGCGGGTGTTAAGAAAGGAGATGTTGACAAAGTAATTCTTGTTGGTGGTTCTACTAGAGTTCCTGCCGTTCAAGAGGCTGTAGAAAAAGAAGCAGGAAAGGCCCCTTACAAAGGAATAAACCCCGATGAAGCAGTTGCCATGGGGGCTGCATTACAAGCAGGTATTATCGCTGGTGATGAAGGCGTATCTGATATTTTATTGTTGGATGTTACTCCATTAACTCTAGGTATTGAAACTCTTGGAGGGGTTATGACTACAATGATTGAAAGAAATACTACTATTCCGGCACGTAGGTCTGAAATTTATTCAACTGCTAGTGATAATCAACCGGCAGTCACAATTCATGTTCTACAAGGTGAAAGAGAATTTGCTAAAGATAATGTAACCTTGGGTGAATTTACATTGGTAGGAATTCCTGCTGCTCCAAGAGGCGTTCCACAAATTGAAGTTACATTTGACATAGATGCGAATGGTATTGTTAATGTAAGCGCTAAAGATATGGGGACTGGAAAGGAACAATCTGTAAAAATTGAGTCTCAGACCTCTTTAAGTGAAGATGAAATCCAAGCTAAGATTTCTGAAGCAGAAGAATTTGCTGAAGATGATCAAAGAAGAAAGGCCAAGGTTGAATTGAGAAATATGGCAGATCAGGTAGTCTATCAAACCAGACGTACGTTAGATGAGGCTGCTGATAAATTAGAAGGTTCGGAAGTTGACCCGGTAAAAGCTCAATTGGATGAATTAGAAAAATTAGTTCAAGATGATGATGGCAAACCGCTAGATTTAGAAGATATTGATGAAGCTGCAATACAGGCCAAAGTGAAGGAAGTTGAAGAAGCAATGCACTCGGTTTCTGCTAAATTATACGAAGCGGCATCCGCTGAAATGGCGCAACAAGATGGTTCTGGAGAAGATGGTGATATAGATGTTGGCGGAGATGATGTGGTTGATGCTGACTTCGAAGTTGTTGAAGAAGACGAGGATTGAGTCGCGCTTATGTCTATGATGCCGGTGGGCTAACTATGGGCGATGGTGGAATTCTCAAAGATACTACTCGTTCAACAGGCCGTGATGCACTGAAAAAGAATGTACAGGCCGCCATAGCTTTAGCTGGAGCAATAAGATCAACTCTTGGCCCTAAAGGTCTAGATAAATTACTTATTGATGATGATGGAAGAACGTTAGTGACTAATGATGGCGTTACGGTTTTAGAAACGGCCAAGGTAGAACATCCCGTTGCTAAAATGATTATTGGTGCTTCTTCTCTACAAGATAAGATCGCTAAAGACGGGACTACTAGTACTGTTATTTTGGCTTCAGAAATGCTAAGAAATGCTTGGGAATTGGTTGTCCAAGGCATTCATCCTGCTGTTATTGCACGCGGATTTAGAATGGCTGAACAAAAAATCATCGAAGAAATGGATGATTATGCTATTTCAGGGAATGAAAAATTATTCAAACAGGCGGCTATGGCTGCATTGTCTGGTAAAGGTCATGATTCTTTGAAGCACACTGTGGGTGAATTATCGTTAACTGCTGGAAAATATGTAATAAATAAAAACGGTGAAATGGAAAAAGAAAAAATCAAGATTATAGCCCAAACTGGAAGTGTAATAGAAGATTCTGAAGTTGTTAAAGGGTTAGTTTTAGCAAAGAAAAGAATTGATTTGGCCATGCCAAAAAAAATTGAGAATGGTTCGATAATATTGATTGATGGTGGTTTAGAGAGGCGTTCATTCTCATCTGATATGAAATTAAATGTTACAGGCCCGGGTATATTGGAACAGTTTAGAGTTAAAGAAAGAGAGATGTTATTATCTCAAGTCAAACATTTGAAGGATTTAGGGGTAGATATAGTAGCTTGTAAAGAAGGAATTGATGATGATGTTAAGAATGAGTTAACAAAATCCGGAATTCAAGCCTTTAGAAGAGTTGCTAAATCTGATTTGGATTTGGTTTCAATGTCTTGTGGGGCTACTATTGTACATGATGTAATGAGTGCCAAAAAATCTAGCATTGGAACTTGTCAATCAAGTAGCAATAAAATGCTTGGCGGCTTAGAACATTGGATAATAACTGGTGAGGGGTGCGGCGCTACAATAATCGTTAGAGGTAGTACTGTTGATATTGTAAGTGAAGTGGAACGCTGTTTTGATGATTGTCTTGGTGTTGTCAGCCAAATGTATGATGATAACAGATTACTTCCAGGGGGTGGTGCAAGTTATGTTGCATTGGCAAGAACTTTACGAAGATATGCTGAAACAATACCTGGTAGAGAACAGTTGGCAGTAGCCGCCTTCGCCGATGGATTAGAGGTTATTGTTAGGGTATTGGCAGAAAATGGTGGATTAGACCCTATTGAATCCTTACTTTCAGTAGTTGCTAAACAAACAAGTGAAAGTTCTCATCATTTTGGAATTAATTTGTTTAATGGGGAAGTTGAAGATATGATTTCAAATGGCGTAATTGAGCCTTTAGGTATTGTTAAACAAGCAATTATTGGAGCAACTGAAGCATCGATTTCAATATTGCGTATTGATGATGTTTTATGGGCTAAACAAGATGTTGAAATACCCGAGTTTGCCGAATAAATCACTAAAAGGGCCAATTTTCAAAATATTCGTGACAGTATTTGAAATAGTGAAAGATTCCGCATAAAAACTGATGGGGACCAGTGGCACGGTTGGCGTAGGTATTGATGATATCGCAATTCATTTTCCTAGATTGTATATGGATATGCGGGATTTTGCTGATCTAAGAGGGGCTGATTATGGTAAATTAAACAAGGGGCTGGGCCTCAAAGCAATGGCTATTCCTGATGTTCACGAAGATACTGCTACAATGGGTGCAAACGCTGTAATGAATCTTATTGATAGGAACGGTATAAATCCAAAAAATATTGGGAGAATGTATTTGGGGACTGAATCTGCATTAGATGGTGCTAAACCAACAGCGACATATATCCTCGATATGTTAACACAAAGATATTCTGAACGATATGGTAAAGAGTGTTTCAGAAACTGTGATGTCGTCGATATGACTTTTGCTTGTATCGGGGCTGTTGATGCATTACATACAACGTTGGATTGGGTTGCTCGTTCCACTGATAAGGACGAGAGAATTGGAATTGTTATTTTCTCTGATAATGCCAAATATGCACTCGAATCTGCGGGAGAATACACTCAAGGCGCAGGCGGGGGTGCATTGTTGATAAGAAGAAATCCAAGATTGCTTGAAATCCCTGATTGTATTGGTGTATCAACCACTCCAGTTCATGACTTTTTTAAGCCAAGAAGAGAGGTTTCCCTTAGATCGATAATTAGCAATGTAATGACTTTAGCTCAAGAAACCGGGCAGTCGATAAAGAAAGGAATTGTTGACAGAATGATTCGCCATTTACCTGCTTCTACTGTTAGAAAATTAGGTATTTTTGCTCATGGTGAAGAAAAGGTCAGTGTTCATCGTGATGAACCTGTTTTTGATGGGCAATTCTCAAACCGCTGTTACCAACAAGCAGTAAGACAGGCTTTTCACAATTTTGCTGAAAAGGCTGAAAATATGGGACGATATAGTTTTGAAAATGATGAGCGATTAACTGAACAATGGGGCAGAATTATCATGCATTTACCTTATGCATTCCAAGCAAAAAGGATGTTCCCTGATGTCTTTAGACACGATAGAGAGATGACAGAAATGTGGGCTGCGGTTGCTGAACAAATTGGCCCGTCACCAGAATTCCATAATTCGGATGACCCTGTGATAATTGAAATATGGGAGAAGGCAATGGATGGATATAGAAGAGCGATATCTAAAACTCCTGAATATCTTGAATTCCATGCTAGTCGAATAGAAAAAGGTCAGCGGGCAAGTAGTCTAATTGGAAATCAATACACAGGATCCATTTTCCTTGCTTTAATGTCAACATTTGAATCTGACTTAGAAGAAAATACCAATCTTGATAATATGCTATTTGGGCTCTGTGGTTATGGTTCTGGTGCTAAAGCAAAGGTGTTTGAAGCAAAAGTAAACCCTAGATGGAGAGAAGTTGTTTCAAGGTGGCATCTATTCGAGCGCCTTGCTGGAAGAGTTGCTATAGACCACATCACATATGAAAATCTACACAAAGGATTGCAAGATGGAAGTGTCGTTGAACCAGAGGGTGAGTTTGCATTAGTAGAAATCGGTGAAGAAGGCGTTCAAGAAGGTGCTAGAAAATACAAGTGGGTCGGGGTTTAAAATTCTAAAACGACTTTGCCACAATTCCCACTAATTGCTAGTTGTACTGCCTCTTCAAATTTCTCAATTGACATTCTGTGAGTTATGAGTGTATTGATATCTATTTTTTCTTGCTCTAATAACTCTTTCATTGTATCCCAGGTAGACCACATTTTCCTTCCATTAATCCCTTTAACATGTAAATATCTAAACACAATATCATTCATTGGGACATTTGGTGTATTGTCCCCGTATACTGATAAAATATTGACATAACCGCCCATTCTAGTACTTTTTATCGCATTTGAAAGTGCTTGTGGCGATCCTGAAAACTCACAAGAATTGTCAACACCTCTGCTCTCAGTATTAGCCAATATTTCCTCAATAATATCATTATCTTTACCCAATACCAAATCAGCCCCCAGCTTCTTCGCTAAATTCATTCTTTCTTGATTATCCCAATCAATTGCGATGATTTTGTTGGCGCCCATTGCCTTAGCGACGTTTACTGCAAATAATCCAATAGGGCCAAGGCCATGTATTGCGATTGTTGAATCCTTAACAGGCCCCCCGGTTAGAGTATGAATTGCATTACCGAGTGGGTCTTGGATAGATGCATGTTTCATACTCAAATTTGCTGGTAATTTTCGAGCATTACTAGCTGGAATTGTGAAATAAGGAGCAAATGCTCCATTGGAATGTACTCCGAAAATTTCTCCTTTATCACATATATGGGCATTTCCTTCATCGCACCTTGGACAATCCCAGCATGCTAAATGGCACTCAATTGCCACTTTATCGCCAATCTTATGAGATTCCACCTTATCGCCCAAGGCGACAATTGTCCCACATGTCTCATGACCTGTTATTGTTCCGATTGGAACATTTTCTCTAGCCCATTCATCCCATTTCCAAATATGTAAGTCCGTACCGCATAGTGAGGTTGAATGTGTCTTGACTAATACCTCATTTTCTTCAGGCTTAGGAATTGGGTGTCTATCTAATGAAAATCCCCCCATTTCATCGCGGGATTTGGTCCAAGCGAGCATGGTTTCAGGTATTTCTTCCATTGGCCCCGCGTAAGGGTTGTACAATGGGCTTCTTGATAGTTCGCTATATTTGAATTAACATTTTAGCAAATTTGCTTATTTTATTAGGTATATTGATTAAGGAGGCATCGGTGGTAAAAATCCCGTTGGTGTATCATGAAGTACGTCGTAGTCAGCGGGGGAGTTCTTTCGGGTCTTGGAAAAGGGGTTACTGCGAGCAGTATTGGAGTTTTACTGAAAAGCGCTGGCCTAAAAATTACATCGGTGAAAATCGATCCTTACTTGAATAGTGATGCAGGAACAATGTCTCCATTTGAACATGGAGAAGTTTTTGTTTTAGATGATGGTGGTGAAGTTGACCTAGATTTGGGGAACTATGAACGCTTTTTAGATATTAATTTGGCCAGAAATAATAATTTAACTACTGGGAAAATATACTCTAAAGTTATTGAAGCCGAAAGAAAAGGCGACTACTTAGGAAAAACCGTTCAAGTTATACCACATATCACAGATGCGATCCAAGATTGGATAGAAGATGTTGCTCATTTATCGGCTGATGGAAGTAATGGTGTTCCAGATGCCTGTATTATTGAGCTTGGTGGAACTGTGGGTGATATTGAATCTGCCCCTTATATCGAGGCTCTGAGACAATTTCAATTTAGAGTTGGAAGAGAAAACATTTCATTCGTGCATGTGTCATTGGTTCCAGTAATGGGGCCGGTAGGCGAACAAAAAACTAAGCCAACACAACATTCTGTAAAAGAATTAAGAGGTTTAGGTATCACTCCTGATATTCTTGTTTGTAGATCAACTAGCCCAATGACAGATGAAACTAAAGAAAAATTAGCAGCGTTTTGTCATGTTTCACCTGATGCTGTAATGTCTACCCATGATGTTCCCAACATCTATCATGTTCCATTAATGCTTGAAAGTCAAGGCCTCTGTAAAATACTAAATGTCGATTGTAATGCGACTAATCTGCTTTCTGAATGGAGAAAAATGGCTTTAAATCTAGATACATTGACTGAAGAAGTTAGTATTGCAATGGTTGGTAAATATACTGAATTATCTGATGCATATCTTTCTGTGATTAAAAGTCTCCAACACGCAGCAATGGAAGTTAATCGAAAATTAAAAATAAATTGGATTGAAGCTAGTCACTTAGAAGAATCTTGGAAAAATAAAAATATTAAAGAATTTGAAAAGGCCTGGAATATGCTAAAGTCCTCTAATGGAGTTTTGGTTCCAGGAGGGTTTGGAGACCGTGGAATTGAAGGTAAAATATTGGCGGCCGAGTATGCTAGAACTTCAAAGGTACCATTTTTGGGAATTTGTCTTGGATTACAAATTGCGACTATTGAGTTCTGTCGAAACGTGCTAAACTTAACTAATGCAAATTCAACCGAATTTGAAGATAATCCGGCTTATCCTGCTGTAATATTTATGCCTGAAATTTCTAAAACCCATCTTGGCGGAACGATGAGGTTGGGTAGTAGGCCAACATTATGGCAAGTTGATGATTGTAAAATTAAATCTCTTTATGGTGAAGGAAAAAGTGTAAATGAAAGACACCGACACAGATATGAGGTTAATCCTGATTTGATTGATGATATAGAAAAGGCCGGATTAGTATTTGTTGGTAAAGATGAAACGGGACAACGTTGTGAAATTTTTGAATTGGAAGATCACCCTTACTATGTAGGGGTTCAATTCCATCCAGAGTTCAAATCTAGGCCCGGGAGGCCTAGCCCACCGTTCCTTGGTTTACTAATGGCTTCGTCTGGGAAAGATATCAATTAAGAATCTAATACCCTAATAACTCTGGTAGTACGGTAGCCTTGTAACATTTTGATAAATCGTTTTTCTTGGAACTTTAAATCTAATTCGGGATCTCCGGTGTCTATTCTCAAAAAATTTAACCCGATTAATTTTGAAGGTGTTGCAACACCTAAAATAGACTCTTGACCAATTGCCCTCAATACGTTTGGAGATAACTGTAAATTTCCACGACCAATCAAGAAGCCTTGACCACCCATCGGTGAAAGAAGTAATAATTTTTCACCCTCATAAGGTTCTATTTTTTCTAATAATTTTTGCTCGTTAAGGTCATTAAAAACTTCGCCTTTGTGATATATATCAATTCCGAGTAATGTTAATTCTAATCCTAAATGTCTCCCTATACGGCTTATTGTTCCGCCACTACCAAAAATAATCATTAAATTTTTATTTTCTTTAATTAAATCAGATACATGGTTTGAAAGCCCTTCAATAATTTCATCCTCTGATGCCCTTTCTACTTGTTGTTTGGAACCTTGCATAAAACGTGGATTTGCTGGAGTCCATGCCTCTCCATACATCTTAACTTTCCACTCTCCTTTCAAGTAAACCTCTTCATCAAGATCCATCACTTCTGTTATACTTGATAGTAAATCCCCCTGTAAGTATGAAAGTAAAACTTCGGCTGCTGCATTGGGGGTGGTGGCAAAACACCCTGAATGCATCTTAACTCCACCAGGGACTCCAATCAAAGGGGTTTCGTTTCCATCCATTGTGTTAACGATATCGCGCGTAGTTCCATCGCCACCTGCATAAAGAATTACATCTACTTGATTAGAAAGTAAATCATTTATCAATCTAGAAGTATCCTTGGCCGATGTTTCTTTTGGGGATGGTCCTAAATCATTAAATTCAAAGTCATTTAACCAATCCCCGCCCATTCTACCATTCCAAGTATAAAATTCTGGAATTGCATTCGCTCTGTTCAATCCACTATTCAATAATTGTTTTAATTTAATCATACACTGAGCCATTCGGGGCCCTGCTCTATCTTCAGCTCCAGCGGCTCTTGCCTCTTTAGCACGGCCATCGCTTCCCTTGAATCCCAATTTACCCCCTAATCCGGCATCAGGATTGACTAGTACTCCGACTCGCATGATTAAGCCAACATGTCAATATTCAAGAATCCCTTTATGAAAAAATCAATCAATAAAAGGATTAATTTGATAGATAAATATCCAATATCATGGTTCGGAAGAAAGGTGTTCCTAGTTTAGAAGGCGCTCTTGAAGAAGGGTTCTCTGAATTAAAGGCGGGTGAAGAGAACATAAAAATCGATGAGAAGGTTTCGGCTAATGATAAAGAAGTAAGTAATCCTAAGTATGGTTTGAAAATAAATGCTGTAGAATCTCGCGGGAAATTCATTTCCAAACCCATTAAAGCAACAAAAAAAATTGTTGATAAACCGATAGATGCAAAGAGTGAAACTATTGTGGAAGATGAGGAAAGTAAAAATATTGTAATTCAGAAAGTCGTTAATTCGCCATCAAGTAAAATAGGTGATGATTTTGATGTCGGTTGGTAATTTTCAGTAAAGTTCTATTCTAACGGCTGTCTGCTAATTATATGCGGGTGGCAGTAGTTACTGGTGCAAATAGAGGAATTGGTAATTTTTGGACTTCTCGTCTAATTGATGGGGGGTGGAAAGTTTATGCCGGATATCGAGAAAATCTAGATGGTTTGGAGATAATTGAAAGTGAAAACTTAGTCCCCATTCAACTTGATGTAACAGATAATAATTCGATTGTTAATTTCTCATCTAAAATTGAAGAAAATGTTGACCTTTTAATCAATAATGCAGGGGTACCAGATGGCAGGTGGCGATCGATTGAAGATATTGATGATGAATGGGCTTTAGAAGTTCTAAACATTAATTCTTTAGGTCCTGTTAGAATGGTTAAATCATTATATCCGAAATTAAGAGGTCCGAATTTAACAAAAATTGTAATGATTAGTAGTTTGATGGGTTCAATTGATGATTGTAATATTGGAAAATCATACGCATATAGAGCTTCAAAGACAGCATTGAATATGTTCGCTGTTTCAATGAAAAAAGAATGCCTTGAAGATAATATTTCTTTTTTAATATTGCATCCAGGTTGGGTAAAAACTAGAATGGGTGGAGATAGGGCGCCTGTTGAACTTGAGGATAGTGTCAATGGAATGATGAGTTTGGTTGATAGCCATTCTTTACAAGATAGTGGGAAGTTTCTATCTTATGATGGTAGTGAAATAAACTGGTGAAATTATTATTCTAGTGTTAAATAATCTAATTTCATAATCACCTTACAGTTAATATTGTTGCCAAAGCAAGCATCAATATTCCAAGTATTGTAAATGAGGTTTTCAAAAAACCAGGCTCCTCGAGTTTAGATTTTATCTTAGAACCGATGCTAGACCATAACAACATTGCGAAAATACCCCCGGTTGTAGTAATGGATGAAATTATAATTATTCCAAATACTCCACCACCAAAATCAGTTAGTAATTTTGACATTATCGTGAATACCAAAATCCATTCTTTTCCATTTACATATTGCATCAAAACACCGGTTTTGAAACCTATTTTAGGCATGCTTTCCGGGAATTCTACTATTCTATTTGAGCGCCCTAATACTAGTATTGCAATAGCGATTAAAAACATAAATATTGATCCCAATATATTAAGAATTATACCTATTGTACTTTCTTCATCAAAAGAATCTACTGCTAATCCACAAATAAAATGGATTGAAATAAAACCTACAGCCATTCCTGCTATTAACGGATAATTGCTACTCTTTCCATGTATTGCGGCATGAACTGTACAAGTAATGTTATTTGGCCCAGGGGTGATTAGTCCTGCGCATAATAATGCCAATAAATAGGCCAATGCCTCCCATTCCATATACATGATAGGGTTATTTATCGTATAGTTGTTTTGAAATTGAATAAATATAATTATCAATTATAATTAATACAATTTGTTTATGGGCGATGATTTGCCATTACTAACAATGGTCAAATCAAAAGAAATTAATGAATCCCCAAGTGATTTATCGAATGATTGTTTTAAATTACTAAATACATTGAGTTCTTTATGTTCATTTTATTCAATTGAAGATTTTGTGAGTTTTATATTCTCTGAAAAGTTCACTAAATTGATTGATTATGATGAACCTTGGTTGGTTTTTGAAATAGGGCTATATTTAGATCATCAAAAAAATATTCAATTTATTGCATCGAAAAATAGTTACCTATTTGTTGATAATGTTAGAATTGGTTGGAATGGTGGATCTTTTAATAGTAAAAATAAAAATGAAATTTTTAATGAATTAAGTAAGTGGTGTGAAATAGTTTTTAATCCAAATGCAAGATTTGAATGATTAATAAAATAAAGAACAGCACGTTAGAGAACCGTCCCCTGCTCTAAATTGGCTAACATCCAAAATTATTGGTTCTAAACCTAATTCTTCCATTTTTGATAACACGGTCGGATATCCTTCTGCGACTAATACTTTATTTCCTGGAAGTCCTATTGTGTTGCACCCGTAAGTCTCTTCTGCCGGCATCCAATAAACTCTCGAACCTTCAGGTAGTTCTCCAAAAGCATCTTCGGGAAGAAGTCCTTTAGGTGCAATGATAACGTCATCTGTAGGAGTAGATGCTATGCTTGTTAAATGTAAAGCACCTTCTGGGATGTCGATTATCCTTAAATCATAATTTAGATGATGGAGTAAATCTTCCAATTCTTTAATTCCCTCGTCATTGGTTCTTGAAGAGCGCCCAACAAAAAATAAATCACCAAGACGGAGTATATCTCCTCCATCCATTCGGGCATCTCCACTCATTCGACAAATCTGAGCGCCACCCATTTTTTCTATTAGATAATCTGCTATTGGTGGTTGCTCATTTACTCTTGATGGGTGCCCCGGTACAGGGAGTAATACATGGCCATCAATGATTACGGCTTGATCTTCAACAAAAATACAGTCTGGGTGGTTTTCATCTGCAGGTAGAACTGTAACTTCTATACCACATGCCCTCATTGCTTCACAATACTCATTATGTTGGGTTCTAGCAAGATCAATGTCTGTTGGCCCGCTACCAAAATAATTGGCTAGTGCTGAATGAAATGAATCGGGAACCGAGCGAGTTAGTGCTCGGCTCTTCTGATTCAATCGTACAGTTGCCATGATTGAATCCGACAGATGTCCCCTCTTAATGATTAGCCTTTTAGTGGAATTTGGTTTCCTTAACATGTAAAATAGTGAAGTTAACTTTCATCTATTTGTGATACTAGTTCTAGTAAATCTTCTTGGACAAGGTCGATAATCCAATCAAAATCACCCCACCAAATTCGTTGATATCCATTGTGATCTACAAGGACTGTTCCTGTAGAGTGGTCGATATCGTAATCTCCAGGATGATGTCTACCTGAAGTCTCTTCGGTTTGATTTGTTTCTATTGAGAACCCTACATTAAAATTATTCCAGACCTCGCTCAGTTGAATAAATTCAGCCGATTCGGGGTTGATATCATTTATTGTTAAGTGGGTCCAATTAGATTTGGTGCCTAATTTCCATTCGGTTAGAATAGAGGTGTTGTCTCTCCAAGGATCTACTGTAATCGTTAGAAACTCTACTTTATCTAATTGTGATTGATTTAATGATTCGTGAACTATTCTTAGATTATGGGTGACAATCGGACAAATATCATAACAATTAGTGAATAAAAAGGCGATTATTACTACTTTTCCTTCTGTAGATTGCTTGAAGTTATAAGTTTGATTTTCATGTGTTATCAAAGTAAAATCATTGGCTATTTTTCCATTTTCAATTAAATCTCCGTGGAAGCTACCAAAAAATTCTGATTCGGAAGAAGACATACAACCTGGAGTGCACATGATTATTGTCAAAAAAACCGCAATTATGCTTTTTTTCAAATCTTCACCTCAAATATCATAACCTAAATATGGCTTATCTATATCTAATTGTGTAACATAAAGTCCCGTAGAAATACAGGATGAATATGTTAATCCGTTGTGATGCTCTACTGCCCATAGGTAAGGCACCCATGAGAAATCATAGAAATCTGATCCTAATACCTGTCCATCTTCGCCATGTGGGAGGTACCATGCTACGGTTGCTTCTGTATGTGTGGCAACTCTATCTTCAGGATTAGTTGGAGATACTAAAGTCTCGATATCTACAACCCATAAACCTGCGTGATAATGGGAGATATACAACCTTCCATCCCATGTCCCGCCCCTACTTTGATCTTCGATTTCTGTTGTTGGGAAATAAGCGCTATCTAGATTGTGAGGGGAAAATAATAGCCATTCATCATCGTGTGGGTGGTCAACACAGTCGGCACCAAAACAATGGTCGTTAGCGGTTGGAATTTCCCAATCTCTAATCAATTTCGGTTTGAACTTGAATTGCCCATCTTCTAATGTATATTCGGTGGTATCGATTAGATAGATGATTCCGGTTCCAACGCTTGTCGAAAGAACTTCAACTGCTGCAGTAGTAACGTGAACTGGTTCATCTGAATAACCTAGGTGTGATAGGTCTAGCATTTCAGGGAATGGTTCAGCGTAATGAATGTATGAAACCCTGCCGCCGTTTTCGTTTCCAGTTGTCCCACTATCTGGTTGGCCGTCGCCGTCCAAATCTAAGAAATCCATCCATAGGCCAACCTCTTCAGCCCGCCACCTACATTGTACTGGATTGCCCACTCCTGTTTTACACAAGGTAGCATGAATTGTATATTCTTCAGGAGAATTAACTGGGTGTGGGACATCAGAAACATCTGCAATTCTAAGGCCTGCTTCCCAATAACTACCGTAGATGAATGTTCTACCGAATCTAGGGTCGTTAGGGTCTTCTCCCGGCCAAAGTTGAACTGTCATATCATGTATGTATATCCAACCACCACGAGTAGTTTCCCATGCAACTTCATATTCTCCAACTTTGATTATCGT
>MDTG01236720.1_pt1 | contig 18267 bp, 15 predicted proteins | sample 811421 | NCBI WGS metagenome assembly MDTG01 (sample SAMN05326645, study PRJNA326480) | marine metagenome | isolation source: seawater | place: Pacific Ocean: South East | collected 2011 | reverse complement strand
TGGATTCAGGTGAAAGAGTTTATACAGCTTTCGATTATTTAAAAAAAATTATAAGTTCTCCTAAAAATCTGAGAAACGTTACGATAGCATCACTAGAAACAATCTATATTGAAATTCCATTTGATGAACAAACAAAACTTACTAATGAGATAAATACTTCACTTAAATTTAACAGATCAAACGAAAGAGAAGATATTAATGTTAAAGGCCAAATACGAAAAAATTTACAAAATACTATTGACATCCAAATAAACCTAAAAGGAAATGGTTTGGACCACATTCAATACAAAGATAAAGAATCCATAAAAATTGAATTAGAAGATTCGCTTTATAAGGATATGTCTGAATTTTCATTACAACATCCTCTTGTTAGAGACTTTCAACTTGAACCATTGTTTATGCATGTAGCAGATACTTATGAAATTATTACAACTGACTTAATGCTCATCAATTTAAATATCAATGGTAAAAATCATGGAATATTTGAAATAGAAGAAGTTGGAACAAAAGAGCATCTCGAGAGATCTGGAAAAATGAATTCTGTTGTTTTAAGATTTGAAGCTCCTAGGTATCGTGATTTAATTGGTAGTTCAATTGCAATTTCAGGTAGAGCAGTTACTTACAGAACAGCTTTGTTTGATACCCTCAACACAAGAAAAGTAAATGAAAACAAACAACTTAAAGAATACAAAATTATAGCCAAAGGAAAAATGCGAGCATATCTAGAGGGAAGACTAGATGCATCTGAAGTCTTTGATGCAAAGTTAATGGGTCGTTATATAGCAATTTCCGAAATCTTTGGTGCTATTCACCCCATGATATTTCATAACTTTCTCTTTTATTACAACCCTCAAACCGATCTTATTGAGCCAATAGCATATGACGCAAGCCTCCATCAAAGGTATGCTCACAGCAGTAAAGTTACAAATATTACAGATGGTTTTGTAGAAGAACTCCTATATGATTCTGAAATTTTTAGACATTATTCATCAACAATTTATGAATTAAGTAATAGTTTACTAAAAGGAAATTTGATTAATGAATTGATAGAAGTTGAAAATTCATGGTACCAACATTTAGTTAAAGAATTCTGGTTACTAGAGAGATTGAATTTAGAAGATTTCTTAATAAGGTCAAAAAGTTTTTCAGAAAAAAACTTAGATTCACTTGCTACACATTCATCAAGAAAATTTGGACAAGAACCATTTGATAATCCTGAATGTGGAGAGCTGAATTCATTAAAAAATCCAATATATCAATATCGTAAACACAAATTAAATAATTATGAACTTGTAAAATCTGAGTTTCATAAGAATAATAATTGTGTAATACTCAAAATATGGTCTACTGCTTTTGACAAACCAGATGAATTTAAGAGTATAAAACTAAAAGGAATTGAGGTATTAACTGAATCAGAAAGCTTTTTTTATAATATTCAAGAAAGCTTAGAATTGGAAAATAGTTCAATGGTCGATTCAGGATTTCCAAAAATACCGAAATATAAATCTTTTGAAATACCTGAAGTAGAAATTACTGAACTTAAAATCTTCTATCTAGATCCAATATCTGAAGAAATTGTATACATGATTGCAGATGAGATAAAGAACTATTAAGTTCTAGATGAAATTAAAACTGAAAATGGAATTAACGCTAAAAACAACTGTAAAAAAGATCTAGTCTGAGACTCATCAAATGGATTATATATCGCTAAACCTTCTACAATTCCACTGGACCACAATTCACCACCGTAAATACTGTGGTGTAGAGGTGAAGAAACAATAATTAAAACAAATGTAAGAAAAAATGTGGTATAAACTCTCTTTAACTTCACATTATTAGTTCTGCTAATTAAGTAAATTAATATTACGATAAAGTAACAAACTGCTGTCACCCATCCTCTATGAGTATCAAGCAGATGATTGATTATAAAAAGCCATGAGTTTATAGCTTTGAATGAAAATAAATAATACAAACAGCCAGATAGAAAAACTAATGAAGCGATAAAAAAGATTATAAAATGGCGAATAACAAACTCTACAAATAAATTATCTTTAAATATTGTTAATGAGGTTAACAAAAAAACTAAAAAAGATAAAAGAATCAAATTTGCTCTCAAATCTTGGCTGTAAGAATACCCGTAATAGTTAGCAATTAAGGGAGATAGTAAAGTGACAAACAACATGCTTGATTGATTGATATCATTTTGCAAATTTTCATTATAAAAATAAGCTCTTAATAAAAGAAAAATTAGTGGGAAGTAAATTATTAAATTTTCTAACCTTGATGAAATAAAGAGACTTAAAAATAGAAAAAATACACCTCTTGAAAATCTATTATATTTTGGTTTAAATGATTCAATGATTAGAAAACACAATAGTTGTGATGCAAAAAAATGAGTTCTAATTGTCATAATCTCTAAGAGCACTGAAAAAATAAAAAATGCCGGAATAATGGTTAAAGTAGTGACAGCTTTTAAATTATTTTGAGTTATTAAAGATTTTATGTTGAAAACCATCAACGAAATAGCCAAGCACTGTTGAAGTGTAAGAAGTATGTAGCTTTCATTAAAAAATTTAAGTAATGCTATTTGTATTGAAGATACTCCTAGTACACCAGACTGATAACTCAGATTTGAAAGTGCACTATCAAATGTAATCTGCGAAGTGGACACTATGTGTAATACTCCAAATGAATTATTGATTAACTCAAATAACAAAATTAATAAAATATTAAATAATGGATTTTTAATATTTTTAAACTTAAATATCCAAATGACAAACATTAGATAAATAAGCCATTTGAAATATGAACTATTTATAAAAAAATTCATTGGTATTAAAAAAGAACTAAAACCCCAAAAAAAGATTGCAAAACTAGAAGTTAGTAAGAATTCTGTTTTCATGTTAAAAAAGGATGAAATAAATAAACCAGGTGTTATGAATAATATAATTAAAGCTAATTGTTCAGTTATCATTAGTAAACCAGCTATTAAATATTTGCTCATTGGTAGTAGATAAATTTGGAAAGTAAGTTTTTGAAGAATTTATAAACATATTTTGTTCATTAAATGAAACAAGCGAATAGAAAAATATAATTATTAAAAATCCAATAAAAAAATTTTTCTTATTAAAAATTATTTGCAAAAAAATAATAATTGACATAAATATTGCAAATATCAAAAAATTTTTTTCAAACAACCAGAGAGGTAGCCCAGATTTTTGATTAACACCAAATTCAATATATAAATCCTTGGGCAATTCTTCAAATTTCGTACCTGGCGTTACTCCGGAATAGGTAATTTTTCCAAAACATGTTGGATCTTCTGTTACTGATTTTCTAAATCTCACTTTAGTAAATTGACCTTCGTTCATATGATTTTTAATTTCAAAATAGTTGAAATTACAGTTATAAATATTTGGAATTGCCTGGTTGAAGTTATCAATTAGTAAAATGTTATCTTCTGCTTTTAAATGACTTATACCATAAGTATTGACCAACAAATAAATGTAGCAAAGTAATGGCAATAAAATCAAAATAAGTAAGTTTCTTACTTGAGAGTTGTTTTTATTCATTTTAAAATTTTCATAACATAATGGTCGTAAGGTACTCTTAAAAGATTACTGACAACAAAACTCTCTACTTTAAACATTGGCCCAACTAAATTTTTATATGATTCTGAAGTTCTAACAAAATTTTCTTTGTCCCGTCTAGCCAAAAATTTTGCAACTTTTCTTTGATTCGTATTAAGTTTTCTTAATAAAAATTGAACTGTTTGATATATAAATGGAAGACTTAGCAAATTATAGAAAATGCCTGATTTTTCTGTAATATTATTGCTATTCTTCATAAAAATTTAATATATTAAGGTAAGTCTTCTAGTAGTTTAATAAATAAAAATTATATAATTTATATATATGAATCATATTCGTTCAGAAATATATGCTGAAGAAAAAAGTGAAATCTGGGATCAGTTTGTTGAAAAAAGTGAAAACGGAACCCTACATTCAAAAAAAAGATTTTTAGGTTATCATCAAGAAAAATTTCAAGATTGTTCCCAATTATTTTATTCAAAAAATGACTTAATAGCCATATTGCCTGCTGCTATTTATAATAGTCAATTAGTTTCCCATCCCGGAGCAGCATATGGTGGACTTATTTATGATAAAAATTTAAAAATTGAGTATATATTAGAAATTAACAAGCTAATAAATCAGATTTGTCTAGAAAATAACATCTCTCAAATTGTTTATAGATTGCCATATAGTATTATTTCAAAATACCACTTTGATAAGTTTCTGTACTCTATATCAAAAAAGACATTGAAAATAGAAAAAGAATTATCACAATTTATTGACTTGAGTAATTATAACAAAGGAAGTTATTCAAAAAACTTCAATAGAATAATTAAAAATAGCAACTTCAAAACAATGGTTGCAAAATCTGAAAAAGAGATTTCAGATTTTTATGATATTCTTATGAAAAATCTTAAAAGGCATAATGCCCAACCAACCCATACTTTAAATGATTTGTCGTATCTGTTGCATAACCTCGATCAAGAATGTCAACTTTTTATAACAAAGGACTCGAATGCAAATATTGTTTCAGGCTCATTTGTCATGATTTTAAATAGAGAAACTGTTCACTCTTTTTATTTATGCACAGACTATGAATTTATTAAAAGTAGTCCTTTAGTTTCTACAATTGATTTTATAGGAAATTACTATTCCGAATCAGGATACAAATATTTAAACCTAGGAATTTCAACAGAAAATAAAGGGGAAAAAATAAACCTTCCACTTCAAACTTTTAAAGAAAAATTTAACTCTGTTGGTACAATCAGGGAAACTTACACAGTAGAAGTAAAAAATTAATGTCAAAACTAGCTATTTTCGGCAGTAGTAAATATTCTATTGATGTATTAAATCATACTCCAAATAAACTTTTGTCTAATCATGAAATTACTGTAATCTCAAATAATTCTTTAGAACATAATTTTTCAACTAAAAAATATAATAATAAAACAAGCTATGAATGTGATTTAGCGGTGAGTATTGGATTTTCTCAAAAAATAAATATTAATAAAGTAAATAGTAAATATGGATTATTTAATATCCACCAATCTTTACTGCCAAATTATAGGGGTAGGCACCCAATTCAGGCAATGATAATTAATGGAGAAAGAGAGTATGGATGTACTCTACATGTCTTAGACACAGAATTTGATACAGGAAATATAGTAAAACAGATTTCAAAAAGATTTAAAAATGTACCAAATGAACTAACTGTTAAAAAATTAGTCACTAAACAAAGTGCAAAATTGTTAATTTATCTTTTAATAAACTTCACAAATCAATTTAACAATACTTCAAAGCAACCGTTGTATGGTGAATATATTGCACCTAAAAGAAGCTCTAAAGACTCAGAAATAAAAAATAGTTTTGATATTAACAAAGTTAGAAATATGATTAAAGCATTAATGCATGATGATTACAGGCCATACGTAATAATTAAATCTGAAAAAATATATATAAAAAATGTTTTTCTTTATAAATTACAAAATAAAAATCTTCTAGAATTTTATCTTAATAACCAAAAGGTTTATCTTGAAAAATATTAGATTAAGATGGGATATACTCTTAGATTAAAGCATGATAAAAAAAGCAATATTTTTAGGAAGCAAGAAGCTTGGTTTAGCAGTATTAGAAACACTTGTAGAATCTAACAATGATGTTGAGTGGAAAATACTTTGTCCGGACGATTTAAACGATCAAAGAAGTAATTTTATTGATTTTGAAAATTTTGCAAAAAATCATTCTATCGAAATCAAAATCGTTAATTCAAATAAAGATATATTACATGCAACAAGTTCCTTTAAGCCTGAAATAATCTTTGGATCTGGGTATTACAGGATACTTTCAAATGAAGTTTTAAACTCGGTTCCATTGGGAGTATATGGAATACATAACAGCATACTTCCAAAATACCGTGGAGGTTCTCCTTTGGTTTGGCAATTAATAAATGGTGAAAAAATAGTTGGTGCATCACTTTTTAAATTAGAAGAAGGTATGGATGATGGTGGTATTGTTGAAACTGTAAAAATTAAAAATGATAATTTTGAAATTGGTAAAATTCTTAATTTATTAGAAAAAGAATGGCAACGGATCTTGCCTGAAATTTGGAGCAATTTTTGTAATGGAAATATAACATTAACAGAGCAAAACCATAAAGATGCAACTTATTGCTCTCAAAGAAATGAAAATGATGGTGAAATTAATTGGAATAATTCAAGTGAATATATTGATAGATTTATAAAAGCACAGAGTAATCCATACCCACTTGCTTTCATAAATTATAGAAATCAAAAGTTAAAGATTTCAAAACATGAAATTGATAAAAGAAAAATCTATGGTGAGCCGGGACAAGTTTTTGAAACTAATGAAAATTTTGTTGTTGTTTGTTGTAAAAATGGTGATGGAATTCGAATTTCAGAAATAATTGTAGATGGAAACCCCATAAAACCAAGTAAATACTTGAACTCATTTAAAATTCGTCTATAAAATTTTATCTTCAATCGTATAAGATGGCAGGGAAGATGTATTTACATAGGTTCTCCACATATACTCACTGTTTATCCCTAAAATCAAAACAATCAAACTATTAAAAAATAACATCATAACGGCTATAGATGCCCAACCTTCAACTCTCGAGCCCTCAAAATAATTAATGATAATTAAAGAGGCATAAGCCAATGCAAGAATAGCAATTGTTATTGCAGTATAAATTATAAATCGTGTCGGGGAGGGTGAAAATGCTATGTACCAATCAACAGCTAATCCAAACTTTCTTTTTACTCCCCATTTTGTTAATCCAGATTTTCTTTCTCTTCTTTGATAAGTTACAGATTCTTGGGTAAATCCAATCCATGCTAAAAGACCAAATAATGATGAGTTGTTCAAAGACACCTCTTTAACTGCATCTATGACTTTCTTACCAATCATATAAAAATCTGCGTTAGAAATATCAACAGAATAACTTATAGATTGTTTTGTAAATTTAATTAACCCTCTATAAAAGAATTTTGTCACAAACCTTGAAATAATTGGTTCAGATCTTTTCTCTCGAACACCCCATACAATATCTGCTCCATTTGATATTTTTGATGACATTTCATTTATTAATTTAGGATCTTCTTGTCCGTCACCAGCTATCACTAAAACCTTATCGCCTGAACTTGAGTCTATTCCTGCCTTTACAGCAACATGACTTCCGGATCGTTTTGAAAGTCTTAAAATTTTTACATTTTTGTTCACTTTATTTATGTCTCTAATATGTAAATAAGTGTTATCTTCAGAGTGATCATCAACGAATATAATCTCATATTGATCTTTTTCGTCAATAGAAGAAAAGATTTCCTTTAAAACAAAATCAATATTTTTTATCTCGTTGTATACAGGTATGACAATACTTAACATTACTTTGCAAAAAATTCTTTCACTTTTGAATAAACATATTTAATTTCTTTATCTTTTAATCCACTATACATAGGCAAAAGAAAAGTTTTTTCTAAAATATGTTCTGAATTAGGCAAAGACCAGCTTTGTTCAATGTATGGAGGTTCTTCATGAGAGTTCATTACACCTCTTTTTGAATAAATTCCATTTTTATAGAGAAAATTTACAATCTGTTTAGAGCTTTCTTTTGATAAAATATTTACAGGGAAACTCTGCCAGTTTACAAACATATTTTCAGATTCTTTAAATAATGATACATTTTGTAGGCTTGACAACTTATCAATATATTCATTAGCTATTTTTCTTCTTTCTTTAACCATTTTGTCTACTTTCTTAAGTTGTTCGATGCCTATCGATGCCTGAATATCGGTAAGTCTATAATTAAAACCACTTTCAATATGTTCGTCAAAAAAATATTTAGTAGTTTTTCTTCTTTTAAAAGAATCTTTATTCATTCCATGATTTCTTAGTAGCTTCACTTTATTGATTAATAGTTTATTGTTTGAAGTAACCATACCACCATCACCAGTTGTTAATAATTTTCTTGGATGAAATGAAAAACATGTTAAATCGCCCATTGGTTTTCCTATACTTAAAAATTTATTATTAAAATTATATTTACTACCAATTGCACAAGCTGCATCCTCAATAATGCCAATATTGTAATTTTTAATTAATTTTTTTATTTTGTATACATCTGCAGGAATTCCAATTTGATGCGGAACTATTATTGATTTAATTTTTCCATTAACGTTATTTAAATACTTTAAAGTTGGGCTTCGCTTAATTAATTTTTTATAGTCTTTGTAATATAAATTTCCATTTCTTGAAATACAATTGTGTTCAATAAAGTTCTTTAAACTTTCATAATCCATGTTGTAATTATCCAAGTTGACATCTACAAATACAGGTTCACCAAATGCATGCCTAATTGCGTTAGCGGTTGCTATATATGAATGACTAACTGTAATTACCAAGTCTCCTGGCTGAACTCCTAAAGCTAACAATGAGAGATGTAGCCCTGTGGTACAGCTTGATACTGCAGCTGAGTATTTTGCATCAGTATAATTAGAAAATTTTTCTTCAAACTCTTCAACTTTTGGTCCCTGAGTAATCCAACCTGATGCAATTGTCTTAGAAACTGAATTTATCTCTTTATTGTCTAGATCTGGTCGACTTAAAGGTATTATCATTTTTCCCAATTTCTAATTTCATCTTCTTCTATTAAACTTTCTAATTCTTTTCCTTTGTACCAATCAATTAATTTTTCAAGCCCTTGTTCAAGATTGTTTTTATGTTTTAAATTAAATTTATCAAAAGCTTTAGTTGAGTCAGAATGAAGCCTTAATACATCTCCAGGTCTTGGTTCTATATGAATAATTTCTGATTTTGAATCTGTTAACTTAATAATTAGGTTTGCTAATTGATTAATACTAATTTCTTTTTCGCTCCCTACATTGAAAGTATCAAATCTCTTATAGTTTGTTCCAATTTTAATTATTGCATCTGCTGAATCTGATACATAAGTAAAATCTCTTGTCTGTTCACCGTCTCCAAAGATGTAAAGAGGATTGTTTGTTAACGCTCTTATTATAAATTTCGGAATTACTTCTCCGCAGTCTCCTTCATGATGAGCATTAGGTCCATAAGAATTAAAAGGACGAATTACAACACAATCTAAATTGAAAGTTTCGTTAAATGCTCTAACGTAAGATTCTCCTGCTAATTTTGAACCTCCATATACAGTAGAAACTAAAGTTGGATGTCTTTCATCCATTGGAACGTAATGAGCTTTTCCATAGACTTCTGAAGTCGAAATATGAACGAATTTTAGTCTTTTGTTTGTTTCAGATATTTTAAGTAAATTTAATGTACCCTCAGCATTAACTTCATGGTTCTCAAGAGGAGAATGAAGCGAATGGCGTATACCCATGCTCGCCAAATGAAAAACAAATTCTGTATTAGCAATTAGTTTTTCCATAAGATCGTAATTTCTTATATCTTCATTAAAAAATTTTAAATTATCTCTATTTGTTTCTAGATTTTCAACTTTTCCGTTAATAAGATTATCAACAACTGTAACTTTAGCGTTTTCAGATAGCAGTCGATTTGTTAATTCCGAACCAATAAAACCAGCTCCACCTGTAACTAGAATATTTTTTTGCTTAATGTTTGACATTGTTATAGTTATTTATTTTTTCAGAGACGTACTTTACCTGGTCTATTGAAAGCTCTGGGTACATAGGTAATGATAAAATTTCATTTGCTGTATTTTCTGAAGTCATCTTTATATATTTGTTTGATTTATAAGCTTTTTGTTTATGAATTGGTACAGGATAATGCAAAGAAGTTCCTATTAAATTTTTGGACAAATAACTTGATAAATTGTTTCTATTTTTGTGGCGTATTACAAAAAGATGATATACATGCTTTACATCTTTTCTCACTTTTGGAAGAGAGAGATATTCACTTTCTGTAATGTATTGATGATAAATATTTGCTAACTCAATCCTTTTGTTTGTAAATTGGTCAATATATTTCAACTTAACATTTAAAACAGCGCCCTGAATTCCATTTAGCCTATAATTATGTCCTATAAATTCATGATAATATCTCTTATTAGATCCATGATTCCTAAACATTAAAGCTTTTTGATAAAGTGATTTATTATTTGTAATTATTGCACCACCTTCACCATACGCCCCTAAGTTTTTACTAGGATAAAAACTAAAGCAACCTACTTTACCAAAATTTCCTACGAATTTATCTTTAAAAGTTGCTAGATGTGCTTGGGCACAATCTTCAATAATTTGTAAATTGTGTTCATTAGCAAACTTTCTTAATTTTTGCATATTTACTGGATTTCCATATAAATGGACTGGTATTATAAATTTAGTTTTTTTTGTTAATTTCTTCTTTGCATCTTCTAAGTCAATATGAAAATAATCTTTGTCGGTATCTACAAGAACTGGTTTTGCTCCGGCAATGGAGACTGCTTCTGCAGTAGAGAAAAAAGAATTAGTCGGAACTAAAACTTCATCAGTATTTTTTACACCAAGAATCGATAATGCGGTATGTAAAGCAGCGGTCCCAGAATTTAATGCAACACAGTATTTAGCATTATGCATTTTTGCAAATTTATTTTCAAATTCTTCAACCTTATTACCTAAAATAAAGCTTTGGTTTTCTAGTACTTTATTAATCTCTTTACTTATTTCTTGTTTTATATTTTGATACTGATTATCAAGTGAAAAAAAATCTACTTTCATAAGGCTATAACCTCACCATCTAATTTTAATGAATTTTGAAGTCCTTCGATTACTTTAACAGTTTCTATTGCATGGTCTAGATTGGCTGGAAAAGAAGTATTTGATTTTAGAGTTGAGATAATCATTTCTATTTCTTTGGCTAATGGTTCATGGTTGTCTACTTGAGGAATAAATTCATCACCAATTGAATATTCAAATTGTAAATCTGAGTTTTCTCCAACAGATGATATGCTTTGTTTAAATATTTTAATTTGTGCATTTTGATCTAAATGATCATATACAACAGTCTCGTTGGTTCCACCAAAAATCATTCTCCGAGTTTTTATTGATGATAACCAGCTTAAAGTTATTGAAGCGTGTAAATTATTATCATATATTAGATCACATGTGCTGTGACACTCATAAGGATACATTTCACTATAAGGATTAAAACCTGTAGCCCTTACTTTCTTAGGGGAGTCTTCAAGTAAATGATTTAGAATACCAATATCGTGTGGAGCTAAATCCCAAATGACATTACAGTCTTTTTGCATAAGTCCTAAATTTATTCTGGATGATTGTATAAATACTAAATCACCAAACGATGATTTAGAGAAATATTGCTTCAAAAACTCTACTGGTCCGCTAAATAAAAAAGTATCATCTACAAAAATTTGTATATTTCTTTCATTAGCCAATTGTCTTATTTCAAATGCTTCATTTAAGTCTAAACATAATGGTTTAGTAACTAATACATGCTTACCTGCCTTTATGCTAGAAATAATTAATTTATAATGCGTTGAGGGTGGTGTAAAAATTCCTACTACATTCACACTTTGATCGCTTAAAACTTTATCAATCTCAGTCTCAAACGAAGTACCTTCATAAATATTTGATGCCTCAGATAAAGAATGCTCTGATGAGTCAACAATGTATTTAAGCCTAGAATCTGCATTATTTACTATATTTCTGGCTATATTTCGTCCCCAGTATCCAAACCCAATAAGTGCAAAATTTATTTTGTTATTATCCATATCTAATTAATAATATAGCTGTTATTAAGATAAAAATTTTAATCAGTAGTCAATATAAATTAAATAACACTCTTCTGTCATTAAAATTTCACGATCATTATATATGATGTATTCAATGTTTAAATTATTTCGATTTAAATATTCTTCAATTTCAGAACAATTCGAGAAGCCATAAAGAGCTCTGTAATGTCTTAAATTTTCGAGGTACTTATCAAGCAAGTAATGTTCAAAAAACCAATCATTCGGTGGAAAAAGTGATACAAATGTATTTGGAAAATTGTAATAATAAACATTTTTAGTCTCTTTGAGAGGCATCAATACAAGCTCCGAACTTAGAGAAGCAATCTCATTCTTTATGTCTTCATTGAATGGTTTTTCAATTGGATTGTAAATAAACCACAAAAAGTAAGAAAGTGGGACAATCAACAAGAGAGTAAGAACGTTATTTTGTATTTCTAACTTCTTGTAGACTTTAATTTGTAATTTAGAACAAAATACCATAACGCACAATATTGACACAATGTGCATTATTCTCCATGGAATCATTACTCCTATAAACATAAAAAGATTTAAAGAAAAAAGAGTATGAGAAATAAAAAATACAAAAATAGAGTAGGTTAAAAAATGTTTAAGGAATTGTATATTTAGTTTTTTCGAAAAGTAAATAGCAAATGAGACAAGCAATAACTTTTCTATTGGGATTGAAGCTTGGTTGTTAAATACTCCTAAAGTTGGCGAAAAGTCATAAAGAATGTATTCGGGTTTAAAGAATGAAAAATTCTCGTAATTAAAATAATATATTGAGTTATTAGCAAACTTATTTTCAAATATTGTACCTAAAGATATCACGGGAATTAAGTTAAAATTAATATTAAAAGATTTTGTTAAAGCAAATATTTGACTTAAATTTTTAAAAAATACAAAATTGTTTAAAAAATATAGAAATGCGATTCCTGAAAGTAATAATTGAATCAAATAACTCTTGTCGTTTTTTGCACTTATAAATGAAATGTATCCCACGATAAAGACAACTAACATGTAGTAGTGAAACAATGTAATAAATAGTGAAGAAATTATAAATTTTTTAATATTTCCCTTCATTAAAAAGCTAAGAGGTAAGAACATTGATAGAAAAAAACTTGCCGGAACAAGCATTCTTAAGCCAAAGCTACCTAATCCCGCAGTTCCATTCATTAGTAATTTTGGCAGTCCCATAATTAAATTGAATTCTGGTGGTAAATTAATTAAAAAAAATAAAATAAGCAACAGAGTCTTAAAAGTAAATACATTTTTATTTTTAAATACTTGTTTATAAAACCTTAGTAAGCTGTAAAAACCTAACAAATTTACAAAAAAAAGGCCTACTGACAAATTATAAAGATTTCCATTTATCAAGAGCGTGTTTGCAAGAAGATGAAAACCGAAGTAATCAAAACTTGTAGAATATGAGATTGATTGAAAGCTTAATTCTTCGCTAAATATATGATCATAATATGCAAATTGATTTCCTGAAAATGGATACTTTGGTGGAAGAAGCAATGTAAATATCAAATTGAATAAATATGCATCTAAGATAACTTCGTCATCTACTGTTTTATAAAGATAAATAGTAAATAATAAGAAAATTAAAAAAGCAATATAACTTTGGCTAAAGTAAAAAATAAGACAAAAAGCAGAAATGCAACCTGCTACAAAATATTTCTTTAGTTTATTATTAGTCAGCAATTTATATAATTGTAATATGTTAAAAAATGATAAGTTGTTACAAATTTACAACTCATTTAAATACAAGTCAATTCATCCTTACAAATATTTCATTTTTAAAAATAGGTACAAAAAAATTAGAACAAAGTCAATTGAAATACTAAAGTCCGATAATTTGGTCATTAATCTCTCAAAAGAAACGAACTTCAAAATTTTTAATCAGTATAAAGATGAATATATATACATAGAAAAAAAAATAAATGAAAAAAAAGATTGGGTCAAGGAAAAATACAATGTTGATATTCATGGAATTCATTATCCTGAATTAATTTATTTTTTAATAAGATTAATAAAACCAAATTATGTTATTGAAACAGGTGTGTGGTTGGGTCTATCAACACAATTTATACTATCAGCAGGTATTAAGAATGAAAATAATTTTAAATTGGATTCAATAGATCTCCCGAGATTTAATTTACCTAATTCAGAAAGACTTTTAGGACTACTGGTTAGTAAAAAATTTAAAGAAAGTTGGACATTACATATTGGAACTGATAGACAAAACCTTAAAAAATTACTTAAAATTAATCCTGCTGAAATATTTTATTTTGATTCTGACAAGACTCACAATGGAAAAATGTATTTATACAATACTGTAAAAAAATATCGTAACAATTATCTAATGATATTTGATGACATTGAAGATAATTTATTTTGGTTCGATAAAAAAATTAAATCAAAAAATAGATTGCTTATTAATTATCAAAATAAATATGTTGGAATGATTTATACAAATAAATATAAAGAGAGCCTTGAGGTATTGAGTGAATAAAAATATATTATTTTTTATTTCTTCTCTAAACGGAGGAGCAGAGAATCAACTCTATAAAATTTTTGAATTACTTAAGATCAAAAACAATACAAGATATCTTGTAGCAAAAACTAAAGGAACAAATCAGAATATTGTTGGATTAAATAAAAAAAAGACTTCTTTATCAATATTTGTATTAGCTAAAGAAGTTATGACTTTTAAACCAGATATCTTATTTACGACATTACCGACCCCAAATCTATTGAATGTTTTACTAAAAAAGTTATGGTTTTTTAGTTTTAAAAGTATTTGTCGAATAGCAAATCACAATATCAATCTAAAAACAACGAAATTTATTATAAAAAATGCAGATATTCTTTACTTTAATTCATTAGAAAATTTGAATATATATGCACAAACTTTTCCAAATTATAAAAGTAAATTTGTATATTTAAATAACATTATAAATTCAGATAATAAAAATATTAAAAAACTACCCATAAAACCAAAAATAAAAGCACTGACAGCTTCCAGACTTGTTCAGAATAAAGGAATAGATTTAGTAATTAAAGCTATGAATGAAATTAATCATATAGATATTTCTTTAGATATTTACGGAGATGGAATTGAAAAAAAATATTTAGAATCAATATCTAAAAATTTAAATACAATTTTTAAAGGGTACAAAAAAAACTTAAATGATGTTTGGAGTTCCTATAATCTCTTTATACTTCCGTCAAGAAAAGAAGGAATGTCTAATTCGTTAATTGAAGCTCAATTCAATAATGTGTTTTCTATTGTATCAGATTGCAAAACAGGAAATAAGGAAATCATTGAATTGACAAATAATGGTATATGTTTCAAAACTGATGACTATCTTGAGCTGAAGGATTATATTCTTAAATTTTATAGAAATGAAATAGTTCCAAAAGACAGTCAGAAGATAATCATTAAAAATTTTTCAAAGGATAATGCAAAAACTATATTAGAAAGAACTCTTGCTGTCTAAATTTATCCAAGTTTGAATTGTTAGCCCGACAAGAAACAGTCCAAATAAAAATAAAACAATTTGTAAAAACTGTACTGAATTATTTAGATAGGAATTTGTAATAAATATTGATATTGAAAATATCAAAAATATTTGAATAAATTTAAAGAAATACAGACTAAAACTCTTGTAAAAAAATATAAATAAAAAAAACGATATAGTAATTATCTGTACATAAAAAATTTGTGATAAATTAATCAAGTCTAAGTATAAATATCCAATTATTTGAGTAGTAAAAGCCAATAAGTTAAAAAAGAAAACTTTCTTCAATTTGTTTTGCCTTCCAAAGTCAATTGAAAAAATTAATACTATTGCTTGTAAAAAAACTAATAATAAGGCTAAATAGATTAAATTTATTGAAAACAAGTAGCTTTTTGGAAATATATATTCACCAACACTAGTTACCAATAACATTAAAGAACATAATGAAAAACAAGAAATTGATAATATATCTTTAATGACTTTAAAAACTTGATTGTCAACTGAATTTGAGAGATCGCTTGGCCAATATTTGGAATATGCAGCTACTAACAAAGAACTTATAAATACCATACCTAAATTTGATATTCTTGTTGCAAGAGAATATATTCCCAACTCTTTTAGTCCAAAAATAATTTCAACAAAAAACTTATCTTGCCAATTGAGAAAATAGTTAGATAGCAAAATTAGAAAGCTTATGTTTGAAAACTTTAAAAATTGATCAGGTTTTTTTGATAAAATATAACTAGGAGATTTTATTAGATCAAAATCAATTTGTTTAATGTAATAAAGAAACTTAATAAGATTACCTAAAAACTGAACTGCAAAATAAGCTGATACAATTACTCTTGAATCATATCCATCAAGCTGAACAGTCACAGCAATGGAAATAAGTTGGAATGAATTTATAAAAATGGCTTCAACAAATGAAGATTTAAAAACTACCGTTGACTTTTCTAAAGATCTTAACTTTGCTAAAAATAATTTATTAACAGAAATTAAAACTGTACTGAAAAACATAAACCTAAAAGGTAATCCATAGATGATTGAAAATGGTAAGTTTGTCATTATTTGTCCAACTATTTCAATAACGACAAAACCCATTAAGCTGTACCTTATTAAGCTCATAAAAGATTTTTGTAACTCTTCATTATTTGATGTAAATTTTAAAATTGACCTCTCATCGCCTTGAGTTAAAAAATATGAAAAAAGTAATTGAATTCCTAAAAGTAATGTTATTTCTGCCCACAATTCAGGCTTGATTAATCTGAGAAGAATAGGTAAAAGTAGTACCGAAATAATTTTTGGAGATAATTTTTCAAAAGTGTAATAAAAAGAATTTTTAAACATATCTAAATATAAAGCATACAAACACTTTTTGAATTTGGTAAGCATATTAAAATCATTATTCTGTCTTTACAATAGTTGACTGGTAAATCAAAATAAAGACTTCTGATCTGATGACTATGTAAAAATTTTTAAAAATAGAAAAAATAGACTAAACCTTCTTTAATTCAACTTTTTGCAAATACAAATATATTGTATAGGGAATTAATAATGTACTGTATCTTGGAATAAAGTGGGTTAGCATTCCATAACTAAAGAATATATAAAGGAATATGTAATTTTCAATTTCATAAATTGATTTTTTAAAATTTAACATAAGGTAAAAAAACGAATAGATAATAGGAAAAAATCGTAAAAATAAAAGTATTTCGTTTAACAAGCTGCCAAATAAATTGTCTTTAACATTTTCTTTTAATTGATTAAATTCTGGGAATAGGCCTCTGTATAAAAACATAGATGAAGTTGATAAATATTTAACTTTGTTATCAAGAATTAAGTTGAAGCTAGCTTTTCTATATTCGTTTGTAGCAAAGTTGTAACCATATAAATTTACAACGTCAGCGTAGAGAAGATTTTTTAAGTTAAGATTTTGTTTCATTCTTTCATATACATATCCTCTTTTTTGATGTCCAAGTCGTAATATGCTGTTTTCGTTGCTTCTATCAAATAATTCTTGCCAATTACTTGAAGATCCAACTTTGTTCCATAAGTAACCGGTAAATATATTTGTAATCCTATTCGATGGAGTGTAATAAACAATTCCAGCAGGTATATCTTGATAATCGATAGATAAAAACTCAGCTCTTATTCCTACAGTCTCACTTCCTCTTGAGGTTATTGTAAATTCGTCAGTTTGAATTGCATTTCTTGAGGACCAAACTACTGAAGGAATCATACATATTAAAAGTAAAAAAATTGTTTTTTTACTAATTTCTTTACTTTTTACCATCAACAGAATTGAAATTAAAAAATTAATGAAAAGAAAATAAAAGAATATAGGATTTGTCAAAGGTAATAGACTCAGAGAACCATATCTAAAAATATTCTTAGTTTTTTCCGTAAAAAGATCAAAATATGAGCTTAAATAAAAAAACAAAAGTGCGTAAGTTATTAGGTCTTTATTTGTGTAAGGAAATGTCGCACACAGTAAAAGTGATACAAATAGAAGACTTCTTTTAGATAATTTATTGTAAAAAATGTACGTTGTGAAAAAAATTAATAAAAACTTAAATGAGGTAAATAATAAATTAACCAATACTGATGTACCTCCTAATACGGGACATAGACCATCATTAATGCCATAGATACAGTCAGAATTAATTGAGCTTAATTCACGCTCAGTTGTGGTTAGGTTAATTAAAGTTGATATCATAAAGGGATAAAGTGACTCACCTCTTCTAATACCAGAATTGTTTAATGGATTTGCAAAATCTGATTCATCGTTTAATGAAGGATTGGTAAAACCGTATTCTCCTGTTTTAGAAAGATGTGTTGCAATATACCAATATTGATAATCATCACTAGAAACTGGTCCAGCATCAATTTTCGGCAAACTGAATAATGATAATAATGATGCACAAAGTAT
>MDTG01091515.1_pt1 | contig 18269 bp, 21 predicted proteins | sample 811421 | NCBI WGS metagenome assembly MDTG01 (sample SAMN05326645, study PRJNA326480) | marine metagenome | isolation source: seawater | place: Pacific Ocean: South East | collected 2011 | reverse complement strand
GAGTGTTACTTTTCAGGTATGATAGGTACAATCACAGGAACTGATACAAGTAATGTGGATTTATTTTTTAACATTAACGGTACAGATGAATATACAGTAGAAAATTCGTCTGAAGGTGGAGATTATTCTCATAACTTTAACAATCAAGGTAGAGAATCCGGTCAATCTGTAATCATGTATCACAGACATTTACCTGGAACAACTAACTTGCAAACTATCGAAGTAGAAACACAATCTAACAATACTAATCATGGTAATGTTCAATGTAGAGATGGATTCATTACTGTAAAAGAAATAGCATCAGGTATCACTACTGGTACACCAGGAAATGCTTATGTTAACTAAAATTAAAGAGTTTTTTAAAAACATTATAAATAGAGTTAAAGGGTGGAGAAAATAAAATGGCATTAACAAAAGTTACAAAACACATAGTATTTGGTTCAACATTACTACAACATTATGGTATGGATTTATCTGATATGACTACAAGTTCTTCTTCACTAACTCAATGGGGTGCCGATATTGCATTCACACCTCAATATTCAGATAGTCAATTAGAAATTTGCGTAACTGGTTCAGTTTTCACCTCTGCTTCTTCATATACGGGAACTAGATATGGAGATTTATCAATTCGTGTAAATGGTACAGATGAGTATCATCAACAAGGTGTTATTGGTGGGGGTAGAACTCAATCATCACAAAGACATTGGCATAACCCAAGACATCAACAACATAATGGTAGACAACAGTTTCACGCACAAAACTATGGTACAGGTATTTTCATGAACCACATTCATGCACCTGGAACAACTAACTTGCAAACAATCGAAATAATGGGAAAGACAGATGGAGGATTTACAATACAATGTAAAGATGGATTTGTAACTGTATCCGAAATATCTGGAGACCATTTCAACAAGACATAGGATTACAACATGGCACTTACAAAAGTTACAAAACATATTTTACACGGATCTATGCTTGTTCAATTCAAGTATCAAGACTTATCTGATAAATCAACAGGTTCAAGTATTCAAACATTTCAAGCATTATCAAACGATTTAACAATTACACCATTGTATGCTGATAGTATATTAGAATGCACATTTTCAGGATCAATGGAGGAATCAGGACAGTCTACAGGTAACAGTACAATGATTGCATTGTTCATAAATGATAATAATGAATATCAGCAAGGTCATTTATTTGGAGGACCACATTCATCAAATAACCACGACCAGCATGGTGGAGACCACAATCGTATTCAACACGGTATAACACACGCACACTTTCATAACTTCAGACAAAGTGTAGGATTTACTCATTCATTTACACCTGGAAGTACAAATTTACAAACGATTAATGTTCGAATGAAAAACGAAGATAGCAATAGTAACTCTATTGCTTTGAGAGAAGGATTTTTGATTGTGAAAGAGATATCTATAGGAATCACTACACTATCAGGACAACAATAATATAAATATATTATATTACAAATTAAGAGGTAAACTAAATGGCAACAACTAATAACAAAATCCAGAAACAAACTGGACCAAAGTCAGTTGAAGAGTTGCAAAGAAAAGGTCCACCTACTAGAGAAGAAATTGAAGCAATTTCTGAAAAGTATGGCATGGGTGTTGCTCTTACTCCTGATGAAAATGATAGATATTTACAGTATTTCACACAAAGAAGAAATGCAAACGATGTCGCTACATTCTTAGGTGTTTGTTATCCACAATGTGAGTGGTCAATTCAAGCAGATGGAAGAATGAATAAACTACCTGAACCGAACAAAAATGTTCCTATGGGTACAGTCAAAGAAAAAACAATCAACGATTTAAACGCAGTAGTATGGGATGAAGATAATCCTCTACCTAAACCTACAATGGCAGAGTTTGATAAACTCAGACCTTTCGTACAAGATATTCTTGACCAAGAGGCATATATTGACCTAAGAGCAAAAGCATATCCTAGAGAAAATGAGTTAGTCAAAGCATTATGGGAATATGTTGTAGAAGGTGATGATGAACTAATGCATGCCCTTCAAGCGAGAAGACTTGCAGTTAAGAAAAGATTTCCTAAACCAGAAAATAAACATTGGATGGTTCAATCAAGTGATTATCTAAAAATTATTCCTAACTCACCTGAAGATATTTTAAGAGACTTAGACGAAAAAGAAGCAAAAGAAATTGCTTTCAAACCTGGTGTTCAAGCAAAAGATGCCGAACCACTAGCAACAACTAAATCTCTATCTGAAAGAGCAGATGAAATAATTGCTAAAAGAGTTGCGGCACAAAAAGACAGAGATGTCGGAGTTTCTAAAACTGAAAATATAGTTGCAGGAACTACAAGCAACCCTACAGTAAAAGATATTGAAAAAGCAAAAGCAGATAAAGAAAAAGCAGAGAAATCTAAGTAATTTGAGGAGTAATTAAATGCCTTTAAAAAATGGAAGACTTATACTTGAAAGACAACTTTCAGATTTCGCTGAAAGATTTACTATAGATCCTAACAACCTCTTATCTATAGGTACTGCAGTTAGAGTAACAACTTCAGGTTCTTTTGACATAGAAGTTTGTCAGAGTTCAAGTGATGATAATTATATTGGAGTAATTTATGCTCTTGAAAGAACATCATTCCCATATGTTGCCATGATGGGTAGATGTATAGTTAATGTGAGAAACTCCGTAAGTAAAGGTGATAATATTCAATTAGATTCCTCAAAAGGATTTTTTGCATCTGGCGGCGGTGGTTCATTATCTTGCAGAGGTATAGCATTAACATCTCAATCAAATGAACACGGACAAGTAGAAGCAATACTGTTTCCAGGACCTAGATAATAATAAGAAACTACTAATTTTATTCTACTCCAAGGTTATATAAATACTTAAAGAATTATAACCTTGGAGTTTTTTTATGGCAAACCCTACAAGTAGAAGTACATTACAAGACTATTGCAAGAGAGCATTGGGTGATGGTGTCATTGATATCAACATATCTACAAATCAACTTGAAGATAGAACAGATGAGGCACTTCAATTCTTTCAAGAATATCACTTTGATGGTGTAGAAAAGACACTATTAAAGCATAAGATAACTGCAACTACAATCACACTTTCTGCGGCAGTATCAGGAAACTTTAATGCTGGTGAAAAAATTACAGGCGGCACTTCAGGTGCTACTGCTACTATCATAGATGCTCCTACAACAACGACAATCAGAATTAAAAATCATATAGGCACTTTTCAAGCAAGTGAAACTATAACAGGTGCAGTAACAAGTTCAACTGCAACAATATCATCTATATCTTTAGGTGACATATCTAATGGATACATTCCTATTACAAGTGATTTAATCACAGGTGTTGTAAAAATATTTCCATTTACAAATCGTTCAGACTTAAATATGTTTGATGTAAACTATCAACTTAGATTAAATGAAGTTTTTGATTTTACTTCAACTTCAGTAATCTATTATACAATGGTACAAAGACACATAAGTTTGCTTAATGAAGTGTTAGTAGGTAAGAAACCTTTTAGATTTAGCAGACATCAAGACCAGTTACACATAGATATGGACTGGGATAATGATGTTGATGTAGATAGTTTTTTAGTTGTAGAGGCATATAGAATACTAGACCCAAACACATATACAGATGTTTACAATGATATGTTTTTAAAAAGATATCTAATAGCATTAATTAAATTGCAATGGGGTAATAATTTAATTAAGTTTCAAGGTGTTCAAATGCCAGGTGGTGTTACACTAAATGGTGAACAAATATATAATGAGGCAAAAGAAGAAAAACGACAAATAGAAGAAGAGGTATCTTTGAAATACGAGTTACCTGTAGATTTTATAACAGGATAATGACTAAATGGCACTTAATACTATATTCAATCAAGGTGGTGGATTAAGTAGTGGTCTGTCAAACGAACAGACTTTAATTAATAATCTATATACTGAGGCAATCAAAATATATGGTTTTGATGTGTTCTATATTCCTAGAACACTTGTAAATCTAGATAAAGTATTTCAAGAAGATGAATTATCTAAGTTTACTTCGGCACATGCGATTGAGATGTATTTACAAAGTGTCGATGGGTATGAAGGAGAAGGTGACTTCTTATCTAAATTTGGTGTTGAAATAAGAGATAGAGCAAGTTTTGTTGTAGTCAAAGATAGATGGACTGCCGAAGTCGATAACAACGCATCATTAATTGTAGAAGGTAGACCTAACGAAGGTGATTTAATTTATTTACCTTTAACAAAAGGTCTATTCGAAATTAAGTTTGTAGAGCATGAAAATATATTCTATCAACTAAATCAAATATACACTTATAGATTAGATGTAGAGAAATTTGTATATTCAAGCGAAGTATTTAACACAGGAGTTTCTGCCGTTGATGCTATTGAAGATGCAAGGTCTACAGATATGTTTAACTATGAAGTTAGACTTGAAGACAATAGTGGTGCTATATTACTTGAAAACGGATTTAAACTTATCAAAGAAGATTATAAACTTGTTGATACAACTACAACTGCAACAACATCACAATCTATTGCACCTTTGGCACAGAATAGAGAGTTTGGATTAAATGCTGATAGTATAGTGGACTTTAGTGTCTCTAATCCTTTCGGTGATATTAGTCAGAATAAATAGGTACTAAGATGTTTGGAACTCATTTTTATCATTCAACAATAAGAAAAACTGTCGTAGCATTCGGTACTATTTTCAACAATATTCAAATAAGAAGAGTTGATGGTAGCGGTAATGTTGCTCAAAGTCTTAGAGTACCACTAGCATATGGTCCTAAAGGTAAATTTTTAGCAAGACTATTTGAAAATCCTAGTTTTAGTAATAAAGTACAAACTACAGTTCCTAGAATGGGTTTTGATATATCTTCTTTTTCATATGATAGTACAAGAAAATTAAATACATTAAATAAAAGAAGAAAGATAGATAGTGCAGATAATAGTAAATTAGATTTTCAATATCTATCTGTACCTTATAATATAGATTTTAACTTATACATTTTTGCAAAACAACAAGACGATGCATTACAATGTGTCGAACAAATATTACCATATTTTACACCTGCATATACATTAACAATTAATGCAGTACCTGAGATGGGTATCAAACAAGACTTTCCTGTAATATTAAATAGTTTAACATATGAAGATGATTACGAAGGTGATTTTGCTACAAGAAGAAGTATAGTATATACTTTAACATTTACAGTAAAAACTAATTTTTATGGACCTGTAGATAAACAAGGTGTAGTTAAGAAAGTAAGAATAGACCAATATACAAATGTTACAGATGCGCCTACAGATGTTGATGATATAAGATACGAAGTCGTACCTAATCCAACAACTGCAGATGCAGATGATGACTTTGGATTTACAGAAACAATAACTGAAAATCCTTCTAGTGCTTAAGGAGATATAACATGGCAATAAAAACAGTTTTAGCAACAACCCCAACAACTGCAACTATATCTGTATCAGGAGATTTAACTTTTGATAACTTTGTAGATATTGACATAGATGTAGATACATTGGGAAGAGATGAAACTGCAACTAATCCTGAAGTATTAATTAATCAAGTAGATTATGATATTAATCCAGGTTCAGGACTAGGTGCAAGAATAGAAAGAGTTACAGAACCTAACCCTACAGTTGTTCTTAGAATAGCATCAACGGCAGGTGTTGGTACTATAGAAAATCAAGGTCAAGAAAATTTAGCGGCAGAAGGTGATAAGAATATTAGAGTTTATATTGAAGATGGTTCTATGATTATCACATTAAAGAAGGTGAGTGGTTTCACTCAAAACTAACATGAGCAAAAGCGAAGATAAACTTAACGATATTTTTGATTTGCCTAAGCAAATTAAACAAGAATTTAACAACGAGATAGTTCCTGAACTAGTTTCTCCTAAACCTGTAATAAGTGAAACAGAAAGTGAAAAACTACAGAATGAACTTGAACCTATTATGGATAAAGAAGATGTTGATAATGACTATGAGAATGCTAGAAAAAACTTCTACTCCTTAATAAATAAAGGCAATACTGCTATTGATGGTATACTAAACTTAGCAAAAGAAAGTGAACATCCTAGGTCATATGAAGTTGCAGGACAACTAATTAAAGTAGTAGGAGATACTACACAAGAACTATTAAAGTTACAAAAGAACTTAAAAGAACTGAAAAAAGTCGATGATAAAGCACCTAGAAATGTAACTAATGCATTGTTTGTAGGTTCAACAAGTGAATTACAAAAACTAATCAATGGCAAGAAGGAAGGTAAAGATGAATAAAGATTTTGATTTTGGGTTTACTGCAGTTGACGAAGACGAGTTAGAGGCAGTTCAACAAACACAAGCAAGTGCAGAGAATGTAAAAGCAAGAGCAAGTAAATTAGAAGGTAAAGTAGATAAACTTTATAATGCAATTACACCTCTATTAGCAAACTTAAAAAAGAATCCTGAAAAAGAATACATATATTGGCCCAACCGTACTATTAAGATTGAGCAATTTGAAAATATTATTACGAAGATAATCAATGAATAATGAAAACTATTTAGGTAATCCTAATCTTAAAAAAACAAATGTAGCACAAGAATTTACTAAAGAGCAAATCGAAGAATATGTTAAATGCTCTAAAGATCCTGTGTACTTTGTTGAAAAGTATATAAAGATAGTAAACCTTGACGAAGGGTTTGTTAACTTTAATCTATACCCATTTCAAGAAAAAATGGTAAAGACTTTTCATAAGAATAGATTTTCTATATGTAAGATACCTAGACAATCAGGCAAATCTACCACAGTTTGCTCATATATCTTATGGTATTCGTTATTTAACGAAAATGTTAACTGTGCCATTCTAGCAAACAAAGGTGCGTTAGCGAGAGACCTATTAGCAAAGATACATATGTCATATGAGGCATTACCTTCTTGGTTGCAACAAGGTATCAAAGTTTGGAACAAAGGTTCTATAGAATTAGAAAATGGTAGTAAAATAGTTGCCGCCGCTACATCATCAAGTGCAGTTAGAGGTGGTTCATACAACCTAGTATTTCTAGATGAGTTTGCATTCGTACCTTATCATTATGCAGAGGATTTTTTTCGTTCAGTTTATCCTACAATTACTGCAGGACAATCTACAAAAGTTATAGTTGTTTCTACACCTAATGGTATGAACATGTTTTATAAGATGTGGGTAGATGCAGAAAACAAAAGAAACTTATATAAAGCAATAGATGTTAGTTGGAAAGATGTACCTGGGCGTAACGCAAAGTTTAAAGAAGAAACAATAAAGAACACAAGTTTAGAACAATGGCAACAAGAATTTGAATGTGAGTTTTTAGGTTCGTCTAATACATTAATTAGTCCTAACACATTAAGAGTTTTGCCTTACGAAGAACCTATATACAAAAAAGATGGTGTAGTTCAATATAAAGAACCTCAAAAAGATAAGACCTATGTTCTAGTGGCAGATGTTGCGAGAGGTGTAGGATTAGATTATTCTGCTTTTGTAGTAGTAGATGTAACATCAATGCCTTTTGAAATAGTTGCAGTATTTAGAGATAATCAGTTATCTCCTATGATGTTTCCTACAGTAATTAATAAGATAGGTACACTATACAATCAGGCATATGTTCTAACAGAGATAAATGATATAGGTCAACAAGTTGTGGATATTCTAAATAATGAGATAGAATACGAAAATATACTGTCTTCTCAAATTAAAGGTAGAGCAGGACAAGTTATAGGAGGAGGGTTTGCGTCTAAGAACCAATTAGGTATTAGAACAACCGCTCAGTTAAAAAGACTAGGATGTAGTAATCTAAAGTCTTTAGTAGAAGAACAAAAATTTATTATTAGAGATTTTGATATAATTAATGAACTTTCGACTTTTGTTGCCCGAGGTCAAAGTTATGAGGCGGAAGAAGGATCACATGATGATTTAGCGATGTGTCTAGTAATGTTTGCCTTCTTATCAAGTCAACCATATTTTAAAGAGTTGACTGATACAGATATAAGACGAAAACTATACGATGACAAGATGAGGGCAATAGAAGATGGGTTAACACCCTTCGGCATCATAGACGATGGATCACCTAGGGTAGAACAGAGTAGTTTTGTTGATACCTCAGGAGATAGATGGTTCTATAATGATGATGAGTTAAATTAGTGAGAATTATAAATATTCTTACAAAATAGAAGAATAGTTAAACGGGAGTAATAACATGGCATTTCAACTTTCACCAGGAGTTTTAGTCCAAGAACAAGACCTAACTCATATAGTGCCAGCAGTTGCAACTACACCAGGTGGGTTTGCCGGTGTATTTAATTGGGGTCCAGTTGATGAAATTATTAATATAAGTTCTCAAAACGAACTAGTAGAAACTTTTCAAAAACCAGACGACAATACATTTTCATCATTTTTTACTGCGGCGAACTTTTTAGACTATGGTTCAAACCTACAAGTAGTTAGAGTTGCAACAGGAAACTTAAACTCTTCAGCATCAGGAAGTGGTATTCTAGTTAAAAATACTACAGACTGGACTACAAAGACTAGTGCATTAAGTAGTGGTAATCATTTCTATATCGGAAGATATCCAGGTACATTAGGAAACTCAATCAGAGTATCGCAATGTCAAAATGCGGCGGCATTTTCAGCATCTAATGTAACTACTACAACGCAAAATAATTCAGCAGGAGCAACTTCAGTTGTTGTTGTCGCTGGAAATACTCTTGCGATAGGAGATTTAATCACATTTGCTGGTCATACAACAAAATACGAAATAACAAATATATCAACAAATACCTTAACAATTAGAGAAAAAGGGAAAACAACTGGACTAACAGTAGCAGTTGATGGATCCTCTACACCTGTTCAGGTATCTAGAGAGTGGTACTATGCAGACCAATTTGATGCGGCACCAGGCACTTCAGCACAAGCAACTGCAAGAAGTGGTTCAGGTGATGAAATTCATCTTATCGTAGTTGACGAAGATGGATTGTGGACTGGAACTGCAGGAACAATTCTAGAAAAATATTCAAATCTATCAGTTGCCTCAGATGCAAAATCATCTAATGGTTCAGTAAACTTTTATAAAGAAGTTGTTTACGCACAATCAGAATACATCTTTTGGGGAAAACATCATACTTCACTAGATGCAGATGTAGGGGCAGCGGCAGGAACTTTAGGAAACGCATTCTCTCACGCAACGAACTTACCTATGTATAGTTCACTTGCTGGAGGAACAGACGATAACGCACCAACAGATGGTGAATTGCAAACAGGATTTGCAAAATTTGCCAACGATGAAGCAGTAGATGTATCATTGATACCTACAGGTGCCGTATCAGCAACAGTATCTAAATATGTTGTTGAGAATGTTGCTGAAGTAAGAAAAGACTGTATGGTATTCATATCACCAGAACTTGCTGATGCTCAATCATCAACACCTGCAACTGATATTAAAGATTTTAGAACTACGCAAAATATCAATTCATCTTTTGCAGTTATGGATAGTGGTTACAAATATCAGTTTGACAGATACAATGATGTCTTCAGATATGTACCGCTAAACGGTGATGTAGCAGGATGTCTAGTAAGAACTGATTTAGTCGCTGATCCTTTCTTTAGTCCAGCAGGATTTAACAGAGGTCAGATTAAAAATGCAGTTAAACTAGCATATAGTCCAGACAAAGCAGACAGAGATACATTGTATAAAAATGCAATTAACCCAGTTGTATCATTCCCAGGGCAAGGCACAGTTCTCTTCGGAGACAAAACTATGCTTTCTGCACCTAGTGCCTTTGATAGAATTAATGTAAGAAGACTTTTCATTATTCTAGAAAAAGCAATAGCAACTGCGGCGAAGTTTCAACTGTTTGAATTTAACGATACATTCACTAGAGCAAACTTTAGAAATCTAGTAGAACCTTTCCTTAGAGATATCCAAGGAAGACGAGGTTTAACAGACTTTAAAGTAGTGTGTGATACAACTAATAATACTGCGGCAGTTATTGATGCAAATGAATTTAGAGCAGACATTTTTGTGAAACCTGCAAGGTCAATCAACTTTATCACTCTAAAATTTGTAGCAACAAGAACTGGAATTAGTTTCGAAGAGACTGGCGTATAACAGATAAATATAAGTAATAGGAGTTAAACAAATGGCAACAATCTCAGATTTTAAATCTAGAATGATTGGAGGGGGTAGCAGAGCAAATCAGTTCAAAGTTACTCTAACTTTTCCTTCTTATGTTTCAGGTGCAGTCTCAGGTAGTGCTGGTAGAGATAGTGAGTTTTTATGTAAAGGTGCTGAACTTCCTGGTTCAACTATCGGTAACACACCAGTTAACTACAGAGGTCGTATCGTAAACTTCGGAGGAGAAAGAACCTTCAGTCCTTGGACAGTAACAATATACAACGATACATCTTTTGCTATCAGAGATGCTTTAGAAATATGGCAGAATGGTATCAACAATGTAGAAACTAATAGAGGTAGAGTATTTCCTGCAGAATATCTAGTAGACCTACAAGTTGACCAACTTGATAGAAATGATTCCGTCATTAAGTCTTACATAATTAAGGATTCGTATCCGACTAACATCGGACCGATTGCTCTTGATTTTGGAACTAATGACGCAGTTGCAGAATTTACTTGTGAATTTACATATCAGTATTTTGAAAGTACAGGTGGAAGTCTTGGTGGTACTACAACTACCGATACTACTGTCTAATTTACTTTTCATTTTTCTGATATATTAATGTTAAGAGTGGAGAAAACATGGCATTCAAATTATTCGGTTTCACGATAAGAGGAAATGACGAAGAGAAGAGTTTAAGTAAGCAGGACATAATTCTTCCTTCACCGGACGATGGTCAATCGACTATAGGTGGGGGAGGTGCTTACGGCACTTATCTTAATCAAGACTATTCAGCAAAAAACGAACACGATTTAATTAAACGATATCGTGAGATAGCACTATTTCCTGAGTGTGAATCCGCTATTGATGATATTATTAATGAAGCAATTATTTCAGATAGTGAAGAAGGTGCTCCTATTAATATCATAACTGATAATATTCAGTTTTCAGATAAAATCAAAAAACAGATACAAGAAGAATTTAAATTTATCATGGGTCTTTTAGACTTTAATAAAAGGTCTCATGAACTATTTAAAAGATGGTATGTTGACGGCAGAATTTATTTTCATAAAGTCGTTGATACATCTAATCAAAAAGAGGGAATACAAAAACTTAGATTGATTGATCCTAGAAGTATCAAGTTTGTTAGAGAAGTTAAGAAAAGCAAACCTGATGGTGAAATAGGAACACAAACTATAACAGGAATCAAAGAATATTTTCTATATTCTGAAGGCAAACAAATAGGTAATAATATATCTATCAAGGCGGCGAATGCAATCGCATTAACGAAAGATAGTGTATGTTATGTACCTAGTGGTATAGTCAATGCTAACAATAATATTGTATTAGGATATTTACACAAAGCAATCAAACCTGTCAATCAGTTAAGAATGATGGAAGATGCTTTAGTAGTTTATCGTATCGCAAGAGCACCTGAAAGAAGAATATTCTATGTAGATGTAGGTAACTTACCTAAATTAAAAGCAGAGCAATATCTTAATGATATAATGGTTAAGTTTAAAAATAAACTTGTCTATGATGGTGATACAGGTGAAGTAAAAGACGATAGAAAATTCATGAACATGCTAGAAGACTTTTGGATGCCACGAAGAGAAGGCGGCAGAGGTACTGAGATTACTACACTAGGGGGAGGTCAGAACCTAGGTGAAATCGAAGATGTAGAATATTTTAAAAAGAAAATGTTCTTAGCATTAAATGTGCCACAGTCTAGAATGCAACCTGAAAGTGGTTTTCAACTAGGTAGAGCAACAGAGATTAATAGAGATGAACTTAAATTTACTAAGTTTGTTCAAAGACTAAGAAAAAGATTTGCTGAGTTATTTCATGACTTACTCAAAACACAATTAATACTAAAAGGTATTGTGTCTGAAGATGATTGGGAAACTATCAAGCAAGATATTAGATATGACTTTGTAAAAGATAATCAGTTTACTGAACTTAAAAATCAAGAGATATTAAGAGAAAGAATAGGATTATTGAGAGATACACTAGAGTTTGTAAACGGTGAACAACCTAAATTCTACTCTCAAACATGGGTAAGAAAGAATATCTTAAAACTTACCGATGACGAAATAGAAGTCATAAATAATCAAATAAAGCAAGAGATTGAACTAGAACAACCACCAGAAGGTGAAGAAGGCGAGGAGCAATTCTAATGAGTGAAGAGAATATCAAAGATTTTATAAACGATGTATCAGACGGAGAGTTAAGTACCGCTAATGATAAATTCGAAAAAATCATGAACAGTAAAGTAGCAGATGCTTTAGAACAACAAAAAGAAAAAGTATCTAAAAATTTATTTAAAGATAAAGAAGAAACAGAGGAATAAATGTCAATTACACTTTCACAGGTCAAAAGAACTATTGAACTTTATGAAAAGGTCAAAATCGGACCTGGCGAAAAAGTAGTTAAGACAGATAAAGTCGGTCGTAAGAAAAATATCGAAATGACTTTAACTAAAAAGGGAAGACAATTTTTTATTTACTTTGATGGCGAAAAATATGCTAGACCAGTAAATAAAGAAAAAGATGCAGAAAAACTTGTAAAAGATTATCTTAAATTAGTAGGAGAAGAAGTTGCTAATGTATTTGATATCTTAGAAGTACGAGGTAAAGCAGGATCAGACGATGGTGATGAAGATGCAGATAAAAACATCATCATGCAACTATACAAAGTAATATCTCTCAGAGGTATGAAACCTGTAGAGTTTGACGATGGTAAAAAAGTAAAAATTAAACCTCAAGATGCAAAAAGAATTTTAGACTATTATGGTAGACTAAGAAAACCATCAGACAAATTAAATTTACAAAAACTTATTACTCGTAGCAAAAAAGATTTTGATAAAGGTCTTAAAGCAGTAATGGGAGAAGAAATAGAGATATGGGAACAAGCAGTAGAAGTTGCTGAAGATGTTCAAGACATATTTGTAAAACAAGGTGATGTAAATAAGATTGCAAGTCAGATAGCAAGAAGTGCCAAAGGTTTAGGATTAAAATCTGCCTTGATGGGTAATCAAGTTAGAGTAAAAGGACCTAAAGGAAAAGTAAATGACTTTTTAAGAGCAGTTATTGGTAAGTCTTCAATGGGTAACGCAACACAAGTTGGAAAAAGCACACCTCAAATAGATAAGATGCTAAACAAACAACTTAAAGCACAATACGATATTACAGAATTTAAAAAAATGAAAGTTACCATTAGAGATATGGACAATAGAAAAAAAGCAATCTCTGATTTGAAAAAACAAAGATTAAATGTAGCAGTTTCAGGTGGGGTAATTAAAGTAGATGGTAGAGGTAGAGATTTAGATAATATTGCTAAAGACTTAATGAATTTTTATGGTGCTAATGTAGTTGCTGAAGAAGTTGAACTTGATGAAAAACAAGAGCAAGGATTCTTAGTTAAAATTCCAGGCATTGGGGAGTTAATAATAAAAGCAAAGAATAAAGCAGAAATTCGAAAGATGCTAATTAAGAAGTTTAAAAAGATAGATGATTTCGAAATCAATCCCAAAAGAATGCTTGAACCACAAATAAAAATGTGGCATCGTAAGAAAGGTGGTATGGCACCTGAAGATGAAGAAGACAATAATGAAGAATAAAAGTGAATTTTTTTATAAATAATAGTAGTAAAAGATAAAAGGATAAAAGATGGCAATAGGACAACGATTTCTGAAGGTTACCAAAACAACCAATGTGGTTAGTGTAACTGGAGGTGCTGGGAATACGACTATTGATATAGACGGAGCAAATTTCAGAGCGCCTAGTCAAACTGCATCATCACCTACTGTAGGAATTAAAGAAATCTTTTGGTCAGGAGATGTAACAGTAGAGAGTGCCTCTACAGGTACTATCAGATTTGATAGTGGTAATGTAAGCACATCTGGTCACTTTATACTGCCTGCTTTAGAAAACTCTGATAGCGATGAAGATATCAAAGTTACTGTAGGTACAGGAAGTGGCACTTGTATTTTAGTGTTAAAGAAACTAACAGGATATGCAGGTATCTAATGAAACTAATAAGAGAAGAAATTAACGATGTAAACTTTCTCTCAGAAGAGAAAGACGGGAAGAAAGACTACTTCATAGAAGGCGTTTTTATGCAGTCTAATGTGAAGAATAAAAATGGTCGTATCTATCCTAAAAATGTAATCGAAAGAGAAGTCTCTAGGTACAATAAAGAGTTTGTATCTAAGAACAGGGCGTTTGGTGAGTTGGGACATCCAGATGGACCAACAGTCAATCTTGAAAGAGTATCACACATGATTAAAGACCTTTCTATGGAAGGTGATAATGTCATGGGTAAAGCAAAGATAATGGATACTCCTTATGGTAAGATTGTGAAAAACTTGATGGACGAAGGCGCTACTTTGGGGGTAAGTTCTAGAGGAATGGGATCTCTTAAACCTAAGAAAGAGGCACAAGAGGTTCAAAATGATTTCTATTTAGCGACTGCCGCCGATATAGTTGCGGACCCATCTGCTCCAGAGGCGTTTGTAAATGGCGTCATGGAAGGTAAAGAGTGGGTTTGGGATAACGGAATCGTAAGAGAAGAAGTTGTCTCAAATTATAAAAAACAACTTACTGAAACTAAACTTTCAGACTTAGAAGAAAAGAAACTAGCAGTATTTAATAGTTTCATTAAAAGTCTGAAATAACATAAATATAATTACTAATTAAATATAGGGAGTAACATCAAATGTCAGTAGAAGAAAAAATCAGAGAACTTTTAGAGGCAACTGCTCCTGGTAAATCTGGTGTAAAAGCAGAACCTATGCCAAAAATCGCTAAGAATAAAGAAGATGGCGATATGGAAGACACAGGTCCAGCAGTAACAGATCCAGAACAAGCAAAAGGACCAGACGCATCTAAAAAAGTTAAAAAAGCGGCAGTACCTGGTGGGGAAGCAAACAAAGGCGAACCATCAATCAAACCTGGCGCAACTAAAGTAAAAGCAGAAGAAGTTGAAGAAGACGAAGACAAAGATGAAATCGTTGAAACTGCTAAAGATGATGAAGAAATGAAAGAAAAGAAAAAGAAACTTGCGGCGATGAAACATGATGATGAAGAAATGAAAGAAGAAGATGATGAAGTTTCTGACGAAAAAGAAGACGATGATGCTAAAGAAGAAGACATGGATGACGACATGAAAGAAACCATGAAGAAAACTAAGCAAGACATCGTTGCTATGTACGGCAAGAAGTTAATGTCTATGAATAAAAAAGACTTAGCGGCATCTTATCATAACATGGCATCTGGCAAAATGCCTATGAATGCTATGAAACATAATAAAGAAGATGTTGATATGTCTGCAGATGTAGATGCATTAACTGAAGGCGAAAATCTTTCAGATGAGTATAAAGCAAAAGCAAAAACGATTTTTGAAAGTGCAGTTAACTCAAAACTAGCAGAAAAAGTTGTAGAGTTAGAAGAGCATTACGACAATCAACTTGCAGAGCAAACTGAAAAAGTTAAAGAAGACTTGGTAGAAAAAGTTGACGATTATCTTTCTTACATTGTTGAGCAATGGACTAAAGAAAACGAACTTGCTATCGAAAAAGGTCTTAAAACAGAAATCACAGAAGACTTTATTGTATCTTTGAAGAAAGTATTCGAAGAGCATTATGTTGATGTACCAGAAGATAAGTACGATGTTCTAACTTCTCAGCAAGAAAAAATTGCTGAATTAGAAGGTAAACTTAATGAAGAAATTGAAAAGAATGTCAACACTTCTAAAGAAATCAACGACCAAAAGAAGTCAGATATGATTAAAGAGCATGGAAGTGATTTAGCAGAAACACAAAAAGAAAAGTTTCAATCACTTGCAGAAGGAATTCAATATGAGAATGATGATAAGTTTGCGGAAGAACTAAAGACTATAAAAGAGTCCTACTTCCCAAAGGTTGCCAAACCAATCGAAGACGCCGAAGTTGCTGAGGAAAACGAAGAGAAATCTGAAGTCAACTTATCGGGTGATATGAAAGCATATGCATCTTTCATTTCCAAAAGCACTAAGGCAAACTAATATTATAAATATAAGAAGTAAAAATAAAAACGAGGAGAACTAAGATGTTTTTAACAGAAAACCTTCAAAGTAAGTGGCAACCAGTTCTAGAGCATCCTGATTTACCAGAAATTAAGGATTCTTATAGAAAAGCGGTTACTACTGTTATCTTGGAAAACCAAGAAAAAGCGATGAGGGAAGATAGAGCAACACTTACAGAGGCAGCACCTGTCAACGATGCGGCGGCGATGCCTGATACTGGTGGAGTTGCGAAATTCGACCCAATTCTTATCTCACTTGTAAGACGAGCAATGCCTAACTTGATTGCATACGACATTTGTGGCGTGCAACCAATGACTGGTCCAACTGGTCTTATATTTGCGATGAAATCTAGATTTAGTACACAAGGTGGTACTGAAGCATTATTCAACGAAGCAGACACAGACTTTTCTGGTGTTGGCACACATGCTAACTCAAACCCAGTTGAGTCCCCTTATACTTCAGGTACTGCGGCATCAACCGCAAACGGTGAAGCACTAGGAGATGGTTCAGTTTCTATGGGTGATAGTGGTCAGTTTAACCAAATGGCATTCTCAATCGAGAAAACTACGGTTACTGCTAAAACTAGAGCATTAAAGGCAGAATACACTCTTGAACTTGCACAAGACTTGAAAGCAGTTCATGGGTTAGATGCAGAGACAGAATTAGCAAATATTCTTTCTGCAGAAATTCTTGCTGAAATCAATAGAGAAGTTGTAAGAACTATCTATACTTCAGCAAAAGCAGGTGCCCAAGCGGGTGCAGTTGCTAGTGCCGGTACTTTTGACTTAGACACAGATTCCAATGGAAGATGGTCAGTTGAAAGATTTAAAGGTCTTTTATTCCAAATCGAAAGAGATGCGAACCATATCGCACAAGACACAAGAAGAGGTAAAGGTAACTTTATCATCACTTCTTCAGATGTGGCATCTGCTCTTTCAATGGCAGGAGTTTTAGACTATGCTCCAGCATTACAATCTAACTTGAATGTTGATGATACTGGAAACACTTTCGCAGGAACATTAAATGGTAAAATCAAAGTATATGTTGATCCATATTCAGCAAATGCTTCAGATAGCAACCAATACTACTGCGTAGGTTATAAAGGTTCATCTCCATACGATAGTGGATTGTTCTACTGCCCATATGTTCCACTACAAATGGTGAGAGCAGTTGGTGAGAATACTTTCCAACCGAAAATTGGTTTCAAAACTAGATATGGTATTGTTGCTAATCCGTTTACTTCAATCTCAGCGGATTCAAACAGTTACTACAGACTAGTTAAAGTAACTAATTTGATGTAATCTTAAAGATTGCAATAAACTTTGCATTAGAGGGGGTCTTCGGACCCCCTTTTTTATTTGTGAATTAAAGTTTTCCTAGAGCACCTGCGATTATAAACAAGATAAGACTACCTAAAGAAACAATCAATGAAAGTATCATAAATCCTTCAAAAATATCTTTTCTCATTCGTCTTTGTTTCCATATTGCTTTTTCTCTTGCATCTCTTATTTTTCTTCTTAGTTGTAACATTTCATCATATGCGTTTACACCATAGGTATATGTAATAAGAGTTCGAAGTTCTTTTTCTTGTTCTTGAATTTTCTTTTGAGCAATAAGTAAATTAAGTGCCTCTTGTTCTATTGAACCTTTGTATAGAAGTTTACCGAAAACTGTAGGATTGCTATTTTCTTGTTTAAGTTTTTGAATATCAGTACACGCACTAAACCACCTACCGAGTTGCTTACTACAATTCTCGATATCTTGTCCTGCACTTATTAATCTCTTACAGGCATTAAACGCCGTGGTGGCACCTGCTAGTAAAGTTAATGGGTCTATGATACCCTCCTACAACTGATACTAGTATTTAGTTTTATGAAGTTTTTATTATGCCGTTAATATAAGAATAAATAGTATTGAAGTGAGTTTTTTATAATCTAAACAATTCTATCAAGAGGTTACTTATGTCAGAAATAGACGAGAAGAAAAACAAGATTGAAGATTTAGATGAAAGACTTGAAGAACTTGAAAATAAAAT
>MDTG01202091.1_pt1 | contig 18270 bp, 11 predicted proteins | sample 811421 | NCBI WGS metagenome assembly MDTG01 (sample SAMN05326645, study PRJNA326480) | marine metagenome | isolation source: seawater | place: Pacific Ocean: South East | collected 2011 | reverse complement strand
GGTGTTTATACAAATGCATATACTGAAAAAAAACTTACTAATTATACATTTACTTGTCCTAATGATAATTTATTAAAAACTATTGATTTACTTACTAATATGTTGTTTTTCTCTACTTTTAATAAATATGAATTCGATAAAGAATATAATGTTGTATTAGAAGAAAATTATAGAGATAAACAAGATTTTAATGAAAAAATTAATAATATTATTGATAACTATATATATAATGATAGTTGTTATCAAAAACCTATTGATAATATTAGTTTTCATTTAAAAAAAAAATTAAAAAGGGACGATTTATATAATATATATAAAAAATATTATACACCTGATAAAATGGTTATATCTATATGCTCTTCATTTAATTATGATAACATTTTGAAACATTGTTTAAATAATAAAATATCAAAATATACTAATAAAGATGAGTATATTAAATATAATTTAAAATTAAATATTAATTCTAATTTAAATTATAAAATTATTACACAACAAGAAAAATTAACCGAAGTTACATATTTATCTTTCGCATATAGAACATGTAGTTATTTTAATAATGATATTTATATTTTAAATTTAATTAAACATATATTATCATCTGGTATGAGTTCAAGATTATTTTTTAATTTAAGAGAAAAACATGGTTTAACTTATTCTAGTCATGTTGAATGTAATTATTTTGAACATTCTGGTGATTTTACTATTACATGTGAAACTTCATATAATAAATTATTTGGTAATAATAATGTACTAGATATATTAGTAAAAACTATAAATAATTTAATTGAATATGGTATTAAACAAGATGAACTTGATAAAACACTCGGTTATATAAAAGGACAATCTTTAATCGCTCTTAATGATAATCGTATTTTATCTGAATTTAATTCTGTAAACTTTATATGTAATAATTTAAATGGTTCCATAAAAAATGAATTTAATGATAAATATAAAAATATCACTATTGATCAAATTAACCGTTCTTTAAAAAAATATCTTATTAAAGATAATTTATTAGTAGCCATTATTAGTAATAAAAAAATAAATAATAATAAAATTAAACCTTATATTGATAAATTATTAATATAATTATATTATATTGTTATAATATACTTATGTTTTCAAAAGATCTTTTTGCTAATATTTTTTTTGTATTAATTATTGTTTTATTTATATATAATTACTATGTTAATAGAGATGATATACAATTAAAATGTATTATATCTAAAAAAGATGGAAAAGAATATTGTGTTAGAAAACGATCTGACTTAAATAGTGCTGTCGATTTATTATCTAATACTATTAATAGTTTAGAAGAACTAAAAAATTATATTAATGAAAAATATCCTAACGATGATCGTGTTAAAAGAATTAATGCTAAATTTAATAAAACTAAAATTAAAGAAACTTTGCCCACTAGCAAATTTAAAGCATATAGTGAAAATAAAGGTGAAACATTAGCTTTCTGTTTAAATACTGAAAATGAAAATAATGAAGAATTAATGGATAAACATACTTTATTATTTGTTGCCATACATGAACTCGCACATATCGCCACTGTATCTATAGGACATAAAGAAGAATTTTGGACAAATTTTAAATGGTTGTTAGTTAATGCAAAACAAGCTGGTATTCATGAACCATTTGATTACAAAAAAAAACCTAAAAAATTTTGTGGTATGAATGTTACAGATAATCCTTATTATGATAAATAAAATTAATATTATATAATATAAAATAACAGATTATATATTATATATGGACATCTTTAAAATTTGTTGTTTAAATTCCAATGGAGATCCTTATAAAGTTTATATATTCGCTAATGAAAATGATTATAAAAATGGTAATATAGATAAAACTGAAGATTTATTTAGCAAAACAGATTTTTTAAATTTTAAAACACACAATGTTGAATTCAAATACTGTAACCCTACACAATATATTTATAATGATGATAATATTAAAAATATTAAAAGAAAAATTCTTTCTATTGATGATATCGATTTAACATATGACGAAATTTATTTATTCGCTAATACCAGTTCTAAATATAATATTGATGATATTTTTAATCAAATGTCAAAAAATTCTTTTGATATTACTCATCCACAATATACACAATTTATAAAAAACATTAATATTAATAAAAAATTTAATAAAAAAAATAGTTATAATAGTGATGACATTGAAGAATTAGATTTATCTGATTATATTCATTATTCTATTCCATTAGGTAAAGAATTCTCTAAACAATTTGATTTCTTATTCTCCGCTAATCCTTTCAATATTCTTGATGCAAATTCACCTGTATTCGAAAATAATTCTAATAATAATATTATTACATTTGATAATTCTTTATTACATGATTATAATATTAATGATAAAATTATATATCTAACCTCCATTAGTGACGTCTTATCATTCGCTGATCAAAATAATTTTAATAATGATTTTTTTATTGATATTTATTTTAATTCTATTAAAAAATATGGTATTGTCGATCTTAATACCTTAACTAATAATAAATCTATTCTCTTAAAAAATGAAAATAAAAAAGTTATTAGTAATACTAAAAAATATAATCAACATATTGATTTATTTTATACTATTTTTCATAAAAATAAATCTGATGATCTTGATTATATAATAAATGGTATTAATAATGTTGAGTTTTCTATTTATATGAATAATTCTAACATTTTACCTTTAGATACCCTTTTTAAAATTTTACATACTTCTAAAAATACCCCTTTTATTAAGTTCAATCCCGGTAAAAAAAAAGAAAATATTTTTCGTATTTTCTCTCTAGAAAAATTTAGAAATGGTAAAAATGTACCTTATCTTAATAAATTTAAAATTAATACTTTATCTCGTACTATCGGCAAATCTAATAAACAAATCGCTTTTTATAATAAAATTTATAAAGATGATATTAAATTTCAAAACCAAAAATTTGATAATGAATATACCGTAATTATCGAATTATTTGAAAAATCTATATTTAATATTAAAATTCAATCTAATACTGATAATTATTTTGATATTAGTGATATTAATTATATCGTTTCTAAGTGTTTAAATCCTATTATTAAAAATATCAATCTTTTTATCGAACAATATGGTTATCATTTTGAATATTTTGAAAATTATAATAATCATAATATAAAAGTAAATAATATTGATTATTGTAAAACTATTAGACTTAAAAAAAAATTCAAGTATAATGAATATAAAAAATTTATTAATAATATTTTTGTTACTATCGATGATACAAAATATAATAGTTTTATTGAACTTACATATAAACGTGTTTCTAATTATACAGAAACTGATGTTATTAAGAAAAAAATACATAATATGTTTAATGGTTATAATGCATCTGAAATAATTGCCGAATTAATTGATACTTTTGATATTTCTGAAGATGAAGCTATTCAAAATATACGCGATTTTGAAAGTTCATTTAATGTTATAAACGGTAAAAATATTGATAAAATTGTTGAAAATCCCGGTTTTAAATCAACTATTACTTTTTTTCCTAATGTTGATGAACTTCAATTCCTAATTACTGATATAGATTCATTCGAATATATTAAACATATGAACATATATCTTGATACTATCCTTCATATATCTCAAACTTATACTTTAACTAATAAAGAAGAAAGTATTATAAAGACAAAAATTAATACCGATATTATTGAAGATAAGCCTTTTATTGAAGCTCCTATCAAGGATAAACCTGTCATTTTTAAAAAAATTAATACCGATGACGACGAAATATTTAATATTAATAAAAGTGATGAAAAAGATATTGATAATATGGATGAACTATTAGGCAATGATCCTTCTACCGATGATGATGATGATGATGACGATGAAGGTGGTATTTTCTTTGATGATGATGATATTGACGACGATGACGAAATGCTCGGTGGTAGTAAAACCAAAAATATTGACAACCCATATGAAAAAGAAAATATTGTTAATTTAGATGGAATGCCTCTTGAAAAACCTAATTTATTTTATAAAAGATTACTTAAAAGAGATCCTGAGTTATTTTTAACAAAAAAAGATGGTAATTTTAATGCATATTCAAGAATATGTCAACATAATTCTGGTAGACAACCTGTTATCTTAACTGAAGAAGAAAAAAATAATCTTCAGACAAATTATCCTAACTCATATCCTACCAAAGATGAAAATGGTGATCATATTGAAGAACCTTTTTTGAAATATGGTTCTAATAAAAATAAACAATATTATTATACATGTCCTAAATTTTGGTGCTTAAAAACAGATTCTAGTATATCTGAACAAGATGTAAACGCTGGTAAATGTGGTAAAATTATACCAAAGGGTTCAAAAACTGTACCAAAAGGACATTATATTATACAAATGCATACTAATGATAAAGATCAATATCCCGGATTTTTAAAAGAAAATGTTCATTCTAAAGGTCATTGTGTCCCATGTTGTATAAAAGAATGGAATTCTAAATTACAAAGTCAGAGAAGAAACGAATGTATGGTTGATAATGTAAAAGAAACTAATAATTCAGATAAAATAAATACTAAAGATAAAAATTATGGAAAAAAAGACAACTTTAAAGGTTCTGCAAGATATATTATTAGTTTTGATAGTTTTGTAAAAAAAGACACTATCGGATTTTTAACACCATCAGTTGCCGATTTTTTTCAAGAAAATTATTCTAATAAACTTATTCCCGGAGATATGCATCATATTAAAGACAATACAACATGTTTAGTTAGATACATATATGATGACCATCCTACACAGTCTTTTATCGGTTGTTTAGCAATTGCATACAATCAAAACAAAAATTACGGGACGGGAAAATCTAATAGTGCACCTATACCATCTATCAGTAAAATGAAAGAAATAATTAAAAACCAAATTACCCTCGATAAATTTATTGAATTACAAAATGGTTCGTTAATTAATATTTTTAAACCAAAAGTAAGAAAACATATTGATTTAAATGATAATAATTATTCTAATAGTAAAGCATTTAAACAGTTAAATCCAAAAAATGAAGATCAAATTTTATTTTTCAAAGACATTATATTAGCATATAATAATTTTCAAGAATTTTTAAAAGATGATACAAGTGTAATTGATCATAATTTTATGTGGGGTATTGTTACAAAACCTGGTTTGTTATTTGATAGTACTAAAGGTTTAAATTTAATTATATTACAAAAAACTGATAATGATCCTACTGACAATATTGAACTATTATGTCCTACTAATTATTCAGACGAATTATTCGACCCTGAAAGAGGTACTATTATTATGATTAAAACAGATAATAAATACGAACTCGTTATATTATATAAGTGGATGAATGATTTTAAAGAATTACTTGATGTTATTTTTTATAAAAAAAATACCCCCCAACCTTATAATAAAAGGATTTTTGAGGTAGTCGCCAGTATCATGACACATTGTAAACCACGTCATTCTAAACGTAAAAAACATCATTTTAAAGTACATGAATTTGTTGAAAATCATAATATACATAAAGTGAAACGTTTTCTCCAAGAGGCTGGATATGATATTAATAAATTTGTTATTAATTTTCAAGGTAAATCTATTGCATTGCTTGTTAATAAAGGTTCTGATAATAAGGGTATTGTTGTTCCCATTAAACCTAGTGAAGTAAAATTGCTAAATCTGAATAATGATAAATTTGTATTTATGGATGATGAAACTATTTATTCTGATTATGATACAACTATTAGATTATTAAAACAAATTAAAATTGATACTGATAATAAGGTTTTATGTGAACCTAAAATTAAAGTCTTAGATGATGGTTTAATTGTTGGAATATTAACTGAAACAAATCAATTTATACAAATACTTAAAGATGGAAAGCCAGAAGAAGATAGAGATGATGGTATTAAAACTCTTGATAGAGATAATTATATTATGGTAGATAAGGCAATTATTAATTCTAATAAAAATAAAAAGAGAAACGATATTGTTAACCGTATTCAATTAGAAACATTATTTTATAATGCTTTTCGAAATACAGCAAAAATTTTATTAAGAAATAAAACAGATAGAATGAAGAAGTATAAAAAAAAATTAATTGAAAGAATTAAAGATGATTCTATTATTTATAAACAAAAATTAAACGATATTCAATTATTAGTTCGTTGGTTATTAGAAGATAATATTAAATTTGAAAATTATTCTGAAGATGCATTGAAAAAGATTTCTAATATATATTCTACATGTGTTTTTGATAATAAAGATAAATCATATTGTCTATTTGATAAACCAAATAATAGATTATTAATTCCAGATAAACATCTTATTAGTGGTTATGATAATGAAGAAATTTATTATTATAGACTTGCTGATGAATTAATACGTTATAAAAATATACAGCAATTTATACTTGATCCAAAAGTTATTTTAACCGATCATAATATTGATTATGATATTAATAATGAAGAATTTATAATACTTGAATCACTATTAGATAGTGATTATTTTGATAATAGTGAAAATATTAATAATAAATATGTTTCAAATATTACATATGATATTGCTATGCCTCAAAATCTTGATGAAGAAGATAAAATAATACCAAGATATAATGAATCCGGTAAAAATAAAGAAGAAATGAAACATGATTCTTATACTTATAATGAGTGGTTCAGTTATTGTACCAAAAAAATTAAGAATGATACTGATTACGATGATAAAGAAATATGGAAAAAATATTTTAAAAATACAAAAGAATATGTTTTCGGATCTGATCAGACATGCATAACTGTAGCTATGAACCATTTAGCCCCCCATAGACGTTCATCCAACTTCGAGACTTTACGAACACAACTTGCTGAGTGTTATAAAAATAACTATGAACATCTAGATAAAATTGTACATATACTTCGAAATCAAGGTAAAAAAAAACTATTTGAAAATTTTAATCAAAAAAAAAATCCCCCAGAACAATTAAAAGATTTTACAAGTATAATAAAAAGTTCACCTGAATATTATTTAACTGATTTAGATATTTTCGCTTTATCCCATAAAACAGGGGATACTCAAGATGTATTTTTGAAAAATGTTATTTTATTTTCTAATAATAATTTTAATACTATGAATAGTAATATTAATTGGTTATTAATGGGTAATTTTAAAAATAAAGAAGACATTGAAAATAAAGAATTTTATTTTATTCGTGCATGTAATTTTGAAGAAGGAACAGAAAATACACCTCAATCTTATAGTTTCTTTGAAACTCCAAAAAAATTATCTGATATAGGTAAAGATTTAATAGATTTAGAAAATTATGAAAAGTATAAAAAAATGAAAAATATTTGCAGTTTTGAAGAATTTATTAAAAATTATGAAATTAAATAAATATAATAATTATATATAAGATGAACGACGTAAATCGAAGAAATTTTTTTGCTGAATTGATTGGTACATTTATTTTTGTAGGCACTATTATAACTGTAATAAACACAGATGAATCTACTATGAACTTTTTAAAGATTGGTTTAGCTTTAATGGTATCTATTATTTTCTTAGGACCTATATCAGGCGGTGCATTTAACCCTGTTGTTTCAATGATGTTATTTATTAATAATAAAATTGATTTTAACAGAATGTGTTCTCAAATATTAGGACAATTTGTAGGTTTATTAGTCGCTGTTACTGTATATACAAACTTAACTTCAAAAGGTAAAGTTGAAGCAGTTCAAAAATAAACATAATAATAAAAAATATCTTATTATGTTTTTAAACTTTTCTTTTATATCTTTTTTTATTTGTTCTTCGTCTTTGTTTCTTCTTCTTCTTTTTATTTTTTCCTTTTTTTGTCATTCTCTTTTTAACACCTCCTTTACGTGTTCTATTATTCCTTTCATTCCTTGCAAATTCATTCGGACGTGTGTTTAAGGTATATGGTTCCTCCATGAAACGTCTTGACTTATTTGGAAGAGGTATTTCCCACATAGAGGACATGCCTGGATTTCTCGCCCGCCTAGTTTCATGTTCATTCAATTCTTCTATAACATCATCACGATATTTACTTATTATGTCTTGTGTTGGAGTTATTGATTTTTCACGTATCTCAATTTTATCGAGTTTTCTTAAAATTTGATCGATTTCTTTTTGTTTTGCATCGTGTTCTATTATCCTTTGATCGTTTATTCTTCTTCTTTCTTCTATTAAATCGCTTAATTCTGGCTCGTGTGCCAAATAATATTCATTATTCTTGCTCATGCTTACTATATACTATATAAATAAATTTTTATTTTTTCTTTAATTGTTGTTTTATAATTTTTTTCATGTATTTTTCTTCTTTTTCCATATTCTTATTCTCTTTTTTTTCCTTAATTCGTTCTTTTTTTATAATCATATCTTGTTGTTTTTTAATTTTATTTTCTTGTCTTACAATTTTTTTCATATATTTCTCTTCTTTTTCCATAATTTTCCATTCTTTTCTCATATTATATCTTTCTAAAGCAACCAATCGTTCATGTTCTAATTTACGCAGATGTTTTTTATATTTTAAAACATATTCTTTTATAATTTTTGAACTTGCAAATGAGATATATTCATTCAAGAAATATTTATGCATATTATAATCCCAATCTTTATTAAAAGATTTAACTTTAAGATATTTTATAATTAATTCTATTGGTGTAGAACAATTACTATTAATTTTTGATTTTACCATACTAGAATATACTTTAAAAGAATGATATCTTCTTCTTACAAATGAATTTTCTGGAACTAGTTTCCAATCATCTTCTGTAATGATTAAAGAACCACTTTGTCCATTTGACCAATTTCTTTCAAAACCATACATATTTGCAATATAATTTAATTTATTACCAGCATAAGAAAAATCACTTTTTATTAAATTAGATATAGGGTGTGGCATTATTTGTTCATTTTTTCCGTCATTATATACAATAGGGTCAAAATTTGTAAATGAGGGACAAATTCTAGTATTATATATTAGTCTTTTTTTATCCAAATACATATTTTTTAATTTTCTTTTATATTTATATGCACGAACCAAAATATTGTATCCATAATCGTTAGAATATTTATTATCTTCAATTAATTCTATTCTTATGTCGATTGGTAAAAATAAAAATATTGCATTCTTTAATTCGATGGGCAATTTTGTTATATTATCACAAACATTCATATAGTATATTTAATAAAAAAATATATTATATTTATCCTTCAATTTTATAAACCAAAATCATAACCATCATCATCACATGCATCGCTTTCATTTATTCTTTTTATTTGTTCAATATTATTTTTAATACTTATATTATTACATTTGTCTGTATTTAATTCGTCAATAAATATATCATCATCATCATTCTTTTTAGATATTTCCATTAATGCATCTTGATTTTCCATTTCTTTTTGATTTAATACTAAACTAAATGATCCTGTACCAAAATAACCGGTTTGGCCTGTCATTATATTTGCAGATACACTTCTCATATGATCAAATTCAGAATGTCTTGCGGCATTCATAAATACTTCTGTATGTACTTCAAATGTTGATTTTGCAATTGGTCCAATATTATCGCTTAATATACCTGATCTAAATATAGCTGTTAAATTTTTATTTGCTGTCATTCGATCACATAATAAACTTAAATGATGATAATTAATATAAACACCACTAAATTCCATAACATCTACAAATTCATCATATATTACTTGTCTAGTAGCTTCGATACCAAGAACATTAAATATTTCTTTTATATCATTACTTGTTGTTCTTTTACCGTCAATGTAATCTAAACCTAATACTGATTGTAAATTTGTGCCAGTAGTATCTAATACCCATGCATCTTCTTTTACAAAACGATCATCTTTTTTTACTAATTGATTTTGAACTTTACGAGTATATACCTTTTGTATATTTTTAATACCTCTTAGTACAATATTATTTAATAATGTTTCTTGAAATGATCGTAACATGTATATTTCATCTGTTTGATCTAAACTTACTGATGCATTCTTTTTTGTTTTATTTTTTTGTAAATAATTACTATTTAATCTCAATCTAAACACTAAATTTTCTGAATTAAGGTCAGAATATACACATTTTATATCTTCTTTATAAGCATTTGATATAGCAAAATTTATATCATCCATAGTTATATTTTTTTCTAATAACATTTCTGGATTAATTTCTAATCGAATAATCCATTTTGATTTTTGTTGCGATAAATTGTATTCATCTTCTTCTACTTCTAGACATTCTTTTGTTAAATTTTCAAATTCATAAAATTCATCTAGAAATGAAACATCATCTATTATTTTACTTTCTACATCGTTTGTATCAAAACATATTTGTACTGATTTTACTATATCTAATAATTTTGTATGTTCCATCATAGTTGCTATATTTTTAGCTTTATCTTGATTATTTTGATCCATAGGTTTTAATGCAATAGTTAACGATGGATTTTTTGGATTTTTGGTTAATCTTAATATTTCTTCAATACGTGGTACACCTCTTGTTACATTAGACTTTGATGCTACACCAGCTAAATGAAAAGTATTTAATGTTAATTGTGTTGTCGGTTCACCTATAGATTGACCAGCTATTATTCCTACCATTTCACCAGGATGTACTAGTGCTTGTTTATATCTTAATGATATTGTCTCTAATAATGTAATAAGTGCTTTTTTATGAAATCTTTTAATTACTAATAAATCTCTTGGATTAAGGATGTAAAAGTATAATATATTCATTAACTCATTATTTATTATATATTTATTACTTTCTAATTTTTCAAAATATTCTTCTATTAAATTGAATGCTTCTAGTGGTGTAATGTCTACTATACTATTTGAATTTAAATTCAATTGTGTTTGTATATTTACTATTAAATTTTGAAATGCTATTGGCATTTTTATCATAGATTCATCTTTATTTTTAAAAACATTATTTACTATATCATCTCTAGCTTGAACCATTTTTAAAATATATTTTTTACATTTTTCTTTTGTTTCTTGTTTTTGTTTTTTTAATCGTGTAATTGTACTTCTTGTATAAATACCATTTAATCCTTTTTGTTGATCATTTATTCCGGCTATATCATATTTTAAATATATTTCTTCATCACTTAATTCAGTCAAGTTTAATATCTGTGTCTCTATCTTTGTTGAATCAAATCCATCATCACCATATACAAATTGTACTATTTTCCCTTTATTATTTCTTACTGTCATATCATATTCTATTTTCAAATCTTCTAATCCTTTAATTAATCTTCTTTGAATATAACCGGTTTGAGATGTTTTTACTGCCGTATCTATTAAACCTATTCTTCCACCCATTGCATGAAAGAATAATTCAGGTGCTGTTAAACCTGATATATAAGAATTTTCTACAAATCCACGTGCACCTGGTGAATCATCATATTTTTGAAAATGTGGTAATGTTCTTCCATTAAAACCATATGGAATTCTCTTTCCATCTACATTTGTCTGTCCTACACATGATATCATTTGTGATATATTAATTAACGAACCCTTTGAACCTGACATTACCATCTTTAAAAATCGATTTTGTTTATCTAACGATTCACGACCAATTTTTCCTGATTTCTCTGTCGCTTTATTTAATATATTATTTACTTTTTGTTCAAATGCTTCTGAATTACTTCCTGATGTATTATTTTCAAATGAACCTAAATGTAATTTATCTATTAAATCATTTACTTCTTGTTTTTGTGATGTAATTACTTGTATAATTGAATCTTGTGTAGCTTTATTTGATATTAAATCACTTATTCCTACACTAAATGAACTTGTTTTTATGTATTCTGTTATTATATTTTGTAAATTATCTATAAATTCTGTTGCAGACTTATGACCATAATCATTATAAATACGATGTATCATACCTTTTGTTGTATTTCCTAATACTTTCTTCTCCATTTGACCTCTAATATATTCTCCATTTCTAATTTCTAATACATTATTCGATGTCTCTTTATCTTCACTATCATGTTTAAATAATCCTGTTGTATATTTCAAAGTTATTGGTGGTAATATTTGAGATAATATATCAAAACTTGATATTACATCACCTTTATCCTTTAAACTATTCATATTCACATATGGAAACATAAATAATAAATTCATTGCTTCTCTTAATGTAAATTTTACATCAGGTCTTGTAAATTGATAACATCCTAACATATTATCTTGAAATATACCTATAATCGGTGCATTACTCGCTGGACTTACTATTTGATATGGAATTGCCGCAAGGTGTTTTAATTCTGTTTCCGCCATTATATTCTGTGGCATATGCATATTCATTTCATCTCCATCAAAATCAGCATTATACGGTTTTGTATCTGCTACATTCATTCTAAATGTATCACCAACCATCATAACTTTTACTATATGACACATCATTGACATTCTATGAAGACTAGGTTGTCTATTAAATAATACCGCATCACCATCCATCATATGACGATGTACTATATCACCTATCTCTAATCTCATCGAATTTCTATCTCTATATCTCAAAGATACTTGATCACCATTTTTTTTTTCTAATATCTTTGCACCTGGATATTCTTCCGGTCCTGTTTGAACTAATTTTGTTAGAAAATCTATATTCCTTTTATTTACTTTTACTGGTTTTGTTATATTCATTGCTATTTTTTTTGGTACACCCAATTGTTTAATTGATAAATTTGGATCACCTGTAATTACTGATCTCGCACTAAAATCTACTCTCTTTCCCATTAAATTACCTCTAATCCTTCCATTTTTTGAATTTAATCTATCCATTATACATTGTAATGGTCTACCTGATCTTTGTGCCATCGGATTTGCACCTTTTACTTTATTATTTACTATCATCGCTATAAAATATTGTAATACACTTGTTAATCCTTCTATTACATTCGGATTTGCATTATTTGATATCTTATCCGCTAAATCCTTGTTTGTTTTTATTATATTACTATATATATGTGTTAAATCATCTTCACTACGTTGTTGAGCATCATGTTTTACTGATGGTCTCATCGCAGGTGGTGCTACTGGCAATGCTTGAAATATCATCCATTCCGGTCTAGAGTAAATTGGACTAAATCCCATAAAATTTACGTCTTCATCTGATATACGTTTAAATATTTTTAAAATTATTTCAGGTGTTAGTCTTTTCTCTATTTTCCTATTTTCTTGACCTTCCTCTATAGTAATATTATCCCATACCGCATTTATTGATGCCATCCCTTCTATTTTTATTCTATCTGGATTTTTACATCCACATCCATCTTCAATATTATCACCACATCTTTTTATTTTTGACGCTAATGACCATACATAACTCCATCTCTCACTACCTGACCATTCTAATATATGTTTATGTTTTTTCTTATCTAATAATAATTTACTACATTTAAAACATATACATTTTGTTATTTTTACTATTTCTTTTATATGTTGAATGGCAAATACTGGTCTAGCTAATTCAATATGTCCAAAATAACCAGGAGTATCTATATAAGTATATCCATCTGTCGGACATACTAATCCTTGTTCTAATACACCCATTCTCGGATCAAATAATCCTCCAATTACAGGCTTATTATTTATATAGACCTCCCTCGATGTAATCTCTGCTACTGAATTTTTCCTAATTTCTTCTGGAGATAGAATACTAAATTGTATACCAATTATTCTTGAGGATTCACTGTTTTGATGCTTCATTTCTAAAAAACTTTCCTATATATTATACTGAATATTATTTATATCATTTTTATTTAACTATTTTATAATCAATTTTGTGGTTACATAATTATAAAATTGATTACAAAAGTGATATAAATATTATTTATAAAATACATATTATATACACTATGTCTAGCCGTAAAAACACAAAAAGATGCAAACATGATGAAGATTCAAGTGATGAAGAAGAAATAACTCTTCATTCCGATTCTGACTCTGACTCTGATTATAATTCTGATGATGCTGATATCGAACAAGAAGAACATTGTCATGAAGATGAAGAAGATGATACAGAATATGATGATGATGACGATGATGATGATGACGATGATGACGATGATGATGATGTATTAGATGAAGAATCTGATTTTATAACAAAATCAGAATTTAAATCTGATATGCGTGAAGTAGTAATGGAAATTATGAAAGAACAATTCCCTTCAAAATATGCAGAAGATAGATATAAAAATTATAAAAAATCTAAAAAAAATATTAAAAAAAATAAAAAAAAACAAGATACTGATGAAGAAGAAGAAGAAGAATATAATAGAAAAAGATCAACAAATAAGAAAAATAAAAAATCTAAAAAAAAACGTAATATTGATGAAGAAGAAGAAGAAGAATATGAAGAAGAAATGAATAATGCTCTCACTATTTTAATTAATGGAGGTGAAATGCCATTTGATGAAGAATATAATAGTGAAGATGATAAAATAGACTGTGACAGTGATGATGAAAAAACATTTATGAAAGAAGAATACAAAGATATTATTATTTCTGAAAACGCAAAGAAAAAAACTAATAAAAAAAAGAAAAATAAATCTCCAAAATCTGATATTGAAGAACAACCAAATAATATTAAAGATGAATATAATAAATTAGTTGATCGTAGAGAAAAAATGAATAATATGCTTAAAGAAGATCCTAAGGATAAAACTTTAATTAAAAGTGTTAAAGATTATGATACACAAATTAAAAAACTTGTTAAGGATACACGTGTTGCTAATGCTAAACGTTATCATAAACTTATTTCTTCACAAAATCAACCAGAAAATGAAGTAGATTTCTTTAAAAAGAAACTTTCACATAAAGAACAACTTAAAGTAATGAGCGACTTAAAGGAAATTAATAAACATATTAATATTGATAAACCATATAGACTTACACTTCTTGAAAGTAATATCCCACCACAATATAAAGCATGTGCTTTACAAAAATTAAATGTTTTAAAAACTATGGAACCAGGTGACCCTGAATATTATAAACTTAAACATTGGGTAGATGCATTTATGAAAATACCATTTGGTAAACATAAATCACTTGATGTTAATATTGATAAGGGTATTATTGCGACTAATGATTTTATGATTAATGCTAGAAATTCACTTGATAAATGTACACATGGTTTAGATGATGCAAAAACACAAATTATGCAAATGCTAGGTCAATGGTTATCTAATCCATCAGCTGCAGGCTCAGCTATTGCTATAAAAGGACCAATGGGAACTGGTAAAACAACCCTTGTTAAAGAAGGTATTAGTCAAATTCTAGGACGTGAATTTGCATTTATCGCATTAGGTGGCAATAGTGATGGTAGTTTTCTTGAAGGACATTCATATACATATGAAGGTAGTAGTTGGGGAAAAATTGTTCAAATACTTATGGAATGTAAATCTATGAACCCTGTTATTTATTTTGACGAATTAGATAAAGTAAGTGATACCCCAAGAGGAGAAGAAATTATTGGTATTCTAACTCATCTTACTGATATTTCACAAAATACTGAATTTCATGATAAATACTTTTCTGAATTATCATTTGATCTAAGTAAATGTCTATTTATATTTTCATATAACGATGAAAATAAAGTTAATCCTATTCTTAAAGATAGAATGTATCGTGTAGAAACAAAAGGTTATTCTACAAAAGAAAAAATGGTTATTGCAAAAGATTATTTATTACCAAAAATTAGGAAACAAGTTAATTTTAAAGATGATGAACTTATTATTTCTGATCCTGCAATTGAATATATTATTACTACACCATCACTAACAATGAAAGAAGATGGTGTTCGTAATCTTAAACGTTGTTTAGAAGTTATACATACTAAACTTAATCTGTTCAGACTTGTAACTAGTGATAATAAAAGTAAAGTTATGGATATTAAAATTGATGTTAAATTCCCATTTACTGTTACAAAAGAACATATCGATAGTATTATTAAAAAGAATGATAGTATTAATCCTAGTTTATTTAATTTATATATTTAATTCTCCATCTTTATAAATAATATTTTTTTTTAAAATAATATTAACATAATATTATTTTATAGTATAACGATGAATGATATATATAATATGTTTGATGATGATGATGATACTAAAAATTATATTAGTAATTTATCAAAAGAAGAATTAAATGATATTATTGAAGCCGCAAAACGTGAAGGTGATAAACTTGATGATGAAGATATTAATAATTTAATGAATTTAGTTGAAATACCTGAAAATCATTATCTTGAAAAATCTACTACAGAAAGTATATTAAATGATATTTGTTCTGTTATCAAAGAATATAATTACTCTGAAGAATTTGTAGAAAAATTAACAAAATATAGATATGTCGATGAAATTAGTGAAATATTTAAAGGAATTAATATTAAATATATTAATAAAAATAATGGTAAGTTAATTAATGGTGGTATTGTTCTTGACGTTAAATTTTTAAAAAATGGTACACATATTTTATGTAAAGGACATAATTATATAAATCAAATAAAGTTTGATAATTCTATTATTTTTCAGATGTTAACTACCGAAGAAGAACTTATATTAATGACTAATTCTTATATAAAAAATTAATTTTTTTTAATTTTTATATAATAATTATTTATATGCCAAATTATAAAGAAAGAGGCGAAAACATTCAAAAATTATTTATTAAAAAAGAACCTCCACTTTTATCATTTAATAATTTACTTATTTTATCTCTATTAACATGGTTTGTTTTTTTATTTCATAAATGGTATTTAGAAATGAGACAAATGTTAAATGATAGTGGTATTATGAATAAAAATGAATTTTCTACACCATCTGATTAATATATAATATTTTTATATTATATATATGCCTCCATACAAAGAGTTTTCTATATTATTATTTACTATTATAATTATCATTTATATATTTGTTTATAACGATTATCCTAGTATTAATGGCATTTTAATATTTATATTAATATTAACATCTGTCATTTTCTTATTTCATAAATGGTATTTTGAAATGATGCATATGTTATCATATAATAATGCTGTTTATCATATGCGCATTTTAAGTTAATTTATTTTTTCTTGTAAAATTTTTCATTAATTTTATCTTTTTTTTTGTTTTTGAATTTTTATTATATAAAATAAAAAATTCTTGTATGTGAAACAATATTTTTTTTGTTACTTCTATACAATCATGTTTAGTTATATCTAATTTCGGTTTTATATTATATGTCGATGTTATATTAAACCAATCTATTAAAAAACATTTATAATTTATTCTTACTTCAGAATTTTTAATTATTATATTACCTATATAAGATTTAATAAAACGTTCTACTACTTCTTTTTTACTTATATTATGATTATAACTATATGGTTGTATATAATATACTTTATTATCTATCATCTCCTTATAATATGAATTATCTATAAAACATATTTCTGTATTTTTCGGTATTATTGTACAATTTATAAAATAAGATATATTTTTTTCATGTTTCTCGTTTAAATTTATTATTTGATTATCTATCTTAAATGCACATACTGCTTTATCAAATAAATTTGTCGTCTCTAATTTATAATCAAAATAATTCATAATATTTTTTATCCATTCACTATCAAAACATTTATTATTTGTATAAATAAATAAATTTCTTAATCGTTTTTTTCTTTTTTTCTCTTTTATGTAATTTAATACTATTAATATTCCACATCTTAAAAATTCTGGAAATAAATCTAATAGTTCATTAAATATATTTTGTAAATTATCATTTTTTATATTTAAAAACTCTTTAATTCCTTGCCATAAAGTATAAAGGTATGCAAAATCACCTAATGTCTCATCTAAATCAAATACTATAGCTTTCGGTGTATTTGATACCCTTTTTAAATTATAATTTCCTCCTCTATACACATTAATTAACTCCATAAATAATATTATATCCTTTATATAATATCATATATAATAAATAATACAAATTTATTTACCTGTTGACCCAAAACCACCTGCACCCCTTGTTGTATCTGTTAAATCGTTTTCTTCTACAATATCTACATAAAATGGGTCTAATGAATTCATACAGATCTGACTTAAACGTGTATCTTCTTCTATTTTGTATATATTATTTCCTATTAAACGAACTGCTATTTTTATATTCCCTCTATATCCACTATCTATTATACCTACACTATTTGCTAACATT
>MDTG01250429.1_pt1 | contig 18272 bp, 20 predicted proteins | sample 811421 | NCBI WGS metagenome assembly MDTG01 (sample SAMN05326645, study PRJNA326480) | marine metagenome | isolation source: seawater | place: Pacific Ocean: South East | collected 2011 | reverse complement strand
GCATTAGCTGATATTGTACCAAGTATAGAAAATCCTGACGATTATTATAGCACAAATGTGACTGGCACTTATAATGTTTTAAAATTATCATATGAAAATAAGGTTAAAAGATTTATATATACAGCTTCTTCATCTTGCTACGGAATACCCAAGCAATACCCTACGAAAGAAACTGCAGCTATAGACCCTCAATATCCATATGCTTTAACCAAAAGACTTGGGGAAGAGTTAGTAATTCATTTTTCTAATGTTTATAAATTAAATGCATCATCACTAAGGTTTTTCAATGTTTATGGTCCAAGAGCAAGAACATCAGGAACATATGGAGCTGTTTTTGGAGTGTTTTTGGCTCAAAAAATTGCCAAAAAACCCTTTACAATTGTTGGTGACGGTAAACAAACTCGTGATTTTACTTATGTTTCCGACATAGTTGATGCAATAATTAAAGTTAGTAAAAAAAAAAATCTTATAGGGGAAATATTTAACGTTGGAAGTGGAAAAACCATAAGTGTAAATAAAATTGCCGAACTTTTAAAAGGAAAAAAAATAAATATACCCAAAAGACCAGGTGAACCAGATATTACATTTGCCTGCATTAAAAAAATAAAAAGAAAAACTAGATGGAAACCTAAAATCTCTATAGAAAAAGGGATAAAAATTATGTTGAAGCATATTGATGATTGGAAACAGGCTCCAGTATGGACGCCGAGTAAAATCAGTAAACAAACAAAAAAATGGTTTTATTATCTAGGTGGTAAAAAATAAATAGATGAAAAAAATTTTTACAATTAGTGCTTTGAAAAAAGAAATAAAAAAAGTAAAAAATAAAAATCTCAAAATAGTTCATTGCCATGGGGTTTTTGACTTAATTCACATTGGTCATATAAAACATTTTAAAGAGGCAAAAAAAAATGGTGATTTTTTAGTTGTAAGTATTACTGCAGATAAATTTGTCAATAAGGGTTCTGGAAGACCCATTTTCAATCAAAATTTAAGAGCAGAATTTTTATCATTTTTAACATTTGTTGATGGTGTTACTATTAATGAAAATCAAACATCTGAAAAATTAATCTCAATAATTAAACCAGATATTTATTTTAAAGGACCTGATTACAAAAATAATCAAAAAGATAGAACAAAAAATATTTTTAAAGAAGTCGCGGCTGTAAAAAAATTTGGTGGAAAAGTAATTTATTCTAATGACATAACATTTAGTTCAAGCAACTTAATAAACACATATTCAAATTATTTTGACGAACATCAAAAAAATTTTTTAAAGCAAATTTCAAAAAAATATACTTTTGATTTTATTTTTAAAAAACTTAAAGAATTAGAAAAACTCAAGGTGCTATTAGTTGGAGAAACAATTATAGATCAGTATATTTTTGGAGATGTATTGGGTAAATCAGGAAAAGAGCCTCACTTAGTGTTAAATGAAAAAAAAAGTGAGACTTATCTAGGTGGAGCGGCGGCCATAGCTAATCATCTTGGAACTTTTTGTAAATCAGTTAATTTTTTGACCTTGGCAGGCAAGGAAAAGAATAATTTGTCATTTATAAAAAAATTATTAAGAAAAAATATCGATGTAAGTTTTTTTAATAAAGTAAATGTTCCGACAATTATTAAAAAAAGATATATAGATGAAGTTTCTAAAAATAAATTATTAGGTGTTTATTCAATAAGTGATGAAAAGCTTAAAGAAAATTTGGAAAAAAAACTTATAAATTGTATAAAAAAAAATTCCACATTATGTGATCTTGTTTTAGTTTCAGATTATGGGCATGGATTTATTTCCAAAAAAACTTCAACAGAATTTAATAAATCAAAAATATTTTTTTCTTTAAATGCTCAAATAAATGCTTCAAATCGTGGCTTTCATTCTTTAATTAAATATAAAAATATTGACAGTTTGATAATTAACGAAAATGAATTACGACATGAGATGAGGGATAAGTCTGGAAATATCGAAAAAATGGGACTTAAATTAATTAAATATTTAAATATTAAAAAATTGGTAATAACTAGAGGTAGCAAAGGTGCAGTTTTAATAGAAAAAACAGGTAAAGCTATATATGCACCAGCTTTTGCAAATAAAATCATAGACAAAGTAGGCGCTGGAGACGCAATGTTGGCTGTTATTTCCTTATGTATGAAAATTAAAATGCCGAGTGATTTATCATTATTTTTAGGTTCACTTGCCGGAGCTACAGCTGTAGAAAGCATTGGTAATAGCAGTTTTATTAACAAAGATGAAATGATAAGAAAAATTCAATTTTCAATAAAATAAAATTATGAACAAGAAATTTTTTAAACAATATTTTAATAATCAAATTAATTTATTAAATTTTGATGATGAGGTTTTAAGTAAATTAGAAAAAGTTAAAAAATATTTAAAACTAGTTAGTCAAAAAAAAAAAAAAGTAATTATATTCGGAAATGGTGGTAGCGCAGCTATAGCCAATCATTTTTCTGTAGATTTAACAAAAACATCTAAAATTAGATGCGTTAATTATAATGAGAGCAGTTTATTAACATGTTTTTCAAATGATTTTGGTTATGAGAATTGGGTAAAGAAAACTTTAGAATATCATGCTGATAAAGGTGATTTAATTATTTTGATATCTTCAAGTGGAGAGTCAAAGAATATGCTAAATGCCTGTAAATTTGGTTTAAAAAAAAAATACTTTCCTATAATAACTTTAACTGGTTTTAAAAAAAATAATTCATTAAATAAATTAGGACATATTAATTTTTGGGTAAACTCAAAAACTTATAACCACATTGAAAATACTCACCAATTTCTGCTACTATCTCTTGTTGATGCCACAAAAAAAAGAAAATAATAAAATTTTTATAACAGGAGGAGCTGGCTATGTCGGCGCAGTTTTAACTCCATACTTTTTAGAGAAAGGTTATGAAGTTACAGTATTAGATTTAATGATTTATGGTGACGACGTTCTACCAAATCACAGTAATTTAAAAATTTTAAAAGGCGATATACGCGATAAAGATTTGTTAAAAAAAGAACTTCCAGGCAATAATGTTCTAATACACTTAGCTTGTATATCTAACGATCCTAGTTTTGAACTTAATCCAGAACTTGGAAAATCTATAAATTTGGATGCATTCACCCCATTGGTTGAAATTGCGAAAATAAGTAAAATAAAAAGATTTATCTATGCGTCATCCTCTTCAGTTTATGGAATTAAAAACGAACCTAATGTAAATGAAGATATGACCTTAGAACCATTAACAGATTATTCAAAATTTAAAGCTGATTGTGAAAAAATACTATTTAAAAATTTATCGAATGATTTCATTCCCGTTGTAATTAGGCCTGCAACTGTATGTGGCTACTCTCCACGGCAAAGGTTAGATGTGGTGGTAAATATTCTAACTAATTTGGCTTACCACAAAAAAGAGATTACAGTTTTGGGTGGAGATCAACTTAGGCCAAATATACATATTTTCGATATGGTTAGAGCATATGACTATATTGTAAACGCTAAAAAAGAATTAGTATCTGGTAAGATATTTAACGCGGGTTATGAAAATCAAACAGTAAACCAAATAGCATCATTAGTTAAAAAAGTGGTAGGAGATGATGTAAAAATTAAGCATATAAAGTCAAACGATAATAGGTCTTACCATATCTCGTCTAAAAAAATTGAAAAGGAACTTGGGTTCAAAACAGAAAAAACAATAGAAGATGCTATAATAGACTTAAAAAATGCGTTTGATAAAAAAAAATTAACTAATACTTTATCAGATGAAAAATATTTCAATATAAAAAGAATGAATAATATTCACTTGAAATAATATATGAATTTAAAAAGATTAACAAAAAAAGCTCTTGAATTAAGAAAAAAAACTTTCAACACATTTATAGAAAAAGGAGAAGCTCATTTAGGAGGTAGTTTTTCGATGATAGAAATACTTCTAGCTACATATGATTTAATTCTAAAGAAAAAAGATAAATTTATTTTAAGCAAAGCTCATGCATCTTTTCCACTTTGCATACTTTTGAGAGAAAAAGGGCTTAAAACTCAAATTAAAACTCATTTAGAAATTGATGAAAAAAATGGTATTAATTGTACCACGGGTAGTCTTGGCCACGGCCTTCCAATTGCAACAGGAATGGCTTTTGCAAGGAAAAAATTAAAAAAAGATGGAAGAATATTCGTATTGATTAGTGATGGAGAATGCCAGGAGGGCACAACTTGGGAAAGCCTTCTAATAGCCCATAAACATAAATTAGACAATTTAGTTATTATCATTGATTACAATAAACTTCAGGCGCTGTCCAAGCTAGAAGACGCTCTACCACTTAATAATTTATCAAAAAAATTTAAAGCCTTTAATTGTAATTGTATAGAAATAAAAAATGGGCATAATTTTAAATCAATTATAAATGCCTTTAAAAAAATTAAAAGAAACAACAAACCCAATGTGTTAATAGCTCACACAGTTAAAGGAAAAGGCATCAAAGAATTTGAAAATGACCCTATATGGCACGCAAGACAGCTTAAAGGCGAAGAGGTCGATATAGGAAAAAAAAGGTTAAATATTAAATGAGAAGAAGATTTGGAAAACTAATAAATGAGCTGGCGAAAAGAGACAAAAAAGTTGTTTTGTTAGTTGGTGATATTGGTTACGGAATATTTGATGATTTCAGAAAAGATAATCCAAACAGATTTTTCAATTTAGGAATTTGCGAACAAAGTTTGATAGGCGCTGCGTCTGGTATGGCTTTAGAGGGTCTTAAGCCTTGGGTTTATACAATAACACCTTTTTTAATTGAACGACCTTTTGAACAGCTTAAACTAGATATTGACCAGCAAAATGTTAACGTTAATTTAGTTGGTTTTGCTGATTACCCGGAACTTGGACCAACTCACTCGGAAGCTGATGGGGAAAAACTGATGAGTTTATTTAAAAATATTAAGTCATATTTTCCAAAAAATAGCGAAGAAACCGAACAATATTTTTTTCAAAGTTATAAAAATCCTGGTCCTAATTTTATAAGTTTAAAAGCAGATAAGACTATTGGCAAAAAATGGTAAAACACAGATGAATAATTTTTTAACAATTAATGAAAAAAAAATCTCGAAAGAATTTGAAGAAAAAGGTTTTTTGATTAGAGACATAGAAGATTTAGAGTCATTAAATAAACTTAGAAGTATTTTTTTAAAATTATGTAGCTTAAACTTAAAAAATAAAAATTCTTCTAATATTAAAGAAGATTTATTAAACCAGACTCATAAAAAAATTAAATCAAATGATTTAAATAAATTTCGACTCAAAATAATTAATGAAATAAATAAAAAGAAAGAAACCAGAGAATTATATTATAAAGTTTCAAAACCAATTTTAGACGTAATATTAGGAAACGAACTTTCGATGCAATCAAGAGTCAATTTAAGTATACAGCTGCCTAATGATAAAAGTTCATTATTACCTGTGCACTCAGATGTATGGTCTGGAGATTCACCATTTGAAACTGTGGTGTGGCTACCTTTGGTAGACTGTTACAAGACAAAATCTATGTATATACTGCCTCCACAAAAGTACGAAAAGATTAAAAAAATATTTTTAGAAAAAAAATTTAATTCAAGCGAGTCAATATACAAAAAAATAAAAAAGGACTTAATTTGGATTAATATCAAATTTGGACAAGTTCTTGTTTTCAATCAATGTTTACCACATGGAAACACTGTAAATCATGAAAATGAAACAAGATGGTCTTTAAATTGTAGGTTTAAAAGTATTTTTTCACCACATAGAGATAAAAAAATCGGGGAATTTTTTAAGCCAATTACATTAAGAAAAGTTTCAGAATTAGCAATTAATTATAAGTTACCAAAAATCATAAAATGAAAAATGTTAGAGGCTATAATTTTAGCAGATCATTTATGGGCGAGAGAGTGCCCCAACATGTTCAAAATATCGTAATCAAAGATTTTTGTACAAAAAATAATTTAAATTTTCTATTAAGTGCAACTGAATATTCAATGAAAAATTCATCGTATATTTTAAGTGAATTAATTACTGACCTAGACAACCTTCATGGAATAGTTGCTTATAGTGTTTTTCAACTGCCTGAAGAGAATAAAAAAAGAAAAGAATATTTAAAAAAAATATTGAATAAAAAAAAAAAATTTATTTTGCATGCGAAAACTTAAAAGTAACAAATAATATTGAAATGAAGGAAATAGATACAATATGGAATATTAGAAAAAATATGAAAAAATTTAACATAAATGAAATTTATAAGATAAAAAATAAATGAAACTGAACTTAATTTCAAAATTACACAATTCAACAAAAAGAAATTATTTATCAAGAATGATAAATAAAAAAGTTTTTTGCATGAATGAAGCCAAAAAATACGGAAAAAATTATTGGGATGGAAACAGAAAGTTTGGATATGGTGGCTACAAATATATTCCGGGCAGATGGGCAAATGTAGCAAAAAAATTGATAAAAATTTACAAACTTAAAGCAGGTTCAAAAATTTTAGATGTAGGTTGCGGTAAAGGATTTTTACTTTTTGAAATGTTAAAAATAGAACCAAATTTAATTATTCAAGGCTTTGATATTTCGGATTACGCTTTAAAGAGAGTTAAAAAATTAAAAAATTTGAAGGTTTTCAAACATAAAGCTGAAAAAACATTTCCATTTAAATCTAATTATTTTGATTTAGTAATATCTCTGGCAACACTTCATAATTTAAAAAATTTTGATTTATCTAATTCAATAAAAGAAATTGAGAGAGTTGGTAAGAAAAAATATATTATGGTTGAAAGCTACAAAAATGATCAACAATTATTTAATTTACAATGTTGGGCTCTAACCTGCCAAACATTTTTAAGTGAAAAAGAGTGGATCTGGTTGTACAAAAAATTAAAATACTCAGGGAATTATGAGTTTATTTATTTTAATTAAAATAAAATGAAATCATTAATAATTGGAGGATCTGGCAAAATAGGCAAATCTTTAAATTATAAGCATTCCAAAAAAACATTTTTTAAAAACAAAATTAAAAATGGAATCAAGTTTAATTTAATAGATGACGACATAAATCTTTTAATAGAGAAGTATAAAATTAATCGAGTAATTTTACTTTCAGCTATCTCTGACCCAGATTTATGTTTAAAAAAGAAAAAATATTCTAATAAATTAAATGTTCACAAAACAAAAAAACTAATAAATATATTAATAAAAAAAAATATTTATTTTATTTTTTTCTCTTCAGAATATATTTTTGATGGTAAAATAGGCAATTATCAAGAGCACAGCAAAACTAAGCCGAACAATCTTTATGGAAAACAAAAATTAATTATTGAGAATTTCATAAAAAAAAAAACAAAAAATTTTTCAATTCTTAGAATCGGCAAAACTTACGGAAGCAATATTAAAGATAAAACCTTAATTTCAAATTTTCTAAATGAATTAATTAAAGGAAAATCATTTTTTAAAGTTGCTAATGATCAAATATTTAGCCCACTATTTGTTGGAGATTTAAGAAAAATAGTAGATTTATTTTTAAAAAAAAAAATTAAAGGAGTTTTTAATGTGGGAGGTCCTCAACAATTATCAAGATACGAAGTCCTTGAATCAGTTCTTAAATCTTTAGGTAAAAATTTCAAGGCAAAAATAAAATTAGAGAAGATTTCTTTAAAAGACATTATAACTTTGGATAAACGTCCATTAAATGTATCAATGAATATAAAAAAATTAAAAACAAAAATTAAATTTAAAATGAAAACAATTAGTAATATAGCTTTCAACATGGTAAAAAAAAATGATGTCAAAAGTAAAATTTTTAAAAGAAGATAAAGCAGCCAAATCAAAATCCTTTTTTTTTACTAAAGAAAGCAAAACTTTCAATAATAATTATATTAATTTTTTAGAAAATTTTTTTATTAAAGAAAAAAAAGATATTAGAATTTGTTTACATCCATCAAAAAAATCAAATCATCACGACATGGTTATTTTGCAGCAAAAAAATAATTTTTATACTCCCCACAAACATTTGCGCAAAGGTGAAACCTACCACATTATAAAAGGATCAATGGTCTGCGTATTATTCAATGAAAAAGGCAAGATAAAAAAAATTTGTCGATTAAAGAAAAATGATATATTTAGAACTCCTTTAAATATATATCATACAATGTCTCCTATTTCTAAATACGTCATATATCACGAGAGCAAAACAGGTCCTTTTTTAAAAAAAGGAGATAGTATTTTTCCAAATTGGGTAAAAAGTCAAAAAAATAAAGAAATGTATATAGAAAAAATTAAAAATATAGTAAAGAAACTGAAATAAAAACATGGATGAAAAATATAAAAAATATTTAACTCGAAGAATAGACAATCAAGTTAAATATGACAGTTTATTAGAATTCCCTAAATATATTGAAATTGAAACAGTTAATGCATGTAATGCAAGGTGTCCAATGTGTACAATTAATGATTGGGAAAGAAACTACCCAGTTATGAAAGACGATGTATTTAATAAAATAAGCGATGAAATTATTGATAATAAAGAATTTATAAAAAGAGTAAGTCTTTATAGAGATGGTGAGCCACTCATAGATAAAAAAATGCCTCAAAGAATCAATAAATTTTTTGAAAGCGGTATTAAAAATACATCAATTGCAACTAACGTCTCCTTATTAAATGAAAAAAAATCGAGAGATTTATTAGAAGCCGGGCTAGGCATGATAATTTTTTCAATTGATAGTTTAAAAAAAGATGTCTTTGAAAACATTAGAGTGAGACTAAAATTTGAAGAAGTAAAAGAAAACGCAATAAAATTTCTTCAGCTACGAGATAAAATTAATCCTAATTGCAGAGTTTGGATAAGAATGATTAGACAGGAAAGCAATAAAGATGAGTTCGATGATTACTATGCTTTTTGGAAAAAATATGCCTCAAATAATGATAGAATATATTTTCACAACATTTTTAATTGGGGTGGTCAGCTGGATAATTATAAATCATTTGAGAAAAGTTATGAACCCAATTTACCTTGTGTGGCGCTTTGGTCATTAATGGTTTTATTTGCCAATGGTGATGTGCCTCTTTGTAATGTTGATTATAATAATAAATATCCTACAGGAAATATTATGAAAAGCTCAATTAGAGAATTATGGAAATCAAAAATTTTAAATCAAAGAAGAAAATTACATTTAACAGACAGTAAAAAAGAGATTTCTATATGTGAAAATTGTAACGTATGGGATGAGGTAAAAGGTGAAGAAATAGTTTCCCCAGAGTTTGCCGAAAAGGTTTCAATTCAAAATAATCAAACCAAGTAAATGAAAATACCATCAATTTTTGTAGGGTGCGGTCCATTCGGATTACAACGCTTGAAAGTTCTTATTGAAAAAACTAATTTTCTACCAGTTGCGTGTGTAGATAAAAATGTTTCAAATGCAAAAAAAAGACTTAGCGAAAACGCTGAAACAAAAAAATTAAAACTACACAACAATGTTTTTTCAAGCATCGATAAAGCATTAAAATCAAAAAAAGCTAGAGCGTGTTTTATTTTTGTAGCTGCAGATCAACATGCTAATTTAGTAATTCAAAGTCTAAAAAATGATATGCATACTTATTGCGTAAAACCGGTAGCTATTAATAAAAAAGAATTTAAAAATGTTTATTCTGTTGCAAAGAATAAAAAAAATCTTCAATTTTTACAAGGTTATAATAATCAGTGGAATGAAGCAGCGACACATATGCATGATATAATCAATAAAGATAAAACCATCGGGAAAATTTTGGGGGGTCAATGTATTTGTTGGGGTAGACAAAATTTAAAATTATCACCCCCACACGTAGAAGTTAAAAAATCTGGAATGTTTTTTTTAGCTTTGGCTTGTCATCAATTAAGCCAATTAGTAACAATTGCCGGATTACCTGAATACGTGACATCTTATGTGCACAATAAAAAGGATAATGATATTGGTCAATCTGGAGTATTTGGAACATCAGGTGGACAATGTGTTTTTGAATATCCAGGCAAAATTCCTTTTTCGTATACTGGCACAAGAGCCGCACATGGTAATCCATATGGATTCGCATCACGATGGAGTGGCCAATGGATCATTCATGGTGAAAAAGGCGATATTAAAAGAGATGGCGGCAGAATAACTGTTTATAAAAAAGGCCAAGTTGTAAGTGATAACTTTTTAAAAGATCTAGATGATAATTTATTAAGAGATGAAGAAATTCAATTTTTAAAATTTTATGAAATGATTAAATTCTCAAAAATTAAAAAAAATTCTTTTAAAAAAATACACGAGGACTCCATTAATACTTGGGTTTTAATGGAAGCATGTAACGAATCTGCTAAATTAAATAAAAAAATCTCACTTAAAAATTTTAAAAATAGTCTTTTGGGTAAAACTTAATTGTAATGAAGAAAAATAATTTATTGGTTGTAGGCGCCACATCAGGCATAATGATTTCTTGTTTGGAAACTTTTTTAACTAAAAATTATAATATTACCGCCACCTATCATGACGACAAAAGTCTATTAAATATTTCAGATAAGGTAAAAAATTCAAGCAATATAAGATTTTTGAAATTGGATTTAAATTCTAATAATTCTGAAATAATCGAAAACTTAAAAAAAAACAATGTTAAGGCTGATATGATAATTAATGCTGTAGGAGGCTCTTTTGGTATTAAAGAGTATCCATTTGATATGACGTCGTGGCAAAAAATGTTAGATATTAATGTACTTAAGCATATCATGATTAATAATTATTTCTTAGACCAGATGAAAAAAAATAATTTTGGAAGAATTTTATTTTTCTCTACCACAGCAGTTGAAGATAAAAATGCTTCTATTGCATATTCGACATCAAAAGCATTTTTAGAAAATTATGTAGTCAAAAGTGCTAACATATTTGGTAAACATAACATTTTGATTAATTGTATAAAAACAAGCATAATTGCAGCAAAAAATAATAATTGGTATAAAGCATCTGTTCAAAAACCAGATTTTGTTAAAGATTTTGCAAAAAAATATATTTCAGTTGAAAGACTTGGAAAAGGGGATGATTTATCAGATTTCATAAATTTAATTATTTCCGAAAAAAATGAATTCATGAATGGCTCCATTGTAAGGATAGACGGCGGACTTAAGTAGCAGTAATTTTTCAAACATGTTTTATAAACTGATTAATTATTTAAACACAAAAAATAATTTTCCATATTATATTTGTACACCCTTAGTTTACAGTATAGGTAATGCTTCAGAGCATATCTATACGGCAGCAGCGCATGCAAAAAGAAGTGGAAAAAAAATTTTAATTTTTAAAACTAAGTATTTAAAAAATTTTTTAAATTATAATGTTTGCAATAATGAACTATTTGAGTCTTTAATATTAAACAATCAATCGGAAAGCAAAAATTTATTTTATCAATTAGTTGATTTTTTAATTCAAATTGAATTTGTTGTAAGAAGATTTTTTGCAATAATTTTAAAAAAATATATGAATATTGATTTAGGAGAAAGTTTCAGATTTCCTCTTTTGGGAAGTAGAGATTTATATTTTTCAGATAAATTTGGTAGTTATAATAGCGTTACTCCTTTAAGCATACGTGAATGTGAAGCTGATTTGATTAAAAAAAAAAGGGAAGAATGTTTAAGAATTTTAGAAGCAAGTGGAGTAAAAGATAAAAAATTTATCTGTCTTCATGTAAGAGACAATAATTACTATAATGACTCTGGAAGAAGAGAATACAGAAATTCAAATATTGATAATTATATCGATCTAATTAATTATTTAATAGAAAAAGATTATTGTGTTTTTAGACTAGGAGATAAACCAGCACCAAAAGTAAAATTTTCTAATAAAAATTTTTTTGATTTACCTTACTCTGATCTCAAATCAGAAATAATGGATTTATTTCTTATAAAAGAATGTGAATTTTATGTTGGGACTATTTCTGGAACAATGGATACTGCCTACTTATTTAATAAGCCTACATTTTTAACAAATATGTATGATTTATTTCCTAGTTTCCCCAGAAAAAAAAATGATAGAGGTATTTTTAAAAAAATATTAGATAAAAAAAAAGGTAATTTCTTAAATATTAAACAGTTTGCTGAATTAAGCATAAATTACCATCATTGTGAGACAGACATCAAAGACTTAAGCTTTCAAGAAAATACAGCAGAAGATTTACTAGAAGGGATAGATGAATATTATAATTTTATAAATTCAAAAAATAAAGTGAATAAAGAAAAATTTAACCTAGACACATCTCAATTAAACTTTAATCGTTTTTTAAATATTCGTCTTGAAGAAATTTACAAAAAAGACTTTATTGAAAATAAATTTTTTAAAAATGATATATGGAAAAAAAATGAATTTATGAGAATAATTAAAAGATTTAAAGCATGCGAGGGATCTTTCAATACCAGTTATTTGAAGAAAAATTTTCAATGAAAAAAGTATTTTGGTGTAAAAATTGTGTAGTAATGTCTACAAGACCTAGAATCTCTTTTGACGAAAGAGGTTTTTGTTCGGCGTGTCAGTGGGCAGAAAAAAAAAAAAATTTGGACTGGGGGTCAAGAGAAAAATCTTTAATTAATTTATTAAAAAAACATAAATCAAAAAATAATCCTTTTGATTGTGTGGTTGCAGTAAGTGGAGGAAAAGATGGCTCTTATGTAGCTTATAATTTAAAACATAAATATAATCTTAATCCATTAACAGTTACAATAAGACCAGCAACAGAAACTAAAACTGGAATTAAAGATTTAAATAATTTTGTACAAAGCGGTTATAACAATATTCTAGTGTCCCCAGATGTAGAAGCAATGAGAAGACTGAATAAGCTAGGTTTAACGGAAATGGGCTTCCCATATTATGGTTGGTTAATATCAGTGCATACCGCAGTTCTAAGAGTAGCTCTCCAGTTTAATATTTCACTTGTTTTTTATTCTGAAGATGGAGAAGTAGAATATGGTGGAGATGCGGAGCATATTAATGATGGTGTTTACAATGTAGATTATATGAAATCTGCTTATTTAGAAAGTGGATATGATAAGATTTTAAAATTATCTAAATTAGATGACAAAAAACTTTTCTGGTTTAAATTTCCAACAAAAGAAGAACTAAAGAAGATAAGTTTAGAAATTACTCACTATGGTTTTTATGAAAATTGGGATCCATATAGAAACTATCAAATTGCTAAAAAGTTTTGCGGACTATCTGAAAATAAAAATTTAAACGAAGGAACTTACACAAACTTTGCTCAAAACGATCAAAAACTTTACGCACTACATGTATATTTTATGTATTTGAAATATGGTTTCGGCAGAACAACACAAGATGCAGCAATCGATATAAGAAGAGGATCTCTATCAAGAGACCAAGCTGTTCAACTGATTAAGCTATATGATGATTTATACCCAGAAAGTTTGTTTGAAGAGTATTGCAATTATTATAAAATGAGTATGTCTGACTTTCTTAAAAATATTGATAAGTGGGTTAATAAAGACTTATTTGAAAAAAAAAATAAATGGATACCCAAGTTCGAAGTCGAGTGATGTCAAAAAAAAAAGTTGGAATTATAGACTATGGAGCAGGTAATCTCGGTTCAATATACAATGCAATTAAATATCTTGATGTACAAACTAAAATAATATCACTTCCTTCAGACCTTAGTCAGTTTTCCCATTTAATATTACCCGGGGTTGGCTCATTTGGAAAGTTATCTGATAATTTAAAAAAAAAAGATTGGCCAAATAAAATTAAAGACTTTGTTCAAAAAGGAAATAATTTATTTGGCGTATGTGTAGGTATGCAACTTTTATTTGAACAAAGTGAAGAAAGTAAAAATGCAACTGGTTTAAATTTAATTAAAGGGTCATTTAAAATTTTTGATAAATTAAACGACCTACCTTTACCACACATAGGGTTTAATGAAGTTCTACATAAAAATACACCAATCTGGAAAGGCATTAAAAATAAATCACCATTTTATTTTATACATTCTTTCAATATTAAAAAAACACAAGACGATGTAATTTCAGCAAAAACAGTTTACGGAAAAGAATTTATTTCATTTATTGAAAAAGATAATATTTATGGATCTCAATTCCACCCAGAAAAAAGTCATTACGTGGGACTTAAATTATTAAAAAATTTTTTAGAGATAAATAATTGATAAAAAAAAGAATTATTTTTGCATTACTGTATCAAGATGGATACTTTTATTTAAGTAGAAATTTTAAACTTCAAAAAGTAGGAGATCTTAATTGGTTAATAAATAATTTTGGTTTTGGAGTAACTTCGAACCATATTGATGAATTGATTTGTTTATTGGTAAAAAAACAACCTACGTCAAATGATAAAAAACAGTTTTTCGACGATATAAATGAATTAAGAAAAAAAATTTTTATACCAATTACTTTAGGTGGTGGAATAAGAGATTTTAAGGATGTGAGTGATTGTTTTAATAATGGAGCAGATAAAGTTTTATTAAATACCTCAATTTTTAAAGAAAATCTTACTAGAGAAATTTCAGAGATCTATGGTGAGCAATCTATTTCTATTATGATTGATTATCAAAGTGATAAAAGTAACGAAGATAAAATATTTGTTAATTGTGGAACAAAATTTCTAATGAACTTATCTAAATTCTTTAGCAAAATGAATCAAATAAAATTTGGAGAAATTATATTAAATTCAATTGAAAATGATGGAACAGGGAATGGTTTAGACTTAAAAATAATTAACAAAATTCCAAATAATTGGAAAAAAAAACCTATTTTGTTAATGGGCGGAGCTGGAAAACCAGAACATATTGCTGAAGGATTAAAAAATGATATTGTGTCAGGAGTAATAACTGCCAATTTATTTAATTTTTTAGGAACAGGTTTGGAAGATTCTAGAAAAAAATCAATTAAACAAAAGATAAATTTGGCTAACTTTAGTTCGAAAATAATAATATGAAAAACTTTTTTATTGATCAAAATTGTTTAACTAAAAAGGCAATTAAAAAAATTAATACGCTAGGTGGCCAGTCACTTATTGTCGTAAAAAATAAAAATATATTTAAAGGGATTCTCAGTAGTTACGATTTAAGGAAAGCTATAATGAATAAAAATATACTCAACAAAAATATAAGTAAAATTTATAATAAGAATCCTAAATTTATATTTTCAGATCAATTAAAAGAGAAACTTTCTGAAATACAAATTAAAATTAAAAACTTAAGAATTATTCCAGTAATCGATAGAAAAACAAAAAAAATAATTAAAATTCTCAACTCAGCTAATATAGATAGTCTTAAATTCAAAAATTCAAAAAAAATAAATTGTAGTGTAGTAATTATGGCAGGTGGAAAAGGCATGAGATTAAGGCCTTATACAGATATATTACCTAAACCATTATTACCAATCAATAAAAAACCAGCAATAAGACATATTTTAGAAAAATTTAAAAACTATCGACCTGATAAATTTTACATTTCTGTAAACTATAAATCTGAAATTTTAAAATCTTATTTTGAAGAGTCAAAAAAGCAATTTAATATACAATTAATTAACGAAAAAAAACCTTTAGGTACAGCTGGAAGCTTATTTTTTTTAAAAAATAAAATAAAAAAATATTTTTTTTTGACGAATTGCGACACCATAATTAATACAAATTATTACAATATTCTTCAATATCATTTAAAAAATAAAAATGACATCACAGTAGTTGTAGCACGTAAAATATTTACAATTCCTTATGGTGTTGCAAGTTCAGAAAAAAAACAGTTTACCTTAGTGGAAAAACCAAAATTGAAATTAAATGTTAATGTAGGTTTATATTTGATAAATAAAAATATATTGACTCAAATAAAAACCAAAAAATATTTAGATTTTACCTCTTTAATAAATGATTCTATAAAAATAAAAAAAAAAGTTGGTTATTATGAAATTAAAGATAAAGATTGGATTGATGTAGGGCAAATGGATAAATATAAATATTTTTTAAATAAGAAAATTTAAATAACAACTCTAAACTTTAAATGAAAATTATAGCATTAATTTGTGCAAGAGGAAATTCACAAGGAATTAGAAATAAAAACTTACTAAAGTTTAAAAATACAACCTTACTTGGTAATGCAATTAAACAGGCTAGAGACTCTAAATATATAAGCAAAGTTATTGTTTCTACCGACAGTCATAAAATCGCTAAAGAAGCAATTAAGAATAAAGCTGAAGTTCCTTTTATTAGACCTGCTAAACTAGCAAAAAATAACTCACCAGAAATAGATACATGGAAACATGCAGTAAAATTTTTAAATAAAAATAAAGATATTCAACTTATTGTATCGATACCTACAACTTCACCTCTTAGGAAGGTGTCAGATATAGACAATTGCATTAAACACGCCATAAAAAAAAAATCAGATATTGTATTCACAGTTGCTAATTCAATTAAAAATCCCTATTTCAATATGATCAAGATCAAGAATAAAAAAATTAGTTTAGTTTGTTCAATGAAAAATAAAATTTATAGAAGGCAGGATGCACCGAAGTGTTTTGATTTAACCACAGTGTGTTATGCGTTTAGACCAAACTATATATTGAAAAAAAATAATTTATTTGAGGGTAAAACTGGCTTTGTAACAGTTCCTAAAATTAGAGCAATAGATATCGATGATATAACGGATTATAAAATCGCAAAAATTTTAGCTAAAATAAAGTGAAAAAATCTGTTTTAATAATAGGCTACGGTTCAATAGGTAAAAGACATGCAAAAATTTTAAGTAAATTTAAAGATATTGGCAAGATCTATGTTTTAACTAAACAAAACTGTAAAAAATTTTATAAGGTTAAGGCATTAAACGAAATTAAAAAAATTAATCCAAATTATATTATTATAGCATCAAGAACCACGAAACACTTTAAACATTTATCATATATAGAAAAAAATTTTAAAAAAAAAACTATTCTAGTGGAAAAACCAATTTTTGAAAAATATAAAAAGTTAAAAATTTATAATAATAAAGTATTTGTTGGATATAATTTGCGTTATCATCCTTTAATAAATTTTATTAAAAATTTTATAAAAAATAAAAAAATTTTTTCAACAATTATAAATTGTCAGTCATACCTCCCAAGCTGGAGAAAAAACATAATTTACTCTAAATCTAATTCAGCAAAAAAAGCACATGGTGGTGGCGTACTCTTAGAGTTAAGCCATGAAATAGATTATTTACAATGGATTTTTAAAAGAGTCACAAATTTAAATTATGCAATTGTAAAAAAAGTTTCAAATTTAAAAATAAATACAGAGGATTATGCTTCAATTATAGGAAAAACTTTAGGAACAGATTTTTGTATGAATCTTAATTTCTTTAGCTTTCATACTCAAAGGCAAATTGCTATAAATGGAAAAGATTTTAGCTTAAAAGGCGATTTAATAAAAAACACTATAACAATATTTGAAAAAAAAAGAGAGAGATTGAAAACATTTAAAATAGATGAAAACTACACCTACAGAGCACAGCATAGATCGCTATTAAATAATAATTATAGCAAATCTTGTACTTATAAACAGGGATTACAATTAATCTCAATTATTGATAAAATAAGAAAATTTAAACCAAATGTTAAAAAATAATAAAACAATATTAGTAACCGGAGGAGCTGGAAGAATAGGATCTGCAATAGCAAAAGACTTAATTAAAAAAGGTTATAATGTATTATTAGGCGATATAGATAACAAAAAACTTTTAAGAATAAAAAACAAACTTAACTCAAAAAAGTTAGAAATTTATCATTCAAATCTCTCAAAAAAAAAAGATATAGAAAAATTTATAAATTTTGGTTTAAAAAAATTCAAAAGAGTTCATGGGGCAGTTCATTGTTCTTATCCGAGATCAAAAAAATGGGGAACAAAATTTGAAAATTTAGAGGAAGCTTATTTAAATAAAGATCTACAAAATCAACTAGGCAGTTCTATAATTTTTTCCCAAAAAATTATGAAAGAGTTTATTAAAAAAAAAGAAGGTAATTTAATTTTCATTTCCTCTATTCAAGGTGTTCAACCTCCTAAATTTGATCATTATGAAAATTTAAATATGGCAAGCCCAATAGAATATTCAGCAATTAAATCAGGCATTATTGCTATAACTAAATATTTATCAAAATACTTTCGTGGAAAAAATATAAGAGTAAATTGTGTTAGTCCGGGTGGAATAGAGGACAATCAACCAAAGCTTTTTAAAAAAAGATATAAAAATTCTTG
>MDTG01232178.1_pt1 | contig 18273 bp, 16 predicted proteins | sample 811421 | NCBI WGS metagenome assembly MDTG01 (sample SAMN05326645, study PRJNA326480) | marine metagenome | isolation source: seawater | place: Pacific Ocean: South East | collected 2011 | reverse complement strand
TCTCACGCGGCTGAGAAGAGCGCGCTGGAGGCGACGATCGCGTCCTTCGAGGCGCAGCTGGAGTCGCTCTACGCCGAGAAGGAAGCGGGCGAGGCGGGTCAGGCCGAGGCCGCGGCGGCGCTGGAGGAGCAGGCGGCCTCTCACGCGGCTGAGAAGAGCGCGCTGGAGGCGACGATCGCGTCCTTCGAGGCGCAGCTGGAGTCGCTCTACGCCGAGAAGGAGGCGGAGCGGGAGCACACTCCCAGCGCAGCGCTCGAGGAGCAGGCCGCGGCGCACGCGGCGGAGCGAGCCGCGCTGCAGGAGAGGGTCGCGTCGCTCGAGGCCCAGCTCGAGACCCTGCGGGCCGAGCGGGAGTCGCAGGAGTCGGCTCAGGCTGCGAGCGCCGAGGCCGATGCGGAGCTCGCGGAGCAGGCCCAGGCGCACGAGGCCGAGCGGGCTGCGCTGCGCGAGACGATTCGCTCGCTCGAGGAGCAGCTGCGCGAGGCCGTCGCGGGCGCGAGCGAGGCAGGCGAGGACGCGATCGGGTCCAAGCGCTGGCGAGCGCTGCGAGCCCTGGCCGCGCTGCACGGTCAGCACGGGGGAGGTCAGCGTGTGACCTCGGAGGCGCTGCGGACCCTGGCCGAGAAGATCGAGGGGCTCTCGAGCGAGCAGTGCTCCGCCGAGGAGCTGGAGCAGGTGCTCCAGCAGCAGCTCGACGGCCTCGAGGCCGAGCGCGACGCCGCCGCGGCGGCGCTGGACGACGTGACCCGAGAGCGCGACGAGCTGCGGGCCCAGGTCGACTCGAGCGAGGACGCGATCCGCGCCCTGCAGGCTCAGCTGGATCAGGTCGAGGAGCGCGACGACGAGGAGCTCCGCTCCGAGCGCGACCGGCTGCGCGAGCAGGTGGCCCAGCAGGTCGAGCGGATCGCGCACCTGCAGGAGCTCGCCAAGGGCGTGTTCGAGCAGCTGATCGATTCACCCACCAAGTCGGTCGCCTGAGGGCGGACCGCGCCAAGCAAGGAGGAGTTGGCATGTCATTCGTCGATAGCACCGTGCTCGAGAGCCTCGGCACCTTCGATCGCGCCCAGGCAGACGCCTCGGACTTCGGGGTCGTGAAGCTCGACGCGGAGGGCAAGGTCCTGCTCTACAACCGCTGGGAGTCGGAGCTGGCGGGCGTCCCGGTCGATCAGGCCGAGGGCAAGAACTTCTTCACCGAAGTGGCGCCCTGCACCAACAACCGCCTGGTCTTCGGCCGCTTCAAGAAGGGGATCGAGGCCCAGGAGCTCGACGCCGAGTTCAACTACACCTTCACCTACAAGATGAAGCCGACCAACGTCGTGCTTCGCCTCTACCGCGACCCTGGCTCGGCCACCAACTGGGTGTTCGTGGCCAAGAACGCCGCCTGAGGGGCGCCCCGCGCGGACGTCATGTACGACCACTCCCCCCTGCTAGCAGCCTGGCGCCAGCTCTGGACGGCTTCGCCCTATCCGCAGCTGGTGGACCACCACGAGGGCCCGCCGGAGCAGATCTGCCCGGCGCCTTCGCTGTGGAGCGGGGGGAAGGCGGTCTACGAGCGGCTCGAGCAGCTCGGCGCCCGCCCCGGGGAGCGCCTTGGGGTGGTCCTCCGCGGCGGGGCCGCCTGGGTCCAAGCCATGCTCGGGGCGCGCCGCGCGCGCGTGGTGTTCGAGCCCCTCGGCGCAGGCGCGCTCGCCTCCCTTCGCGCGGAGGAGCGGCCGCACTGGCTGGTCGAGGGCGCCGACCTCGAGCCGCGCCGGACCGACTCCGCCGCGCCGCTCTGCGTCGGGGCAGCCTGGCGCCTCGCCGGGGAGGTCCTCAGTGAGGCGGAGCTCCTCGCCGAGTCCGCGCGCCTGGAGCGGGTCTATCCGCAGGGGCGCGCGCGACGCGTCCTGAGCCTCGCGCCCTGGCGCGACCCTGAGGGCGCGCTCTTCGCCTTCAGCGCCTTGCGGCGCGGAGCCGAGCTGCACCTCGGGCTCTCGCCAGCGCACCTGGGTCGCCTCGACCCGGACGAGTCCTGGCCGGAGCTCCTGGCCGCAGCTCCTCCTGCCTGGAGCGAGCTGCTGGCGCGCTCCGAGCGGGGCTGGGCCCGCTCACTCCGCGCCGGGGTCGTCCTGGGGGGCGACGCCGAGGAGTGGGGCGAGCTGCCCTGGTCCCTCACTTCCTGGTCCCCGGCCACCGCACCGCTTGCGGACGGAGCAGCGCCATGAACTTCGACCTCCTTCAGCGCCTGATGGGGCGCTTCTTCCCTGGCCGGACTCGGGGCGCCGGAGCCCAGGGCGCGGGGATCGCGCTCGCGGAGCCGCTGCCCTGCCCCGCTGCCCCAGCGCGGCCTCGCCCGAGCGGCCGGTTGATCCGCGCTCCGCGCCGCGAGCGGCCTCGGCCCGCCCCCCAGCCGGAGGCGCCGCCAGCCATGTCCGCTCCCAGCAGGCCCAAGCGGCCCTGGCCGGAGGGGCTGGAGGAGAGCTTCGGCGCCTACGCCGCAGAGGACGCGGACATGGGCGCCGCCCTCCGCGCCGACCTCGGCCAGCGCCTCGAGGCGCTGCGCAAGCACCTGGGCGGCGTCGAGCCGGACCTCGTCTCGCTCCTCGAGCGCCTCGGCGGGGGCGAGATCGCCGAGACGATCCCGCAGATCCCCGCCGCTGCGCAGCGCGCCCTCAGCCTGACCCTCGACCTCGAGACCCCCACCCATGAGCTGGTCTCGGTGTTCGAGGGCGACCCTAGCCTGACGCAGGCCCTGCTCAAGTCGGCGAACTCGGTCTACTACGGCGCGAGCGAGTCTTGCAGCTCGATCCGCAACGGGATCGTGCGGCTGGGGCGCAAGGCCCTCCGCAACGTGCTCCTGACCCAGGTCCTGACCGGGCTGGTGTGTCGCCCCGGGCGCGCCTTCGGGCGAATGCCCGAGGAGGTGTGGGAGCACTTGAGCGCCAGCGCCCCCCTGGCCCGCTGCATCGCGCCCGCCTTCAACGCCGACCCTGAGGAGGCCTTCGCGATCGCGCTCCTGCACGACGTCGGCAAGCTGGTGTTCTTCGAGGCCGCAGCGGCCGCCCGTCGCAAGGAGCGCCGCGAGCTCTCGGTTGGAGATCTGGAGTCCCTCTCGCTCTGCCTGGACGTCCTGCACGAGCCCCTGGGCGGGCTGGCCATGGAGCGCTGGCAGCTCGGCGAGCGGGCGGTGCGCCTGGTGGCGACGCACCACCGCCGGCGCCCGGGGAGCGCGGACCGCTTCCCCCTCGGCGAGGCGATCTTCGTGGCCGATCGGGTGCAGCTCGCCGAGCAGGGGGGCAGCGTGGACCTTGACGAGCTCTGGCTGGCTGGGCGACTCAACGGCTCGGACGTCCGCGCCGCGAAGCTATTGGAGGTTTACTACGCCCAGAATGATTGACCCGGGGCGCGGAAACTCCCTGGCACTCCAGACCCGCTGAAAGCAGTATTGGAAGTATGTCCTCCCTTGACCTAGGCCCGTTGTTCGAGCGCGACTCGGCCATCGCGCGCGAGGCAGCTGGGGGGCGCTGTCGCTGGTTGAACGCCGCCGCTCGCAGGTTCCTGGGGATCGACGAGGACGAGGCCACGGGCTTCGCCTGGGAGGATCGCGTCCACCCCGAGGACCGGGCCGCCCTCGCGCAGGCCAGCGCCGGCGAGGGGAACTACCGGCTGCGCTATCGCATTCGGCGGGCGGACGGCGACTACTTCTGGCTCGACGAGCGGGGGGTGATCACCGCCGAGGGCGTGATCGCGAGGGCCGAGAACGCCGGGCCCGGCAGCCTCGGGCAAAGCGGCGTGATCCGGATGGCGTCCTTCTCCCACCACGTGCCCTCGCTCGAGATCCTCTGCGAGCTGACCGGGATCGGCACGTGGGAGCTCGACATGGACCACTCGGGGCTGACCTGGTCGGCCCAGGTCTATCGAATCCACGGGCTCCCCGAGGGTCAACGGATCACGCTGCCCGAGGCGCTCAGCTACTACCCGCCTGGCGCGCGCGAGGAGGTCCAGCGCCACCTCGACGAGGCGGTGGCGACGGGCGAGCCCTTCGACTTCGAGCTCCCCTTCGTCGACGCGCAAGGCAAGCTGCGCCGGGTGCGGGGGGTGGGCTGCTACGCCGAGGAGGGCGGGCGCCGCTTGCTGCGCGGCTGCTTCCAGGACGTGACTCAGGAGCACGAGCGGCGGGGCGAAGTCGAGGGGCTGAACGAGCGAATGCGCGTCGCGGCCGAGGCGGCGCAGCTCGGGATCTGGGACTGGGACGTCGCCGACAACGTCCTGACCTGGGACGAGACCATGTATCGGCTCCACGGGGTCGACCCGAGCCAGCGCCAGGACACCTTCGCGACCTGGTACGCCTGCCTCCACCCCCACGACGCCGAGCGCGTCGCGGAGGAGATCGAGGCCGCCCTGCGCGGGGAGGCCGAGTTCAACACCAGCTACCGGATCCTCCGCGCCGACACGGGCGAGGTGCGCGTGATCCGGGCCCACGCCTCGGTGCGCCAGGAGGCCCAAGGCACGCGCATGATCGGCGTGAACCTCGACGTGACCACCGAGGTCTTCGCCGAGGAGCGCAGCCGCCAGCTCAGCGCGGAGCTCGACCAGGCGCGCCGCACCGAGTCGCTGGCGACGCTGGCTGGCGGGATCGCGCACAACTTCAACAACGTGCTGGGCGTGGTGCGCGGCGTCCTGGAGCTGCTCCGCACGGACTGCCCGCCTCAGCCGCACCTGCTGCGCTTGATCTCGCGCGGCCTGGACGCCACCGACCGCGCCGCGCGCGTGGTGGAGCAGGTGCGCAGCCTCAACCAGGCGCCCATGCTCACGGGCGAGCGCTTGGACTTCGCCAAGCTGGTCCGGGAGATCGGCCGCGACGAGGCCGAGGTCGTCGGCGCGAAGAAGCGCTGCGAGGTCGAGGGCCAGGAGCCCCAGCTGCGCCAGCTCGTGCTCTGCCTGCTGGACAACGCACGCAAGGCGGTCGGGTCCGAGGGCCACGTCAGCATGACGGTCGGATTCCTGAAGGTCTCGGGCGACCCCAGCCTGCCCGCGGGCGAGTACGTCGAGCTCGTGGTCAGCGACGACGGCCCCGGCGTGCCGGTCGAGCTTCGCGAGCGGATCTTCGAGCCCTTCTTCTCCAGCCAGAGCCTGGCGCAGGGGCGCGGCCTCGGGCTGAGCGTCGCCCACGGGATCGCCGAGGCCCACGGCGGTCGGCTGCGCCTCCTCGACACCGAGGTCGGCGCGAGCTTCCAGGTCCTGCTGCCCCGGGTCGAGAGCAAGGCCGAGCGCCAGGCGCCGACTCACCGCCGTCTGGTGGTGGTGGACGACGACGAGGACCTCCTGTGGCTGGTCGGCACGACCCTCGAGCGCGCCGGCTACAAGGTCGAGAGCTTCAACTCCGGCGTGCGCGCCCTGGAGCGGATCCGACGGGACCCCAAGGGCGTGGACCTCGTCCTCAGCGACGTGGCCATGCCCGAGCTCGACGGCGCCGCCATGACCCGCGCCCTGCGCCGCGACGGCTTCACCGCGCCGGTGGTCCTCATGAGCGGCTACAACATCTCGAAGAGCCTGGCGGCCGACCTCGACGTGGAGTGCCTGCTCGACAAGCCGATCCCCGCCGAGCGCCTCCTGGGCGCGATCGCCGAGGCGCTCGAGAAGACGTAGCCGCCCCCCGCTAGGGTCCTCCCCAGTGAGGGGCAGAAAGGACTCGCGATGGAGGCGTTCTCGTTGATCCTGCTCGCGGCGACGCTGCTCTGCAGCCTCGTCGCCGGCTTCCTGTTCGCCTACGCCGTGGTCGTAATGCCGGGGCTGCGCGCCATGAGCCCCGCCGAGTACCTGCGCGCGTTCCAGGCCATGGACAGGGTGATCCAGGCCAACAGCCCCCCCTTCGTGCTCGTGTGGGCTGGCTCGGTCGTCGCGATCCTGGCCGCGGCGGGCGCAGGCTACGGTCGCCTGGAGGGGCTGGAGCTAGGGCTCCTGCTCGGGGCGGCGGGGGTCTATCTCCTCGGCGTGCAGCTGCCGACCTTCGCCTTCAACCTCCCGCTGAACAACGAGCTGAAGTCCCTGGTCGTCAGCGACATGGAGCCGAGCGCGCGGGAGTCCCTGCGGGACGCGTTCGAGGCGCGCTGGGTCGTTTCGAACACGGCGCGCACCCTGCTCGCGTGCGTGGTGGTCGTCCTGCTCCTGGTCGTGCTCCAGCGGACCTGAGCCGACCGCCGAGCGCTCGCGGGGCGCGCTCTCCGCTAGAGCACGTCGAGCAGGGACACGCGCAGGACGCCCGACACGACCTGAATGCTCCGCTCGTAGGCCGTCTGCTGGAGCTGGAGGTCCACGATCGACTCGGTCAGATCGGCGTTCTCGGTGTCGCCGAGCAGGCGCTCGACCGTGTCGGAGCGCACCTGGAGGCCGTCGACCGCCGAGTCGAGTCGGCTCTGCTGCGCGCCGATCTTGCCCAGCGAGGTGGTGGTCAGGCTGCGCGCGCCCTCGAGGTCGTCCAGGCTGGAGCGGACCGCGCTGGGGTCGTTGGCGCTCAGCGCGTCGCGCAGGGTCGTCAGCGCGTCGAGGACGCCGGGCGGGCCGCCGTCGCTCGCGAAGGGCGGCGCCCCGGCGGTCGCGCTCTGGATCTCGGCGGGGCCGACCTGGACCACGCGGGCCGTGTCGTTGCCGGCGTAGGTCGGGCCGCCCGCGTCGAGGGAGAAGGGCTCGCTCTCGGTGACCGTGCCGCCGAAGAGGAAGCGCCCGCCGAGCTCGGTGTTGGCGAGGCCGAGGGTCTCGTCGAGCAGGGCCTGCGCCTCCTGGGCCAGGGCGGCGCGCTCGTCCGGGCCGAGGATGTCGCTCGCGCCTTGGACCGCCAGCTCGTTGGCGCGGATCAACACGTTGCTGACACCCTGCAGGGCCGAGTCGGTCAGGGCCAGCTCGTTTCGGACGACCTCCGCCGTCTCGAGCGAGCCCTCCAGGCGCCGACCTTGGCTGCGCAGGAGCGAGCTGCGCGCCACGCGGGCTGGATCGTCGGAGGGGCGCTGGAAGCGCTTGCCGCTGGCGACCTGAGCCTCGAGCCCCTCCAGGGTGCGCAGGTTGTCGTTGAGCCCGCGCAGCGTGCGCTGGGTGCGGGCCTGGAGCGTGATTCGTCCGAGCATCGCCTACCCCTCCTAGCGGACCAGGCCCGTGAGCTCGCGCGACATCTCGTCCACGACGCGCAGATAGCGGGCCGCGACCTCGAAGGAGCGCTGGAAGCGGAGCATGTCCACGACCTCCTCCTCGAGGGATACGCCCGAGACCTCGCTGCGGCGCTCCTCCAGGCTGGCCTCGAGCGTGCTGCTCGACTCCAGCCGGGCGTTGGCGCCCGCGGCGCGGTCGCCGACCTCCGAGAGGATCGACGAGAAGGCCTCCCCCGGGTTGCGTCCGCCCAGCCCCGCCAGGCCCTGCTGGGCCAGGTCGGCGATCTTCCCCGCGTTGCGCCCGTCCCCCGCCCCCGGCGCCTGCCCCAGCGCGAGCAGGCGCGAGTCCTGGCGCACGGCGCTCGAGACGCTGAGGTCTGCCGCGCCTTGACCCGCGAAGATCGCGTTGAAGCCGAGCGCGCCCAGGACGCCGCCCGGGTCCTCGGGGCCGCCCCGAGGGGCGAAGTCGAAGCCGAAGCCCGAGTCGGCCTGCAGCTGGAGCCGACCGTCGGTGCTCAGGCTGGCGTTGAGGTTGCCGACGCCGTCGAGCTGCCCCGAGAGGTCCGATAGCGACTGGCTCTCGGGGTTGAACGAGATCGTGGTCGTCGTCTCGGCGCCGGTGCTCAGGTTGGTCAGGGTCACGTTGAAGCTCGTGGCGCTGACGGGGCCGTCGAGCTGGGGACCGAGGCTGGCGCCCAGGACGGCGACGGGGCGCGAGGTCGCGTTCGCGGTCGGGCCGCTGGCGGGGTAGCCCGTGGCCAGCACCCCGTTGACGGCGTCGCGGACGCCGCGCGCCATGTCGTCGAGGCGCTCGCCGAGGCCGCCGAGGGCCGCGTCGGCTTCGCGGTAGCCCGCGAGCTTGCCGCCGGTCGCGGCGACCGACGAGCCGCTCGCGGCGTCGAGCAGGCCGCCCGAGCCGTCGGTCGTGAGGGGGCGGGCGCTGCTCCCCGTCACGAGCGCGAAGCTGCCCATCCGGACGGTCATGGTCCCGTCGCGCTGCTCGTTGGTGCTGACCCCCGCCAGCTGGCTGAGCTCTCCGGCGAGCTGGTCGCGGCGGTCGAGCAGCTCGTTGGCGTTGCGGCCCGAGATCTTGGCGGCGCGGATCTCGTCGTTGAGCTGCACGATCTCGCTGGCCGCGCGGTTGACCTGATCGACCGTGTCCTCGACGCCCAGTCGCAGCGAGGCGCGCTGCTCGCCGAGGCTGCCCGCCACGCCGCGGAAGTCGGCCGCGAGGACCTCGGCCCGGGCCAGGAAGGTCTCCCGCGCCGCCACGTCGTCGGGGCGCGCGCTGAGGGTCTGCGCGGTGGCGAAGAAGTCGCTCAGGGCGACGCCGATCCCCGTGTCGGGGCCGCCGAACACGCCCTCGGCCTCGCGCAGCTGGGCGGCGAGGACGCCTGCCTCGCCCGCGTCGGCGCGGGCCGTGTTCAGCCGCCCCTCGACCAGGCGGTCGGCCGCGCGCGAGACCTCGACGGCCTGGACGCCGCGACCGATCTGGCTGCGCAGGGGGCCGTCCGTGCCCGAGACGGACTGCAGCTCGGCGCGCTGACGCGTGTAGCCGGGCGTGTTCGCGTTGGCCACGTTCTGGGCCACCACGTCCAGCGAGCGCTGGGCGGCTCGCAGGGCAGAGAGCGCGGTCGTCCCGTCGAGCGGCATCCTAGGCCTCCCGGGCGATCCCGAGCCCGTTGGTGCGGACCACGTCGAGCAGCTCCTTGGTGGTCCGCCGCGCGTTGAGGAGCAGCTTGGCGTTGCGGTAGGCCGCCCGGTGCAGGCGCTCCGCCAGCTCGAGCACCTGCGCCTTCAGCCGCGGCTGGCCCTCGAGGTCCAGGCTCTGCCGGGGCGGGACCGCCTCGGTCCGCGCCTGGACCTCGGCGGTCCAGCGCTCGAGCTCCTCCACGTCGCCGCGCAGGATGGCCCGCTCCTGCGCGTCGAGGGCCTCGATCACCTGGGTCACGGCTTGGGTCATGGCGTTCGACATGCCTACCCCTCCAACTGTGCTGCGATCTGGTCGGCGAAGCCGAAGCCGCCTTGCTCGGCGAGGTGCTCTGCGAGGTAGGTCTCGAGGAACCCCTCGTAGACCCCAGCCCCCGGCGACCCCTTGAAGGGGCTCGCTTCACCCGAGAAGGCGGACTTGAGCAGCTGGCTCAAGAGCAGCCCCTCGAACTTCTTGGCCGCCTCCGCCGCCTGGCTGCGCGGCTTGGCGCCGGCGCCCGGAGCGGCCTCGAGCGGGCCTCCGCCAGAGATCGGGCCCAGCGGGCTCACATCACCACCAGCTCGGCGTGCAGCGCGCCGGCCACCTTGAGGGCCTGGAAGATCGCGATCAGGTCGCGCGGCGAGACGCCCAGCGAGTTGAGGGCCTGGGCCAGGCCGGCCACCGTGATCCCGCCCTCGAGCACGGCCAGGCCGGGGCGCTCCTCGGTCACCGAGAGCTTGGTCCGCGGCACGACGGCCGTCTCGCCCTTGCGCGAGAAGGGCGCGGGCTGGCTGACCTCAGGGGTCTCGGTCACGCTGATCGTCAGGTTCCCGTGCGAGATCGCGACCTTGCTGATCCGCACCCCCTGGCCCGCCACGATCGTGCCGGTCCGCTCGTTGATCACGACCCGCGCGGGCGCGTCTGGCTCGACCTCGAGCTCGCCGAGCTTGGCCAGGAGCGCGACCAGGTCGTTGGGGCGCCGCGCCCGCTCCGGCACGTGCACGTGGACCGTGCCTCCGTCGACGGCCGTCGCGCGCACGCCGACCAGCTGGCCGATCTTGCTCGCCAGCCGCTGCGCGGTCAGGAAGCTGCGGCGGCGCAGGTTGAGCACGATTCGGCCGTGCTTGGCGAGCAGGCTGGTCGGCACCGAGCGCTCGACCAGGGCGCCGTTGACCACGCGACCCACCGTGGGGTGGTTGCGCTGTTCGCTGGCGGCGTCGCCCGTGAAGGCGAAGCCTCCCACGCTGACGGGCCCCTGCGCCACGGCGTAGACCTTGCTGTCGGCGCCCTCGAGGGGCACCCGCAGCAGGGTCCCGCCCGTGAGGCTGCTCGCGTCGCCGGCGGAGCTGCAGGTCACGTCCAGCTTGGCGCCGGGGCGGGCGAAGGGGGGCAGGGTCGCGGTCACGTAGACCACCGCCGCGTTCTTGCTGCGCGCTTGCTGGGGGCTGACGTTCAGGCCGTAGCGCTTGAGCACGTTGGCCAGCGCCTGGCTGAGGAAGGGCGCCGAGTCGCCGGTGCCCTTGAGGCCGACCACGATCCCCAGCCCCAGGAGCTGGTTGTCGCGCACGCCCTGCACGTCGGCCAGGTCCTTGACCCGGCCGGCCTGGACGGGGGTCCCGCTCAGGAGCAGGAAGAGCGTCGTCGCGATCAGGAGGGTGCGCGTCACGGGGGTGCTCCTCGTCGGTCCTAGAAGGGCCACAGGTGGTGCCAGAAGAAGTCAGCGATCCGGCCGACCAGGCCGCGCTTGGTCGTGCGGGTCAGGGGGCCGCTGCCGCGGTAGGAGACCTCCGCCTGGGCGAGGTTCTCCGAGAGGATCGTGTTGCTCGCGGTCATGTCGAGCCGGCGCGCGATCCCCCGCACGACCAGCTCCTTGGTCTCGTCGTCGATCGTGACCGTGCGGCTGCCTTCGAGCAGGAGGTCGCCGTTGGGGAGGACCTCGGTCACGACCGCGGTCACGCGCGCCTCGAGGCGGCCTTGCTTGTCGACCGAGCCTTCGCCGCTGAAGCTGCGCGAGGAGCTGGCCTCGCCGCCTGGGAGGCCCTGCTCGAAGGCCTTGGGGAAGCCCTTCAGCGAGCTGAGCTCGAGCTTCATGCTGGTCGACTGGTCGAGGGCGGTCGACTCCTTCTGCGAGGCGAGCTGCGACTCGCGCACGATCACGGTCACGATGTCCCCGCGGCTGCGGGCGACCGTGTCGCCGATCAGGCCGGCGCGGCGCTCGGCGGCCTCGTCGCCGGGCCAGAGCGAGCCCGAGGCGGGCTCCTCGACGGCGACGGGGAACTGCGCGCCGAAGCGCTGCTCGCGGGTCTCGACGCTCTGGCAGGCGCAGAGCAGGGGCAGCGTGAGCAAGCAGATCAGGACCCTCGGGTTCACTTGGCACCTCCGACCCGGCTGACGACTCGGTTCTTGGCGACGACCACGCCGCGCAGGATCCGGCCTTTAAGCGTGCGAACCCGGATCCGCTGAGCGCGGCGCCCGTCCTCCAGCGCCCGGGCCGGGGCCACGATCGTGAGCGGGCCCGTCTTGAGCTCGAGCTCGAGGGGCGCGCCGCGAGTGATCAGGAGGGGCTGGACCAGGTCCGCGCGGCGGAGCACGGTCCCCGCGGGCAGGTCGCGGGCGGCCTGCTGGCCGTCGGCCTCGGCCGCCCCCAGCGGCTCGCTGCCGCTCACGCGCTCCACGCGACGGGTCGTCAGCTGACCCGCTCCGAGGGTCGTCCCCGCGGGCAGGTCGCGCGTCAGGACGAGGGCCTCGACGTAGCGGCGCAGCTCGTAGCGGATCGCGAAGCGCTGGCCGACGACGCCGTCGAGGACGACCTCGACCAGGACGCTGACCTTCCCCTGCTCGACCTGCGCGGCGAAGTTGGGCGGGAGCGCCGTGCGCAAGGCAGAGCTGCTGCGGCCGACGGCCACGACGACCTCGGGGGGGAGGCCCTGGGTCAGGCGGGGCTCGACGTCCTGGGTCAGCTCGCGCCGGCGGAGCTCTGCGTCGAGGGCTCGGCGCGCCCGACGCTCGAGGATCGCGCCCGCGAGGCGGACCGTCTCGGCGCGAACCGCGACCTGCTCGGCGCCGGCCAGCTCGACCCGCGCCCCGAGGGCGCGCAGGCGCAGCGCCAGCTCGGCGCGGTCGAGGCGCTGCACGCGCCCCGGCGCGGGGGCGGGCCCGAGCACCAGCCCCGAGAGTCCGCGCGAGTCGACCCGGGCCACGTCGCCCAGGCGCAGCTCGCGGCCGGCGACGCGGGCCTCGGCTCGCAGCTCGGCGCGCGGCGCGGCCAGCGCGCTGCTCGCGCAGGCCAGGAGGAGCAAGACCATTGAGTGACGTAGATCCACGGCGACGCTCCTTAGCGGGTGAGGTTGCTGACCTGGGCGAGCATTTCGTCGCTGGTGCGGATCGCGCGGGAGTTGACCTCGTAGGCCCGCTGCGCCGTGATCAGGTTGACCAGCTCGGTCACGACGTCGACGTTGCTCCGCTCCTTGAAGCGCTGCACCAGCGAGGCCATGCCGTCCGCGCCGGGCTGGGCCACGACGGGCTGGCCGGAGCTGGGGGTCGCGCGGAGCAGGTTGCCGCCCTCGCTGCTGAGGCCGGCCGGGTTGGGGAAGCGCGCCAGGGTGATCGTGCCGACCTGGGTGGCGGTCTCGGGCGAGTCCGCCGTGAGCACGCTCACGCCGCCGTCCTTGCCGATCTGGATCGAGAGGGTGTTGGGCGGGATCGTGATCTGAGGGCTGACCGGGTAGCCCTCGGCGGTGACCAGGGCGCCGGTGTCGCTCATGCGGAAGGAGCCGTCGCGCGTGTAGCCAGTCGACCCGTCTGGGAGCGAGACCTGGAAGAAGCCCTGTCCCTGGAGCGCCACGTCGAGGTCGCGGCTGGTCTCTTCGAGCCCGCCCTGGGCGAAGACCTTGGTCGTCGAGACGACCCGCGCACCCGAGCCGACCTGGAGCCCGGTGGGCGCCTGCTGCCCGGTCGCGGTCTCGAGGCCAGGCCGCTGCAGGTTCTGGTAGAGCAGGTCCTGGAAGTCCATTTGGGTGCGCTTGAAGCCCGTCGTGTTGGCGTTCGCGAGGTTGTTCGCGATCACGTCGACCTTCATTTGCTGGATCCGCATGCCGGTCCCGGCGGTGTGCAAGGCGCTCATGCTCTTCCTCCTGGTCTTCCTGGTTCCCTAGCGGAGCTCACTGGCCGCCCGCTCCAGGGCGGCCAACACGGTCTGCATGGAGCGCCCGGCAGCTTCGTAGCTGCGCTGGACGCGGATCATTCCCACCAGCTCCTGGATCGAGTCGGTGTTGGCGCGTTCGAGCTGGCCCTGGCGCACGCTGACCTCGTCAGCGGGCTCGGCCTTGGCGCTCGAGCTGAAGAGGTTGCCGCCCACGGCGACCAGCGACTCGGTCGGCAGCTTCACCAGGCGCAGGGTGCCCTGCTGATCGCCGGCCTTGATCGAGCCGTCGCGCTGCACCGAGACCGGCCCGTCGCCGAGCTTGATCGGGCCGCCCGAGCCGAGGACCGGGTGGCCGCTCTGATCGGTCAGGCGGCCCTCCTCGTCCCGGCGAAAGTTGCCGGCCCGGGTGTAGCGCTCGCCCTGGGGCGTCTGGATGACGAAGAACCCGGGCCCCTCGAGAGCCAGGTCGAGCTCACGCTCGCTGGACTGCAGGGGCCCCTGGCTGAGGTCGATCCCGCCCTCGCTGATCGGCATCAGCGACTGGGCGCTCTTGGTCATGGTCTCGTCGAGGGCCTCGCCGAAGCCGTGGGTGGCCATCACGCTGCGCTTGAAGGCCGGGGTCTCGAGGTTGGCGAGGTTGTTGGCGATCGCTTCCTGACGTTGCATCAGGTTTCGCATGGCGTTCGCGCTGGCGTAGAGGCCGCTCATGCCAGACACACAGCACGGGCCGATCCATCGCCTTGGGCATTCTCGGTCGGGCCATCACAGGCTTTAGCGCGTCGTCTCCAAGTCCTGCGTCGGCAAGGGCGGCAAGCTTTGCCGCCCCCTGCAGGAAGTGCCGAAGTCGCCGTCAGAAATCGGGTTAGGGGCCATGTGGGGGCTTCGCTGCCGGCGGCCGGATTGGCGGCGCTGGGCGCGTTTCGGGGGGAGCGCGTTGTCGAGGATCTCGACGCGCGGGGGCTGGAACGCGGGGGAGCTGTCGCAGTCAGCGACAGCTCCCTCTGAGTCGAGTGTGTGAACGGAGAAAACTGGAAAACTAGAAGACGCGCCCCTGCTGCGGGGGCGCTACCCGCGCTTCGAGATTGAGAAGGAACGCAGGAAGCGAGGAAGTCAGGAAGAGACGATCCCTCTGGGCGGAGCTAGTGGCCCTTCCTGCTTTCATGCTTTCCTTCTTCACGCACACGAATCAGTTGGAGCTGCCGCACTCAGCGACAGCTCGCTTTCTAGTTTTCCAGTTTTCCCCGTTCTCATCTCCGGAACGCGAAGGAGCTGCCGCTGACAGCGACAGCTCCTTCTTCCGCTCGCTTCCGGGCACGGGCACGGGCACGTTGGCTACGGCTAGGGCTACCTGACGAGGTTGGCCAGCTCCTGCAGCAGCTCGTCGGTCGTCGTGATCGTGCGCGAGTTGACCTGGAAGCCGCGCTGGGCGGTGATCAGGCGGGTGAACTCCTGCGCGATGTCGACGTTGCTGTTCTCGAGCACGCCGCTGACGATCTTGCCGGCGCGGCCGGCCTGGGCGACGCCCGCGTTGGGCGGACCCGAGTTGGTCGAGACGGCCAGCAGGTTGTCGCCGGCCTGGCTCAGGCCGCCGGGGTTGCTGAAGGTCGCCACCTGCAGCTGGACCAGGTCCTGGATCTGACCGTTGGTGTAGATGCCCTGGATCGTTCCGTCCGAGCTGACGCTGAGCGAGGCGATCGAGCCGGCCCGCACGCCGTCCTGGTCGGTCGCGCCGGCCGTGGTCGCGCCGCCGAACTGGGTCACGCCGTCGAAGCCGCCCGGGGTGCCGAAGTCGAGGTCGATCCGCTGGCTGAGCGCCTGCCCGGCCCAGGTGATCTCGATCGAGGCGTCGCCGAGGCCGATCCCGGCGACGGTGTCGAAGGCGCCGTCGCCGCGGAACTGCACGTTGCGGACCTCGCCGTCCACGATCGCGCCGTCGCTGTCGGGGAGCTCCACGCTCACGTCCCAGCTGTTGCCGCTGACCTTGTTGAAGACCAGCTCGACGGTGTGGGCCTCGCCCTGGCCGTCGATCACCTCGATCGCGGTGCGCGAGGTCGCGCCGTCGCTGCCCGGGGTGGTCTCGGCGAAGCCGAGGCTGCTCCAGGCCAGGCCGCCGGTGTTGCTGCTCGAGTCGGTCAGCGACACGCTCAAGGCCGAGGAGCCGTTGGCGTTGGCCGTGATCGCGATCGTCCCGTCGCCTTGGATCGAGACGTTGCTGTTGGGCAGATTGCTGTCCACGAAGGTGGTCAGGTCCCCCAGGGTGGTGCCGTTCTGGCCGGGGCCGGTCCCGTAGATGAAGGTCGCGCTGACCGGGGTCCCGCTGGCGTCGGTGCCGGTCAGGTTGATCTCGTCGCCGGCGACGTAGGCGCCCAGGGTCTGGGGGACGTCGTTGAGCGGAGTGGCCGCCGTGGCCGCCACCGAGCTGCCGAGGGTCAGCGAGGTCGAGAGGCCGAGCGTGGCCGCCACGCCGTCGGGGTCGTCGATGTCGATGCTCGAGGTGGAGCCCGGCTGATCGGAGGTGATCGTGACCTGGCCGCCGGCGACGGTGGCGTTGATCCCGGTGAGCTGGGTGTTGAGCACGTTGGCGACCTCGGCCGCCGTCGCTGCGCCGATCGCGCCGAAGTCTGCCGCGTTGAGCACCACGTTCTGGGGCGCGCCGCCGTCGATGGTCACCGCGAGGGTGTCGCCGTCGGTGAAGGCGAAGGGCTCGGCGTTGGTGCCGCCGATCGAGGCGCGGGAGCCGGCCTGGAAGGGCAGGATGCTCGTCAGCTCCTCGGCCGCGGGGACCTCGGCGCCGGCGGAGAGGTTGCCACCCATGTCGATCCGCGAGGTCGGCTCGGCTGGGAAGGTCTCGTCGAGGTCGATGTTGACGTCCGAGCCGTCCCGCGACTGGACGCGCATGCCCGAGCCGAGCATGACCAGGTTGTTGTCCGGGTCGAGGTCGAAGGTGCCGGCGCGGGTGTAGAGGTTCTGGCGCCCGTCGCTGACGACGAAGTAGCCCTCGCCTTCGATCCCCATGTCCAGCGTGCGGCCCGTGCTCTGGAAGCTGCCTTGGCTGAGGTCCTTGCTGATCGCAGACAGGCGGGCGCCGAGGCCCTTCTGGATCGGGTTCACGCCGCCCGTGGCGTCGGTCGGGCCGCGGCCGCTGTCGACGGTCTCGCTGATCAGGTCAGCAAAGGTCGCTCGGGCCGCCTTGTAGCCCGGGGTGTTGATGTTGGCCAGGTTGTTGCCGACCACGTCCAGCATGCCCTGGTGGGCGCGTAGGCCCGAGACTCCCGCGAATAGACTCGACATTCCGTCCTCCTCTCACTCGCTCAGGGCGGCGCCGTCCACGCGGACGACGTCACTCAGGGCGACCTTGGATCCACCGACGTCCAGCAGCACTTCGCCGCGGACGAGCTCGACGCTGCCCACCACTCCGGGGAGGGTCTCCCCGCTGGCGCGGTCGAGGTAATGCACGCGCTGACCGATCAGGCCGGCGCCTTGGGCCATTTGCTGCGACTGGGCCATCTCGCTCAGCCGCTCGTTCATGGCGTCGCTGTTCTCGAGCGCGCTGAACTGGGCGAGCTGGGCGAGGAACTCCTCGTTGCTGGCCGGGTCGAGCGGGCTCTGGTTCTGGAGCTGCGTCACGAGCAGCTTGAGGAAGGCCTCCTTGCCGACGTCCTGGCCGGCGTAGGCGCCGGTGAGGGGCTTGCCGCTGGGGGCGCTAGCGCCAGCGAGTGCGCTGATCTCCATGGTCGGCCTCCTCAGGCCAGGGTGTTCAGGGGGGCTGTGTCGAGGGGCGCGCCGCTCGGGCGCGCGGGGGTTCGTGAGCGGGCCAAGGCCGCCTGGGCCTGGGCCGCGCGCTGGCTGCGCTCGGCGGCGCGGGCGGCCTGCTGCGGATCGGGCGCGCGATCTTGAGCGTCCTGGCGCGCCTCCTCCCAGCGGGCGTCGAGCGCCCCGCCTTCGCGTCTGTCGCTCAGCTCGCCCTCGCTCAGGCTGGGGTCGACCGAGACGACGACCTCGGCCTCGCCGCGCTCGTGGATCCGTGCCAGGGCGTCGCGCAGGTCGACCAGCCCCGCCTCCAGGGCGCGCGCCGTCTCGACGCTGGCGACCCGCAGCTCGGCCAGCACTCGCTCGCCGTCGAAGCGGAGGTTGACGTCGACCTCGCCCAGCTCGGGGGGATTGAGCTGGATCCGCGCCTCGCGCACGCCCTCGCCGAGGACGAAGCGGACCTGCTCGCCCGGGCTGGCGGCGGGGAGGTTGGGGCTGAACACCGGTACGGCGCGGCGGGCCGGAGCCGGGGCGCTGACCTCGCTGGGCGCCTCGCTGGGGGCGCTCTCCAGGGGCGCCTCCCCGCCCAGGTCGACCGGGTCGTTCGTCGCCGCGAGAGGAGTGGCTGCGTCCGTCCGGGGGGCGCGGGACGTCGAGGCGGCTCGCTTGGCGCGCACGGGCGCTGCGGTCTCGAGGGGCGCGGCCTCCTCGCGGTCGGAGGCGAAGAGCGTCCGCTCGCCTGCGCCGCCTTCGGCGCCCTCGGCGGCGCTCGGCTCCTGGGGCTGGGCCGCCTCGGGCTGGTCGGTCTGGGCCGCCTCGGTCTGGGCCGCCTCGGTCTGGGCCGCCTGGGTTTGGTGAGCGACCGGGTGAGCAGCGGGCGCCTGGGCCGTCGCTGGTGGCTCGACCTCGGGTCGCTCGATCCGGGCCGACTGCGCGAGCGGAGCGGTGTCGACCGCGTCGCTGGCGCCCTGCGTCTCGACTCGGACGCTCCTCTCGCTGCTCTGGCGGGCGACCTGGCTGGGACCCTGGGCGGGAGCAGTGACCTCGGGCGGCGCGACCGCCCTGGTCGTGGCCGCGGGGCTGGGCGCCTCGGCTGGGGCGGGGCCGGCAGCCTCGCCGGTTGGGGCACCCTGGGTCGCCTGAGTCGCCGCGGGGCTGGGAGCGCTCGCAGGAGCGCGTTCACTCTCGCTGGCTCCTGCTGCGTTGGCTCCGCCGGCCGCGTGGAGCTCCAGGGCGCTGGAGGCCGCGGCGCCCAGACCGCTGGCGCTCGCGGGGTCGAGCGGGCTCGCGGCGGGGGTCGCCGCCGAGGCGCCCAGGGCGCGGCCGAGCTCGGTCGGCGGGATGGAGGCGCCGAGGTCGCTCGCCGAGCCAGCGCTCGCGGAAGTGGAGGGGGCCGCGAGGGGCCGGGTGGCCGGGGTCGCGTCGTTGGTCGCGGCGGGCGCGCTGCTGGGGAGGGTCGTGGCGTCGAGCTCGGAGCCCAGAGGGCTCGAGGGGCCCGCGGCGCCGGCCTGAAAGGCGGCGAGGGGCGTGGCTGCGGCAGGCGCCGGAGCGGCAACGGCGCCCGTGGA
>MDTG01163204.1_pt1 | contig 18274 bp, 18 predicted proteins | sample 811421 | NCBI WGS metagenome assembly MDTG01 (sample SAMN05326645, study PRJNA326480) | marine metagenome | isolation source: seawater | place: Pacific Ocean: South East | collected 2011 | reverse complement strand
GTACATAAATTACATATAATTCGACTTTCTTCTCATTTTAGTGCGGTAATCGGACGACAATTGGCTCGTGTCGTCCCAATCTATGAACTTGACAATAATGCCATAAAAGAGCATCTTGAACGTGCTTGCGATCTCGTCGCGCGACTTGGCGCCCGTGATGACGACTTTGCCCGACCGAAACAGCAGAAACACCAGCTTGGGCGCCGTCGTGCGAAACACCAGGCCTGGAAACAGGTCTGGTTCATAACTCACGTACGGGCCGTACGAACGCGACAATTCCAGCAGCTTGAGCGTGTGCGGTACTTCGGCCGACGCGACAATGTTCTGAATCTTGAAGTTGCGAAACGACACTGGGATCCCGTGCTTTTGCAACAGCCGCACGTACTTGCGGCTGGCCAGGCGCGACTGGAGCTCGGTCTTGGCGCCCGTGCACACCATGTTTCCGGACGCGAAGGCCAGCGCTGTGGTGCGCGGCGCGCGAATGCGCAGCGTTGCCGCCGCAAATTTCTGCGGATTGTACTCGATAAAGGCTTTCTCCAATGCGATGGACCGTAAATCGAGATGGTCCACGCCGAGATTGAAGGTGGCGACGACGTTCTGCAGTTCGAAAGACGGGAGGGCGAGTTTTTCCGAGACTGCCACGCCTTTGAAATCGTTCGGGTTGATCGGTTCGCGCTTGCGTTTCTTTTTCTTTTTTTTGGGCGGCATGGGGTGGTGTGTGTAAACGACGGCGGTGTTACAGATCGGGCATGAAACCCCTTTATACGCGCTCATCAAAAAAAAATGGTTATTTAATACAAGCCGAGTTGACCACAATGTTTGGACACTTTTACGACAATTCTGCCGGAAACCGACATCACCACGAGTTGTGCCCGTACATCACCTTTCACAAGGTACACGACAACCCCATGTTTCAACACGGCGACGGACACGCGCTCCACCATGTTATGGCGCACGAACCTCCCCTGGTGCAAGCCGTGGCCCGCGTCTATGCCACACACTTTCCGCACTCGTTCTTTGATCCGCAATCCGGCACGCACCTGGACGATGGCACCGATTTTTTCCAACATGTCATGGCCCACGCGCGTTCATCACACGTGTCGGTCTTTGTGTTTGACTGGGACAGAACGCTGCAGCAGTTTGAATGCATGTCCGCGCGTTCTTTTGACTCTTGGCGGCACGAGTTTACCGGCGTCGCCGAACACGACCTCGCCAAAGCGTTGGCCGTGTTTCATGCGGGCGGCACGGCACGGTTTCATAAGCTGAGACACATGTTTCACGAGATTCAGCGCCACGGAAAGCACGTGTGCATTCTGACCGGCAACCCGGCGGTGCGTTCTCGCGGCCACAGCGTGTACCTTCGCATCATTGAACAGTGGGGACTGCGGCAGTTTCGACTGGGACATGCCACGCACAAATATGCCGCCATGGCCAATGACCCCACCCTGAACATGCTGTGTGGACCGCGACTCGCGTTCTGACTCACAGCCAGGTTCCACCCGGCGTCATGACGCGCAGAAGCCAGCGTGCGGAACCGTGGTGCAGGTCGAGCGTGCGTGTATTCCAGGACCACTGCAACCCCTCGGCCGCAAAACGACCCGCAGTCTTTCCGGCACCAACGGCGGCCATCATACTTTTGTCCGCGATCTCGTGCCGTGTGCACACGCCGTCGGACCACGTTTCACGAAAAAACACGGGCGACCGTAACGGTTGACCGTGTCTCTCGCAGCGAGGCGGCAACTCAACCAGGTCCGACTCGTAGACACCCACCTTGTTCATGTGTACGTCCAGAGCATACCATTGGCGGCCGGGAGGCCCTGGAAAGCGTGTTGTCGGGCGATACCATAGAATAAACTCGACGTCGCCGAGGCGCACATGATCGAAGGGGTGCATGATTTTAATTTAAATTAAAATGACTTGACGGTATACTGAATCATCCGCGGCCGCGATTGCACATTGTGGTCGACGTGGCCCGCGCCCCACGACGCGTGCGTCTTGACCCGAAAACGTTCAAACACCACGAGCGGATCTTGGTAAAAGGCATGGGCCAAGGTGGCGCCAAAGACCCCCGTCTGAAGCTGGACGTGTGCTGGGCCGTGCATGTACGTCGTCGCGGGGCCCATGCCCGAATCGCCAGCGATTTTCTTGCCGCCGCCCTGTGCCATGCGGCGATGCAGGTGCGCCACCGGTCCGTCGGCAACCTTGTGCTCCAGAAACGCGTTCAGGTCGTCGAGAGTCCGACCCACGCACATGGCTGGGTCGCCCGATTTCGATGGGCCCTGCGAACCCATGCCGAGCCGCCAGTACATGAAATACCGGTCGTTGAACACGTGCTCGGCCGCCGCATTACCGCGCATTTTGAGCGCGCCCAAACGTCCGCCAAACATACCAAACCAGCAACGCGCCTGTTCCGCAAACACGGCTTGTTCCGACCGTGCGGTTACGTTGAGCAGGCGCGCGTGACGAAACAGGGCGACCCACGAATTGTAGTGGAATTGCACTATTTGTGTGGGCGTCATGTTGCCCAGCGCCGAGTTGCGCGGCTGACTGTACAGGGCCTGCAACGCCTGCACATCGCGCGGCTGGCCGTGGTGCGCCACAATGTCGGTGACAATGCTCGGACGCCAAAAGCGACGCGTCTCAATGTCAAACAGTTCAGTCTTGCGCTTCAGAATATTCCACAGGGTCGCAAAGTCCGGTTTGTCGGGGGCATACACGGCAAGCCAACACGTCAGATAACGCATCTCGCGCTCAAAGACAAAGTACGTCAGAAAGCGTTCGAATTCGAATTTGGCATTGGCGCGCAGAAAGTGGTAGTTGTGCAGTTCGGCCTGGGACATGAACCAGGGAAAGCAGCCGGTGGGCACCGCCGCACCGTGCACGAGCGGCAGAACGATCCCATAGCCCTGCCGCAGCACGGCGTCGCGGTTCACCTGCAGGACACCCACGCGTGGGTCTGGTTGCGCGCCGCCGGTCAGCCGAGTGCCTGGCAGTGCCGGCGCTTGCGACAGGCCTTTGGCGGCATTGAACTCGATGGTGGGTCGCGACGACCGCGTATTGAGCGTGCCCGAACCCGGGTCGAACGGCTGGCGGCGAATCAGTGCCACATAATGTTCGCGCAGCGTGTCGGGCAGCACTGCGTGCTCGGCGTAGTCCAAAAACAGGGTCGCCTTGGGCTCGATGGAATCCTTGTCGCCCTTGGTGGTGTGAAAGCCGTGCCAGACGACAATGCCGCCGGGCGGGACGTCCGGACATATCCACTCCAAATGTGTAAATTGGGCCTTCAGGGGATGCTGTGCATAAAATGTCCCGCGCTGTGTCTGCACAAACGCGTCGATGAGCGCATTGTACGGGCTCGCGCTGTCGCCATGCAGCATGCGGCGCACACATGCTGTCGGTGTCTTGGTCAGGCCAAGCGCACCCATGTAGTTGAGCGCCTTGGGCAACGTGACCAGGCCGTCATGGAACACGTTGGCCAGAGATTTCAGCTTTGGGTAGAAATGCTGGCCACCATGCTGTTGCAGGTCAAAGTTGACGAGTTCGATGAGAGCGTTGGTCCACAGCGACGTATGCGCAGGCACGTTGGCCGCTAAAAAGATGATGGAAGACTCGGCAAAGGGTATCTGCATCTGTATGCGGTGAAACGAGCGTCCGTCCAGCATCTTGAGGATGCGTTTTTCGACCGGCAACAGTTCGGCGTGCAGTGGGGTGGCCATGGTGTTGGTCTTTGTCAGATATTTATTTATATAGTGTCAGCGAATGGTGTTTCAATTTAAAATTAAGTTCCGAATATTATCTGTACAGTCGGATGACTAAACTTTGCCGCCTCATCGTCACCTGGAAGTCCACCGTATGCCTGGACATGCAACGGAACGCCGACGGGAGCTGGAAAACCCTCGTAAAGCGCCCTATTCACGCCCCGCGTCGCGCCAAGCCCAAAAGCAAGGCCTGGAAACGCCTGGTGCGCCTTCACCGCCGTGGTCTCAGGAAGTGACCGAGTGAATGTCGCACATCAGCTTGAATCGCTGGTGCAAAATGGTCATCAAACTCTCTAACTGGCCGATTTCCGAGTCCAGGACCAGCGTTCTCCAGCGCGACACGTAGCCCGCACTGTGCGTTGCCGTGATGTCGGCAATGCGCGTCAGCAACTGGTGAATGTGCTGCACGGCTTCCACCACGTGCCCGGCCGCCGTTTTCAGCGGCTCCTTGTCGCATTTGAGTGCCACGCACGTCGACTCTATCGTCTGCAGTGTGGCGGGTATGTCGTGTTTGACAATGACGTCCTGCAGAGTCGGCGTGTTTTCCGCGCTGCGCAGCGACGTGATGAGCGAGATGGTATTCTTGACAATGGGCGTTATGGTCGACGCCACCACCACCTGGCCGGCAGTTCCTGCCAACAGAATAAGTCCAGCTTGCATGGCCGTTCGGTCTATAAAGACACATCTAAATAGGTGGATGTGGTTGTCCTTGGCATGGTTTGTGATGCACACGTGGGTCATGTCCAACCACGCCAACGAACTCACGCCCAACGAACTTGGGCCACTCGTGCTCTGTAATATTCTGTGCTATGGTATCCTCACGGCGCAGTGCTGTAGGCACGAGACTGCGGCTTGGACACCTATTTTCGTCCTCTGGGCCTCTGTGTTGTGCTTGTGCTTGGCATTGATGTTTGAACGCTGGGCTCTGATCTCGACGGCATGGGTCGTCTCCGCCATATGTACACAGATCACACTACACATGCGCCAACCGCGGCGTTAGTCAGACGTTGACATTGTATGTGCTGTCGACGACACCCTGTGGTGGACGCGCCCGCGAAATTCGGTCCACAGTCACTCGAACACATGCTGCGCGGCGTGTGTTCGAAGGCCTCAAAAACGCAACTGTATAACCCCGTCGACACCGATGGAATGGACTGTCCCATCTGCTGGTGCACGTACCGCGGCGGTGTCACGGGTGCGTGTGGACACGCGGTGTGCAAGTCGTGTCGTCAGCAGATGATTGCCTTTGCGTACACGACCTGTCCGATGTGCCGGGCAGACTGGCCCTTGCCGTTACAGCAGGCGGCGACGTCGGTTCAAGTCGCACTCGACACACATTGGCTGATGGGCGATCCGAATTGCGGCCTCAAAATTCGTTGGAGAGCCAAACGTCACGCAAGGCGGACGCGCCGCATGCAGGGCTACTGAATCCAGTTTGCCCGGCGTCTACTCGCATACTTAGCTCACGTTAGTGAAACGTAAAATGTTACTGTTAATTTATTTCGTGGCGCAACTGGTGCTCGTAGCGTGCATGGCGCTGTGTGGACGGTATGACAGACCCGGACGACCCGAGTATGTGTGTGCAATCCTAATTCTTGGCCCAACGTTGTTTTTGGCCGTTCAAATTGGCCTGCCGCGACTGTCGCCGCGCGCGGCCGTGGCGCCGCGTGTCTCGGCCAGAGCTCACGCACTGCTGGATTGCCTGATCGACGTTGTCCCGTCAACAGTGGACGTCGACGGCGTGAAACAGTGCGTGGCCACCGCGAACGTCTACAACGTCTCCAAATCGCGCATACCATACGTGTCTTCGTCGATAATGCCGACCGCCTTCGTCGTACCCCGAGTCTTTGGCAACAGTTTGTTTGTCGTCGGGGACTTGTTTGATAAACTCGGCCTGTCAGGCAAAGCACTTTTGTTGATTCATGAGTGTACACATATCGCACTGGATACTTACGACTATGCGTACCGCTGGCAAAAGGCCTTCGACACCCTGACGCCGGAAGAGCACGCGCGCAATGCCGATTCGTACGTCGACGCCGTCGACAAATACTGTGTCAACCGTATCGAGCCCTTTTATTAGACCGCGGGCGCTGACCGTATCCGGACGGTGGCGAACGCGCTCGGCGTTGCTCGCGACGAGTCTTGCGCGCAGGCGGCGACGTGGCCCGGCGCTTGTCAAACATGGGCGACATGGGCCGCTTTTTCTTTCTGGTAAACACGGGGCGCTTGTCACGTGGCGACGTGGCCCGGCGCTTGTCAAACATGGGCGACATGGGCCGCTTGGGCCACCGCGGCACGTCATTGCCTTCGCGGGCCGACTGCCACGTCTGCCACCACTTGAGCTTGCTGGGGCGAATACGCGACTTGTGTTCGCGCCGACATTCGCGCAGTACCTCTTTGGCAATGGCCAGCTCGGACGTCTCGCAGCGTTCGACAATGTGGGACGTCACTTCGGACGAGTACCCACAGCCGTGGTCGAGAATGTTTTCCACACACGACACAAACGTGTCGAATTCGTCCGTGTTGACGGGAATGCCGACGTCGATGGCCAAATCTTCTGCGCTCATAATGCGTATTTAAGGTGGCTTATATAGGCCACATGGTACGGCCGACGTTCGAGTACAAGGGTCAACCTGTCAAGGCGGCAGGTCTGCTCGTCTGGACGGAGATCGACGGACAGCGTTGGACGCTGTTTCGCAAATACAAGGGCAAGTGGTCCGACCTCGGCGGCAAGACGTCGGCCAACGACACGACGATTCTGGACACGGTGGTGCGCGAAGTGTGCGAAGAGACCAACCACGGACTGTTTGCGGCCGACGACACCGACTGCGCGTCCAAGGTGCGGGACATTCTGGAATGTGCACGTGGGAATAGGATTTATTACGATAAGAAATGCAAGTACGTGTTGTTTGTGTGCCGCGTCGACCCGGCGCTCTTCGCGTTGCCCATGAGTCGTTTTGGCAGGGCGGAAGGTCAACATGCACATGCCTACCAGTGGCACGCCACGCGGCCGGCTAAACTGCATTTTCGGCTGCGCGGGGTCAAGCGCATGTTATTTTAATTTAAATTAAAAATCGTGCGTTGAAATGATCTCCGTGATCGTTCGACCACGCGTTTCATTGAAATTAATATGTTTAGCCATAACGGAAAAATTTAATTTAAATTAATGGCCGACGAAATTTTTGTATAAAAAGGTCGTCAAAGAATGAACATGGAACAATTTGTAATTAGAAATCGCAAATCCCCGGCCGACTCCTGCGCCGCGCCTGTATCTTATCAAAACGATAATCATGAACCTATGAAATGGGCCAGTTTACCAAATGGAAACGTGATATCGCCGAATGCTTATGAAGTTTTAAAAGACAGACCATCGCTAAAATGCGTGGTCTGTGAAGAAAACGTACATTTCAGAAAGAATCATAAGCGTTGTAGGAACGGTATACAACGCCCGGTGCAATCACACTTTGTACATAATTCATCTTCCGCACATTCTGGCGAATCCGTGGAACACATGGCGGCAAAGAAAGCGATTGTCAATGCTGCGAATCCTATTTTCCGTTTCAAATGCGTTGACTGTGATTCATATGTCCACATTCACATTCCAGGTACGCCTAGAGAGGAAACGACGTTAGGCAACTATCGTCTCGATGTCGGATATACCGACGGGGACAATAACGTTGTGGGGACGGTTGAAATTTACAAAACACACCGTATAGGGCGCAAAAAGGAGATTTTTTTGACCGAATCAAATATAGCATGGTGCGAGGTTTCCGCGGAAGAGGTGCTAAACAAAGTACAGCAAAGCACCTGTACTATAGACGTAATGCAATGCGCCATCTCAGATGCCCGTTGTATGGAGTGTGCCCACAAAATAGAATTAGAACGGAAGAAAGCTGAGGCACTTACCGCTAAAAAAGAAGCACGAAATGCCATGAAAGCTAAGAGTTTCGTAAATCATTGGGAAAATGCAACAAATATGTCCGATATGGAACATTATGAATTATGTGAAAATTTATGTGTGTTGTTGAAAGAACGATACGATATAACTACCGAAGTCGAAGATGTCGAGGATAGATTGCTTGAGCCTGAAGGAACACTCACGTTCGGAAAGTTCTGTGGTAGACATATCCGTCAACTCATGGGGGACGACCAAGAAAGCTATGTACGGTGGATTGCAGGATACACTGGCCGCCGAGCGGGAAAAAGACCACAAGAAAACGACAGTCTCACAAAGGGGGTTACTCTAAAATTACGAAAAATAGCGCGTGACTATCTGAAAGGACGGTGTTTAATCTGTTATGAAAACACTGATGAGGATTGGAAACAATGGTGTCGTAGATGTTATAGAAATAGCGGAGAAGATGATTGACGCCTCAGGCCTCGTCCAGCTAAGAAATCGACAAATGTCTGAACATTGGTCTGAGAAGCTATAACTCACGTTTCGGCAACCAAAATCGGTCCGCATCAGACCCTGGTCTGACTCTTCAGACCCTGGTCTGACTCGGGAAATGGGCCGGAGAGACGATCTCGAGGGAAAGGACCCGATCCCCCATAAGGTTTAGCTAGGGAATACTGGGCCCTAGTAGAGTCCCTAGGCTATGACTACAAAATAGCCCTACGGGTCAGACATCAGGACCCCCCGTAGATGAATCAGGCCTCACTTTCGGTTGCGTGGATTTCAGTTTAATTTAATTTAATTTAAATTAAAATCAACTACAAACTGTTCATGGTAACTACACTCTGTTAGCATGGTCTTTCGCTGCCGACAAATGTTTCTGAGATGCACCCGTGTACAAGATGGATTTTACAATATACAGAAGGAATGATATTTTTTTTATCTTACAGTATCGTAATGTGTGAATGAATGAATGAATTACAAATCGTTTTTGGGTTTTTTACGTACCCATGAACTTATATTCGAAGTGGGCCGTGTTCGAGTTTTCTTAATGAGTGTTGAAATTCTTGGTATATTTTCCGCGCGCATGTGTTCTAATTCCGGCAAAGTAAATTCTTCGAGTGGCGAAGTTCGACCCTTAACTTGTACCCATATTCTGCCTCTAGACCAATCCGACGACACGCCACATCTTATGGCTAGTGTATTAAGCTGATTCACTGATTTGCTGATATCTTTACGCAATGCTAGCATCCTGTCATTCAGAGAAGGTTGCACAGGAGGTTGATATATCACTGGAGTGGGCATTTCTTGGACTCCTCTATTGGATATCATTTGCGCATACCATTCTTCGGCCAATCCGTTCGTTCTTTCCGCCGTTTCGCGCGCAAGACGCCAAAGGTCTGGGTCCCTTTCTGTCTGAAAAGAATCCTCAACGTGGCGAATCGTACTTTGGTTTGCAGCACCTGCTACATTTTTGACTGGCTCTGCGCTTTCGTCTTTTGTTTCGGAATCGGAGATATCGGCCACGACCTCTGTAGTTTCATCGTCGTAATCTGCAGTGTTTTCTTCGTATGGCAGTTCTTCTTCGAACGGCGTCACAAGTTCAGAAGTCAACTCATGAACACTGGCTGCCATCGACCCAACATATTCGTCAATAATGTCTTCCCTTGGAGATATGAACCAACATTCATTCAAATCTTTCATCCCCTCGTCTCTGGACATGCGCAGAATGCGTCCTAGGGCCTGAATAATGAACATCTTCGTCGTTATGTTGCTAAGATAGACACAAACTGCCAAATTGGGTATGTCCACTCCTTCTGAAACTTGTTTGATGGCAATAATAAATGGATGGTCTAGCGGTCGTTCCTTGAACGTTTTTATTTTGTCGGCACCTCCATTTGCAGAAACAGCAATATCTGCCCGCCAATTTTTCGTGACCATACTTTTCATTTTTTCTACTCGAAATATTTCCTGTGCAAAACGAGCTGCTACAGTAGACTCCACTACGATAAGCCCTTGTGCCCTGGTATATTTGCGCCGCAGGATTTGTAACTGTTTTATGCCCTGTGATATCATTTTAGTAGACACGGCGTTACATTCGGGGTTTGTACTGATCGCAAAATTATATCGTTGTCGTTTTAAGCGCTTGGGGACTCTGCTTTGTGTATAGACATGCTTGAAACTGTCGGATACTTTGGTGTACCGACTTATACGGTTGCCGTTTTCCATGTCCACATAAGAATACGATGAGTCGCCTTGGTCCCACTTAAAAATACCGTCTTGTGTCTGATATCGAATTTTGCGCAAATATCCGTCCCGCATCCCTTGAATGTACGTATATTCAACATCGGTGACATCTTTAATGTCGTAATGGTCTCCTAAGAAAGGGAGTGGTTGCTTGTCGGTTCGGTAAGGAGTACCAGACAAGAGAACTACACATTTGGCATGTTCCTTGAAAATTTCTTCCAGTCTGATTCCCCAAGAATTTTCAAGGGAAGCATGATGTATTTCGTCACATATTACTAGAGTTGGCACAGTCTCAATCTCGCGGCGCAACGTTGCCACTTGATGTGGTTTCATACTGGCTAATTGCTGGTATGTTGTCGCCCGTCCATGGAAGCCATCTAAAAGGGGATTCATTATTTCGCGTGTTGGCTTGTTCTTTATTTCGATACCATAATTTGCGGATTCACTCCCCCAATTATCACGCACCACAGAACCTGGGGTGACAATGATGACTCGTTTGGCGAATTTACGCTCGAAAGCCAGATACGCCAACAATATAGCGGCGATGGTTTTTCCAGAGGCGGGCGTCGCAGTTATAACAAAGCGATTCTTCAATGGATCATCAGAGTCTGACCACATTTTTTTTTCGAATTTATGTATGCATTCTTTCTGGAAAGACCGCAAATCATTCGTGGATGTCAACCAACTTGGTTTCTTATTGTCTAAAAACCCAAATTGAACCGCTTTCACCATTTCTTCGGGGACTTTGAATTCTTCTGTTGGGCACGACATGTATGTATTGCCATTCACCGTACCCGCCCTTAAATACAGCGTTTCAGTTGAATAAATATTCAAAACGGATTGAATATTTATTCAAAACGGAAAATTATTATGAACACACAGATTGAGAGTTCAGAACAGGAAACGGAGTGGGGAGAGACACTCAGTCGCAGAAACCGGTTATATACTGGTTGGACATGTATGAATATGCATGTACAGAACGCAACTTGTTTGGATTCAATTAATATAGTACATAATTTTAATTTAATTTAAATTAAAAATGTTTAGCGTACCTGTTGCCACCGCGCGATGGTCGGCTCGTGTACATGGAGTTGTGTTCGTAATCGTATAATTTCTTTTTTGAGTTTTGTATTTTCAACGTACAAGTGTTGTACAACGCCGACCAGTTGGCTCTTGGTCACCTTGGGCACGGGTGTGTCCGCCTTCAGGCGCATTTTGCAAAACGAGTGTATGAGCGCGTCCATGTACTCTGCAGCGCCCTGCCTTAAATACTCGTCGGTCCGACGACGACTTCGGACATGGCGTCCACGTCAATCAGTTCGCGCAGTGTCTGGTTGACTTCTGCCAGGCTCAAAGACTCGACCGTCTCGCGGTACGCCTGCATCGCCGCGCGCGGAGATTTCTGATGCATCAAGTACTGCAGCACCATGCCGTGCAAATGGTCGACGGAATCCATCGCGATGACACGGCTGCCCACCATGTGCTCTTTGGCGCGCGCCAATTCGTCCTCGTGAACGCCGCCGTGCCAGCCCGCCAACAGCTCTTTCGTGGCCGCCAGTCCCTCGTGAATCGACGTCGGGCTGAACGTACCCTGAATGCAAAAGATACCGTCCGTCTTGGGGCTAACGTACTGCATGACCGCGTACAGGCCGTACGTGCCCAGGCCGCGCTCCACGCGCACTGTGTGCATCAGCCGCCCCGTCATGCCACCGCCCAGAATATGCGTGGCACATTCCAGGGCGATGGCCGCGCGCGAATACTGTTTGACCGGTACGGTCTGGCCCATCATGATCTGAAACGAACCGTACCCGGGCAGCACCACGTGCTTTTGGTGCGCGGCGCGGGGCGTCGCCGTCCATGCCAGCGTGGTCTCCGGTACTGCGCCGCGCGAGGGCAAGTGCGCGCCGACAAAAGACGCCGTGTCCACCGACGGCGCCACAATGGTGACCATCGTCGGCGCCTTTTGAATCCACTGGGCATGGAAATCTTGCAAATGGGCGGCCGTCATGCTCTGAATCCGCTCTGTGCGCACGGCCACCGGAATATGGTACATGGTCTGCTCGAACAGCGAACGGATAAAGTGCATCTTGGTCAGGTAGCCCTGGTCCTGTTGCGACGCATTCAACTCTGCCACCATATGTTGTTTTTGCACTTCTATGTTTGTCTGCCATGACGGGTTTAACCACTGGCGTTCGAAATACACGCCCGATGCTTTGTCGAGGACGTTTTTCTTGTCGGGCATTTCCATCGTCATGTGCAAAAACTCGTGGTCGTGCGAAAAGTCGCGTTCCGTGTGCAGATTGGCCAAGTCGGGTTCGTTGCGCGCCGCTTTCATCGAGCCCACAAACAGAGTGGCGACGTCATGTTGCGCCGGAGAAAAGCGCGCCGACAAGGTGACGCGCACATAACTGGCGCGCGGCACGTGCACGATGTTTGTGCCGGGTGCGAGGGGCACAACGTTCCAGCGACCTGCCGCAGACGCACTCGCCGGCGTCGCGGGGGACGTCGCCACGGGCGCAGTGGCCATGGCCTTGGCCTTGTTCGGCGTGGCAGTGGTCTTGGTCGGCACCACGCGCGTCACCGTCATGCGCGCGGGTTGAAATACGTCCTGTGCAACGCGTGCAATGTCTTCCGGCCGCACCGACTCGAGCGCCACGCGTCGATCCGCGCAATCTTTCCAGTTGCCCATGGATACGCCGCGCCCTAATTCGTTCATCATGTCGGTGACCGATTCCAAGGAGCGCGTCCAGTCGTCGTGCAACGACGCTTTCACGGCGTGCAGTGTGGAGTCGGACACCGGGTGGGTCACAAACGACTGCAACAGGTGCAGCATTTTCTGTTCGGCCCCGTCCAGTTTGTCCACATTGTCCAGTGTGGCGTGCATAAACCACAAGTACGGGTTTTCTTGGCGCGGTGCGTACGTCGACACGTCGTGCACGGTGCCGTCGTTGACCAGATGTACCGCGCGCCCCTGATTTTTGTGCCAGACGAGGCGCGAGATGCACTGCAGGACAATCGAGTCGTGCGTCGAGCCCTTGGGCTGGCGAAAGGCCATGCATAGCATGGGACACTGTGCGTGAATACGAAGTTCGGCCGTCCGCCGTCCCATCTGCGGCGGTTCGGGCGTCAGGCCCTTGTGCAGGTCGGGCGCTCTCGGAATGTCGCCGAAATGCGTATGGACGCGCGCTTGCACCTCGGCGGGGTCGAACGCGCCACAAAAAATGAGCGTCGTGTTGTTGGGCACGTAATATTTGGCGCGAAAATGTTCCATGTCTTGGGCCGTCGTCGAGGACACGTCGAAACGCGTGCCGATCGTGCTGTGGTGGTACGGGTGTTCCAGAATGCCAATGGCCGTCGTCGTGCGAAACATGTGGGCGCCCGCACGCTGGCCGCGCTCCAACTCGTTGAGGACGGCGTGCAACTCGACGGGCACTTTGTCGGCAGGCACTGCGGCCTGCTTGTAGCGTTCCGAGTCGATGCGAATGGTGTCTTCTGTCTGGTGCGGCAGGTGCACCACGTAGAAACGCGTCGAATCCATGTTGGTTTCGGCGTTGATCACATCGCCCTTGGACGCGAGCGACCAAATCTTGCCTTTCTGAATGCGGAACGACATGTGCTCGATAAAGTGCGCCGAGCCCATGGGCACCGTGCCCGATTCGTCTTTGGAGCCCGCGCAGACCGCGCGCATGTAGCCGCACACATCTGCGCCCTCGATGGGACACAGCAACAGGCGCAAGCCGTTGCTTGTGTGCGTGTAAGAGTAGACTTGAGACGACGCAAGAGTAATCGACGGTCCGGGCTGCCACATTATTCGAAAGGAAAATAAGATTTTATATAGTCTACTTTTTTAAGGCCGGATGCGCGTGTCCGAAATTGGGCAACGGTGGAAGTTTCTCCTTCATCGAGAACAATATCCTGTACATCTTGTGCATATCCTGCAAAAACTCAGGAGGCGAGTGCGCCAGCCATTCTGTCTGTGTTTGCTGGCCGCGCGTGGTCGTGACGACGACGAAATAGGCCCGGTAAAACAACTCGCGCTTTTGCAACAGTTCGGCTTCAGAACTGCAACTCTCGACTGCCAACTGCAGCTGCTGCGCCAATTGTTGGCACGTGGTCACGTTCATATAATGCCACACGGGTTTCTGCTCGTGTTCGGCAAACAAGTAGCCCAACATGTTCCAGAATTGGACTTTTTGTTGGTAGAATGTGGGCACGTTGAGTGCATGTGCCACGGTGGACGGTGCGAGCGTGGTCATCGTGGACGTTACCCATGCCTGTGTGGGGCGACTACGGAATCACATATGCGCTACATGCGTCAAAAGGCGCCTAACGTGCACTGGGTACTCGCAAAGCACGGCCAGACGGTTCGCCGGACTCTTCGCGTTTCTTGATCTTGCGGCACTCGCGCGCAGTGGCGGCCAATACACCTCCTACACAGGCGCCGGCCACAAATTTGCCAGCGTCAAAAGACCAGGGTTCACCGGCGTGCGCTCCATTCTCCTTGGTCTGGCCGCCTTTCTTGACCTTTGGGCCTTTCGGGCGTTTTTTGACCTTGGGGCCTTTCTTGGCCTTAGGGCCTTTCGGGCCTTTCTTGACCTTTGGGCCACTCGGGCGTTTTTTGACAGGTGATTCTTTGCTACCGCGCATATGTGACGGCCGACAACCGCGTTTTGTTCGCCGAGCATAAGCGTTATTCAATAGCACCATGTCAGCATTCGTCCCGCCCTTGTCCGGATGCAACTGTATAGCATACGCACGATAGACCTGCTTGAAGTTACAATCCGCGGTCAACAACTTTCTCGCATACTCTTCTGCTTTGGGAGACGGACTCAGTCCTTCTGCCGTAAGGGCATTGGTGAGCATAAACAAGACGGCCGCCGCCCATTTTTTGAGACCTTCCGAAGGAACAAAGGTATGATACGTTGCCATCGCGTGGTGCCGTGCCCTGTATATACCCTCCGTTTTTTGAAAGGTCTGTGTTCGAAAAGGAGAGGATATGTATTTATTTCTGTTTCAAGTATAGTCGGTAATGTTAAACCCGTGATCCGCGTGCGCGGGCTTTTTGACCTTGTTGCCCATGCTAATGTGCTGGCTGGCCGACGTGAGAAACGCTTCGCTGCCGGCCCGGTGACGAATGGTCACCTTGGACTTGGCCTCGGTGCGCCACGTGATGCCGGCGGCCCACTCGGACATAATGTACGCATCGCCCGGCCGCAATGTAAACCGAAAGACCTCAAACTTGCCGGACACTGGATCCTGGTAGGGTTTGTCTTTGTGGAACCGACACCACTCGATGATGCGGTTCTCAGTGCCAATCGAACCGCCGAAGACGAGGTTTCGTTCGGCATCGCCGTGAAATCCGATACCGCCCGGTTCGCACGGCGGCCCGAAATAAAAGTTGAGCTCACAGTTCAAATGGGTCAGGTTGCGCTTTTGGTTTCCAAAGGGTGGACGATCTTCGTCGGGCAGAACGGCCTCGCCAAGTGCACTAATCTTGTCCCGCGCCCGCTGAAATGCCGTCAATTGGGCAAACGGTACCTCAGAGGACGTCAACTTGGGAATGTACTTATCTTTGGGGTTGCCGGACGTGGCATACTTGAGCTGTGCAGCCTCGGCGAGTTTCTTGTCGAGCGCGTATAACCCGGCGCGACGGGCATGGATCTTGTCGACAATATTGGTGTTCCACCGTTTGTTCTTGTGCATGGTTTTAGTAGGGCCGCGGTTTTGCGAATGCCTGTCAATAAATTTGGGCTTGAGCCGGCGCATTTCTTCCACCATTTCGTCCTGCGAGAGATCGCCCTGGTTGAAAAACTGCGGTATGTAAACGACGCAAGCCTGCCTGTCCGCGTGCGGCAACGGTATGTCCACGCAGACGGTGCCAGGGCATGTTGTCTTGCACGCGGCGGCCAGTGCATGGCAGTCGGCAAAACTCAGAGGATTGCGTTTCGCCGTCGCGGTGGCGAGACCGCTCGAGTCGGATTCTGCCACGCCGGCGAACGTGATGGCGGCCGACTCCCATTGACCCCACGTCCACCCGCCGCGTTTGCGTACCTCATTGCCGTCAAGGTCGACCGGATTGTGCGTGGGTGCATGCTCGCTCGCCGCAATCCGGTCGTCGATCGTGGCTTTGACGGTCTTGCTCATGAGGCGCCACCAATAGTGACCCGGCGGCATGAGCACTTGCTCGGTTTTGGCCTCGCCGTCGTCCGAGTCAGAGTCAGAGTCTGAAGAATCGGACGAATCCATGTCGGCGCGATATGTGTGGAACATGAATATTGGATACTCCGCATGTTTATATACGGTCGTTTTTTTAAAATGTGCCCTACACAAACGACCCAATATGCATGATCAGCGCCACCGGCACGGCGAGGCCCAACAGGGCGTGACGGGCCATGTTTTGGCGCAAGCGCGCGATAAAAACGCCCTGGTCGAGACATTTCACCAGACTGGCGTGCACCTTTTGCATGCGTCGATGCCGCCGGTGTTGAAAGATTGGCCGAAACACCTGCGGCCGATGCTTTAGCACATATCCGACGACGATTCGCTCGTCTGTCTGCCAAAATCCCTTACCACCGGCCACCAGCGGATGTTTGGGGGCCCACGGGTTGCGTGGTGGCACTCGGACGACACTGCGAAGCCACGGGGACGCACCCGGGTCCCACACAATGTTGCACATCACAATGTCATTGTACCGCAGCGTGTTCATGTGGTGTGCGCGAACGCGTACATATAGCACATTTTCGCGCATGGCCGATCCGCCACGAATCCAAACGATGGCTGGCCGATCCGATACAAATCCGTTATGGTTTCGCCCAGTCTTATGCAGCGTGCGGGCGGAATCGCAATTGAATCGACGACTCGGGCGCGTAAAGGCACGAAACGAAAGTTTTGTCACATCGATATCGCGCGCCTGTATCGACAGTGGCAACCGCTGCGAAGCAGATGGCGTTTGCGAATATTGGTACAACGTTATGCAGCAGCGTGTCGAAAAAAGCGCCTAAAAGCGTTCAAGGTCCAGATCAAGAGCCGGCGCCGAAATGCCGTGCGTCATTGGAAGGACCTGTGTCAAAAGGTAGTGCGACATCATCGGCGCCGGGTCAAAAGACTGCTCCGCGTGCCGTGTGCCGGCACAAAAGTGAAAGGACGCGACGGCTCCACCCGGCACGGACTCGTCATATCCTACTCGTATTACCATCGTCCCGAGTTGACCTGGCAAGAGATCCAGCATCGCAATTGTATACTCGAGGTGGACGACGCCGTGTGCTTTTGGTGCAAATGCCGGCCGAAAGAAGACCTGGACCACGCGCACCCGGCGTGCTCGACAAAGACCTCCACGTACTCGTGGACAAACGCATTGAACATATTTCCGTCCTGCAAACAGTGCAATTCCGACAAAGGTGGGCGGCCGCTGGCAGAGTGGCTCGCAAAGCTGGCGGAATCGGGACTCTGGACTCGGACCCAAATCGAGACGTTTCAGGTCTGGCTCTGTGACAATAGAACCAAGCTTATATTTGACGAATCTGATACACAGTATGTTGAAGAGCAGTTCGACCTCATCAATGCGTTTCACGCTTTGATCGAACACTGTGCCAAATACAAGTTAAATGTGAGCGACTTTGTCACATTGAACCCGATATAAGTGAATTCTATTTTTTTTTTCGTTCGCGATTATGTTTCGCATATGCGAATGTCGTTCCACCGTGTCCAGAACTGTGCATCACCATGACGACTGTCCAAGTGCTGTGTTACGACGAATTGCCCGTGGTGGTCAATCTTGACGACATTCGAGACACATGCCCACCTGTTCTCGCGCGATTTCTCGGCCTGGTCGACGGATTCGCGGCCCCGCCCAAGGACGAACACGGTCAACTCACTTTTGCGAAAACGTATGGTATTACACAAAAAGCATTTGTCGACGCGATCGCGTTTTTGCGCACCGGACGCGCGCGTTTTGACGATGATATCTTGCACGCGTTTACCGTTCTCGGCGGCTGTGACGCCTTTGACGAGAAAGTGCGCGCCAAGGACGTGCTGCGTGAACAGGAAGCCAAGTACAATCGCGTCATCCGCGACAACAAGCTGCACAATCCGATGACACCGGAACACGATGTGCGACATCTGTACAGATTCGAGCCACACACTGGTGATTGGGAACACACGGAGGAATGGGAATGTTGCCAGCAGGTGCCTCACACGAGTTCAGTATATTGGTGGCGCAAGAGAAAAGACGCCTCATAGGGTCAGGCCATTTTAACTTGAATTAAATCGATTGCCCATCACGGCTTCTGAGCCACTGACCATTTTAATTTAAATTAAATTAAATCGAACTCGCTTCTGAGCCACTGACCATTTTAATTGAAATTAAATTAAATCG
>MDTG01046771.1_pt1 | contig 18274 bp, 9 predicted proteins | sample 811421 | NCBI WGS metagenome assembly MDTG01 (sample SAMN05326645, study PRJNA326480) | marine metagenome | isolation source: seawater | place: Pacific Ocean: South East | collected 2011 | reverse complement strand
GCTCGAGGCCGCCGCGGCGGCCTTGCGCGCTGCCTTCGCCCTCGGCCCGCCCCTGCCGCGCATGCTCTACCTCCGCGCGCACCTGCGGGCCAAGCAGGGGCGGCGCAGCGAGGCCCTGGAAGACCTGGCGGCCTGCCGCCTGCTCGATCCCGACCATGACCTCCTGGGGCGCCTGAACCAGCTCGAGAACAGCCTGCGCTGAGTTCCAGGGCCCCTTGTGCGCCGAGGCCCCCTCGCGAATGATCGAGGCGTGAGCCAAGACCGCCAGCTCGAGTGGTTTCGCCGTGCGCAGGAGCTCTCCCGCGCGCTGGTCGAGGTCCCCGACCCCCAGCAGCTCGTGCCGCGGATCCTCGACAGCGCGATCGAGCTCTCGGGGGCCGAGCGCGGCTTCCTGGTCCGGATCCGCGGCGAGGGCGAGGAGGTCGACGTCAGCGTCGAGGTCGCGCGCGGCTTCGGCGGCGCGGACCTGGCGGGCGGCGGTGAGGCCGTCTCGCGGAGCGTGGTCGAGGAGGTCCTCCGCCGCGGCGAGGGGGTGGTGACCACCCGCGAGCGCGACCAGGACCTCCTCTCGAACACGACGGTCCTCAACCGGCGCGTGCTCGCGATCCTGGCCGCGCCGATGCGCCTGCGCGGCGAGACGGTCGGCGCGATCTACCTCGACAACCGCTTCCGCCCCGACGCCTTTGAGGAGAGCGACCTCGAGGCCCTCTGCCTCTTCGCGGATCAGGCCGCGCTGGCCCTCGAGGCGGCCGAGCTCCGCGCCGAGCAGGCGCGGGCGAACGAGCAGCTGGCCCAGGCCCGCGACGAGCTCCTGGCGCGGGACGCGGTCGAGGGGCGCCGGCGGCGCCTCAAGGCGATCCAGCGCTCGGCCCGCGTCGAGGGCGAGCAAGGCCTCGGCCGGCTGAAGGGGGTCTCCGAGCCGGCGCTCCGCCTCTTCGCCGCCGTCGAGCGCGCGGCGCGCTCCCGCGACCCGGTGGTGGTCGTCGGCGAGACCGGCAGCGGAAAGTCGCTGGTCGCGGGCGAGCTGCACCGCCTGGCCAGCCCCGCCGAGGGCGCCGTGCGCTTGCTCTGCGCCCAGATCGGGCCGGCCGACCTGAGCTCCCTCGATCAGCGCTGCACCGTGGCGCTCGAGGAGATCGGCGACGCCTCGGCCGAAGTGCAGGCCGCCTTGCTGGCGAGGCTCAGCGCCCCCGAGCCCCTGGCGGCGCGCTTGATCGTCACCAGCCGCGTCCCGCTGCCGGCTCTGGCCCAGGTCGGCAAGCTGCGCGAGGACCTGGCCTACCGTCTGGACGTGCTCCGGATCGAGGTCCCGCCCCTGCGCGAGCGCGCCGACGACGTGCCGCTCCTGCTCGACCACCTCTCGCAGGCGGCCGGGCGGCGGCTCGAGCTGACCCCCGCCGCGCTCCAGGTCCTGGCCGATTACGCCTGGCCGGGCAACCTGCACGAGCTCGACGCGCTCGTGCGCCGCCTGCTGACCCTCGACAAGAAGATCACCCGCAGCGACCTGCCCGAGAGCCTGCTCGAGCCGGCCGCCCCCGCCGCGGCCGGCGCCACGACCATGGCCGCCATGGAGCGCCAAATGGTCATGGACGCCCTGGCGGCCTGCGGCGGGAACAAGGCGCAGGCCGCCCGCCGGCTAGGAATCCAGCGATCGACCCTCTACCGGCTGCTCGACCGGCACGGGCTGCGCTAGCGGATCGTCGCCTGAGGAGGCTGGCATCCAAGCGGCGCAGGATGGTCGGAGGGGGGTTGGCTTGGCGTATTACGAGGGAAAGCAGGAACAGAGGAAGGCAGGAAATCGGCAGGGTTTGCGGTTTCAGCAGCGCGAAGCGTAGCCAGATTCACTTCGCTGCCTTCGCCGGTGAGGGGCCGCCGTCGCCTGCCTGGCAGCCGCAGCCTTCCTCCGTTCCTGCTTTCCTCCTGGATCGCCACGTCCGGACGCCCACGCCTCGTGGGTAGGGAGTTCGCGCGCCGGCGCCGAGTGAGGAACGGCTCGCCGTCCGATAAGCCAGGCTTAAAGGGCGCGCGCCGCACCCCTGGCAGGGGCGCGGCGCGCTGGAAGGCAACCCGGTCCTCGTGAGGCCGTCTAGAGGAAGATCCCCGGGTGCTTGTTGGCGTTGAGGGTGTGGCCCTCGAGGATCGTCTGGCGCTGCGCCTTGGTCAGCTTCATGTGCTCGAGGAGGACCTCGTCGAACACGTCGCGGAAGTCGGTCGTGACCTTGAGGTCGCGCTTGTTCGCGTTGAGGGTCGCCTCGTCGAGGCCAGGCCACTTGGCCTGAACGCGGCCGCCGCCGACGTTGCCGCCCAGGGCCATCATCATGTTGGCGCTGCCGTGGTCGGTGCCGCCCGTGCCGTTGGCCTCGGCGCGGCGGCCGAACTCGCTCATGACCAGGACCAGGGTCCGGCCGCGGTCCGCGACCGAGAGGTCGTCCCAGAAGGTGCGCAGCCCAGTGGCCAGGGTGTCGGCCAGGGCGGGGAGGCGCGTGTTCTCGCTCTCGTGGGTGTCCCAGCCGCCCATGTTGATGTTCATGATCCGCACGCCGACGTCGCTCTTGATCAGCGCCGAGGCGTCGCGCAGCTGCACGCCGAACAGGCCGAGCTTCTGCATCTTGGCGGGGGTGAACTCAGGGGTCGGGGTGCCCGCGACCTTGGCCGCGATCTGGTCCTGGGCGCGCAGGCCGCGGTTGAGGCGCGAGCGCTCGAGGAAGCCGCCGCCCTGGAACATGGCCTGGGTGGCCGTGCGCCAGTGGTTCTCGACCTTGGGCATCGCCCCCAGGCTCTTGGTCGAGAGGCGCGCCGCGCTGCCGTTCATGGCCAGGGCGTCGCCGAAGGAGACGCCGTTCATGACGTTGGTCGCGCCCAGCTCGATCAGGGTCTTGTTCAGCCAGCCGGTGCCGGTCTTGGCGCCGGGCTTGGCGCGCTCCATGTAGTCCATGGCCTCGAAGTGGCTGCGGGTCTGGTGCTTGGAGCCCGCCGCGTGGAGCAGGCAGAGGTCGTTCTCGATCCCCTTCAGCGGGCGCAGCATGGGGTGCAGGCCGAAGCTGTCGAAGCCGATCAGGTCGGCCTTGGGGATCGCGATCCCGCCGCGGAGGGCGGCGTAGCGGGCGTAGTCGAACGTGGGCACGACCAGGTTCAGGCCGTCGGCCGCGCCGCGCAGGAACACGGTCACCAGGATCGGGTCGGAGGCGGAGGCGGCGTGGGCCTTGCTGCCGAAGGGGACGGCGGCGGCGGCGGCGGCGAGGGCGGAGGTCTTGAGGAAGGAGCGGCGATCGAGGCTCATGGTCAGCTTCTTTCGGGGATCTAGGGCTTAGTGCTTAGGGAGGTCTAGGGATCGATTAGGGGCTAGTAGCGGCCGAACTCGGGCGAGGAGAAGACGAGGGTCATGGTCCAGCTCCTCTTGAGGGCGGGGTCTGGGAACTTGCGGGCGGCGAGGTAGTCCACGAGCGCCACGCGGGTCGTGCCGGCCATGGGGGCGTTCTGGAGGATCCGCGCCTTGAACGCCTGGACCAGCTCCTTGTCGGTCAGCTTGGAGGCGTTGGGCTTGAAGTTGGGCTCGGCGCGGACGGCGCCGTTGTTGTAGAGCGTGCGGAGCAGGGTCACGCGGGCCAGCATGGTGCCCTCGCTGATCCAGGTGTCGTTGCGATCGCTCCAGCCGGTGGGCGGGGGCACCATGAAGAGGCGCAGGCCGAGCTGCTCGGTGTAGTTGGCCAGGCGGTTGACGAGCTTCTTGCGGTCCTCGTAGTTCTCCTCGAGGGTCTTGGTGCCGACCGAGCGCATGGCGCTGATCAGGAGCTGGTGGGGCCGCTTGACCTTGGTCCGGCGGTTCTCGGGGGCCATGAACTCCTTGCTCTTGAGGATCACCCGCAGCACGGCGCGCAGGTTGCCCTTGGTCTTCAGGTAGGTGTCGGTGGCGCGCTTGACCAGGTCGGCGCGGGCGGGGCCGACCACGAAGAAGCGGGCCAGCTTGGCCGAAATGTTCCGGGCGGTGCGGGGGTGGCGAGCCAGGGCGCGCAGGGCGGCGACGCCCTCGGTGGGCTCGGCGGTGTTGTTGGCGTAGGTCTTGCCGAGGAACACCTTGTCGCCGCCCTCGTGCTGGGCGCCGCGGAAGCGGAAGCCGTCCGTCGTGCTGGCGTTGTCGACGCCCCAGCCGGTCAGGATCTTGGCCAGGGCCACGATGTCGCCGTGCTCGTAGGTGCCCTGCTGGTCGTCCTGTCCGAAGGTGTGCAGCTCCATGACCTCGCGGGCGTAGTTCTCGTTGATCGCGCCCTTCTTGCTCTGGTTGTTGTTCAGGTAGAAGGACATCGAGGGCGACTTGGCGCTCGCGATCAGGAGGTCCTCGAAGCGCCCAAAGGCGTTGGCGCGGATCGCCTGGACGTAGTGGGCGAAGTAGCGCGAGACCTGGCCGCCGCCGGCGTCCACGTTGAGGTGGTTCAGCCAGAACTCGGTCATGAGCGCTTCGAGCTGGCGCCGGCTGTGCAGGCCGCGCAGGAAGAACTCGTACTGCGCCTCCTGGCGGACGAGCCCGTTGCGGTAGGTGAACTGGTTGTTCGGCCCGTAGCCGCCGGCCTGGACGCCCTTGGCGGTCAACTGCTGGAAGGTCAGCCGGAAGGCGCGGGTGCGGGGGTCCTGGGCCAGCTCACGCTCGAGGGGGGCGTCGTTGATCTTGTCCGGGAAGAGCTGCTCCTCGACGTAGTCGCGCCAGCCGAGGTCCTGGATCCGCTTGCGCGTCCACCAGTCGTGGCCGTAGCCGGTGCGGCCGAGGACGTGCTCCTCGCCGGCGCTCAGCGGCGCGGGCGGGGCGGGGGGCGAGGTGCTCTGCGCGTAGGCGTTGCCGAGCGCGAGGCCGATCAGCAGGGTGGCGAGGGTGATTTGCTTCATGGGGACCTTCCTTCCGTCGTCTTCCGCCCCACCTGGAACAAGCGGCGGGCCAAGGCGACGGCTGGCTAAGTCCCACGAGATTAGGGCTTTGGGTTCAGCGTCCTCAGCGCGGACAGGTGTCCGGACCAGGACACTTGTCCTGGCGAGGGAGGGCGCGCGCAGGCCAGGTGTCCCAGCCAGGACACCTGTGCCGGGACGGACGTCCCAAGCGTCGTGTCGCGACGGATCCCAGGATGGGTTCAGGTCCCAGGGAGGGCGTTGACGCGGTCCCCCCTTTGCCCGCATGGTGTGGCGGGGAGGATCCATGAAGGCACGATTGCTGGCGGGCTCGCTGGCGCTGTGCGGGCTCGCGCTCGCGTCGAGCGCCGCCTCGCCCCTGCACCCGCTCCCGCTGACCCCCTGCCTCGACGTGGGGATCCCCCCGGGCCTGCCCTTCGAGTGGGAGCAGCCCTCCCGCCCCGTGACGGGCTCGCTGAAGATGCGCGCCGCGCAGCCCAAGCTGGACCCCAGCGCGACGCGGATCCGCAGCGGGCGCCAGGTCGAGTCGCGCCCGCGGGTGTTCGTCGAGAAGACGACCGCCATGGGCTACGCGCGGGTCACGACCGTCGACATCCTCAACCACTTCAACTGGAACGAGGGCCCCAAGACGGACCTCGTGCGCCGCCCGACCGGCGGGCGGACCGTGACGGGGAGCAAGCTGGGGCCCGAGGTCTCGGCGGCCTATCCGCCCGGGATCCCCCTCGACCTCTACTGGCTCAGCTTCGCGATCTACCTGCGCGAGCTGCTCCACCCCAACCTGGTCAGCGACGTGGAGTCCCTCGAGCGCCTGGTCGAGATCGGCTACCCGGCCATGTGCGTGATCCACGACCTCGGCAACCAGCCGGTCGCCAAGGCGGCCAGCAACGGCTACGTCCAGAACGCCCAGGCCGCGAAGGTTCGCCTGGAGCGCTGGCAGAAGGTGCTGGCCAAGCGGGTCGGCGGGCTGCCGCCCAGTAAGCCGCGCGCCCTCAGCGACGACGACCCCGAGCGGGCCATGCTCCTGCGCCTGGCCGCGGAGGACCTCGCGGCGGGCTACGCCAGCTCGGTCGACGCGACCTTCGCGGGGCGCCTCCGCTCGCTGCCCGCGGACGAGGGCCAGCAGCTCCTGGTCGCCTACGCCGGCCCCTCGACGCACCCCCTCCTGCTCCGCAACGCGGTCGCGCTCCTGGGCGCCTACCCGACCCCGACCGCCCAGAAGGCGCTCGAGCTGGTCGTCAGCCAGAGCAAGGACGACGTGACCCGGCTGCGCGCCTACATGGCCCTCGCTCGCCACGGCAGCGACGAGGCACGCGCGGCGGCGGTCAACGAGCTCAAGTCGGTCTCGCCCCACGCCGCCCTGCACGTGCTCGGCCTGCTGCGCGCGCCCGAAGGCGTCAAGCTGGCTCAGAAGCTGCTCAAGCGCGGCAGCTACGAGGACCGCCTGACCGCGATCCGCGCTCTGGGGCGGATCGGCGACGCCGACAAGAAGGTCATGAAGGCGCTCGAGCGCGCGCTCAAGGTCGCGATGAAGAGCAACCCCCAGAAGCTCTACGAGAAGCCGGCCTGGAAGGCCGACGTGCCCGACCCCGTCGAGGCGCGCCGCGACACCCTCGCGCAAATGTGCCTGATCGCCCTGGCGCGCCTGGGCGACGAGCAGTCGCGGGAGCGAGTGCTGGGCCTGATCGGCGCGCCGGCCCCCGCCGCCGGCGCTGGCCCGCGCCCCTTCGCCAACCGCAACCCGCTCGCGGCCTACGAGACCTTCGGGCGCTTCCTGGTCCCGACCCTGGCCTTCCTGGTGGAGAGCTTCGAGCACATGGGCAAGCCGGGCGAGGCGCGGCTGCGGGTCGTGCTCGAGGACCGGGTCTGCGACACGGGCCTGCGCCTCGCCGCCTGGCGCGCCCTGGACCGCATGGGGGCCGACACCAAGGCCCTGGCCAAGTCCCTCTCCACCAGCGGGCGTCAGCCGGCCCTGCGGGCCGAGGCCCTGCGGCGCTGGGCCGAGAGCGGCGCCAGCGACGCCTTCGCGCGGGCGAGCTCCGTGCTCGGCCAGGGCGCGAGCGCCAGCCAGATCGAGCGCATGGCGGCGGCGCAGGTGCTCGGGACCCACGAGGGCGAGCTGCCGCGCCAGGCGATGGTGATCCGCCGCGGCGGCGCGATCCACGCCGCGCCGAACCGCGCGAGCAAGGTCGTGGGGACCCTGCCGCTCAGCACGCGGGTGGACCTCGTCGGCAAGGAGGAGCAGGGCTGGCTGCAGGTCCGCTACACCCCGCGGGGCGGCAAGGAGGTCTCGGGCTTCGCCGAGAAGCGCTTCCTCAACGAGCAGGGCAAGGCGCGCGACGAGCTGCTCGCCGACGCGCTCAAGGCGGCCAAGCGGACTCCGCCTCCGCCCCAGCCTCCCAACGCCCCCAAGCCGGCGATCAACGGCAACCCCACGATCGAGGTCACGCACCCCCTCGCCGAGGAGCTGGCCGCGGTGCTGGGGAACTTCGACACCAAGGCGACCCGGGCGGCGCTGATCGACCTGCTCGGCGACGCCAGCCAGCCGGCGACCGCGCGCGGAGCGGCCGCGGCGGCTCTGGCCAGCTCGCGCGAGGCCGAGGTCCGCGCCGCGCTCCAGCAGGCGCTGGGGGACGAGGACGGCTGGGTGCGCTACTGCGCCTTCCGCGCCTTGCGCCACCTCGGCGCCCAGGCCCCCTTCTGCGACTGGATCTTCGGGGACGAGGCCGCGCGAGCCGAGGCGACCAAGGCCCTCCGCGCCTGGAAGGGGTAGTGGCGCCACGGGTCCGACTCCAGGCTGCGCGCCCGGGCCTGCTCCTGGGCCTGGCCCTGGCGGCTGCCGGCTGCCCTGGACCCGCCGGGTCTGCCGCGGGCGTGGCGCCGGTGGCCTCGGCCGCGCGGCCCCTGGTGGCTGGGATCTCGCTCCCCGCAGAGGGTGAGCCGCGGCCGCTCCAGGGCGAGGCGCCGGCCCGGCGCGAGGGCCCCGTGCGGCGCGTGTGGCGCGGCTTCAGCTACCCGCGCGCCCTCGCGCGCACGCCTCAGGGCGCCCTCTACGTGCTGGACAAGACGGGCTACGTCCGCTGCTACGCGGCGGACGGGCGCCCCCTCTTCGAGGCGCGCACCCCCGCCGTGGCGGACGGGACCTCCTCGGCGCTGTGCTGGCACCCCGCCGGCCGGATCCTGGTCGCTGACAGCCACTACGGGCGAGTCCTGGTCTACGACGAGGAGCTGCGCCTGCTCGACGCCTGGGGCGAGCACGGGCGCGAGCCGGGGCGCTTCATGCTGCTGACGGGGATCGCCGCCAGCGAGGACGGGCGGGTCTACGTCAGCGACCAGGGCGACGACGTGGCGAGGATCCAGGTGTTCTCGCTCGCAGGCGAGCGGCTGGGCGGCTTTGGGCGCTGGGGGGATCAGCCAGGCGAGCTCAAGCGCCCGATGAACCTCGCGATCCAAGGGGAGCGCTTGGCCGTCGCGGACGCGCTCAACCATCGCGTGCAGCTCTTCGACCTGGAGGGCCAGTGGCTGGCCAGCTACGGGGGTCTCGGCGAGCGCCTGGGCGAGCTGAAGTACCCCTACGGGGTGTCCTTCGTGGGCGAGCGGCTCTGGGTGGCGGACTTCGGCAACAATCGGCTCCAGCTCCTCGACGCTGAGGGGGGGTGCCAGTCCTGGTTCCAGGGGGCGGGCCGCGAGGTGGGCGGGCTGGCCTGCCCCTGGGGGCTCCTGGCCGCTGATGGTCGGCTCTTCGTGACCGACGGGGCCAACGATCGGGTCTACGAGCTCGATCCGAGCGCGCTTCCGCAACGTTAGGGCCTCTCGCTAGCGTCTCGCATGGGTCGCGCCGCTGAGCCGGGTGAAGCCCATCGCCCTTCACAATTCGGGAATTGGGGGCCCTCGGGAGGGCTACGTCCTTTGCCACGAAGGCACTTAGGGCGACGCCACCCTGCTCAGGCCATCCGGTCGAAGAGTTGCACTGGCATGGGCCAATCCTCTGGAAGGGATCCCATGACACGTACTCTCGGTCTGCCTGCGCTCCTCCTCGCGCTCCCCCTCCTGACCGGCAGCCTCGTCGCGTGCAGCGGCGGCTCGGGCGGCAACAGCTTCGGCACCGCGATCGCGGCCAGCCTCAAGGACTCGACCCGCGCCGACCTCTCGGGGCAGGACTCGGTCTTCACCGGCACGCTCGGCTCCGGCACCTCCTTCACCTTTCCAGCCGTGAAGGGGCAGAGTTACTTCATTCACCTCGAGACCACCGACGCCGACGACCAGGTCGTGTTCGAGTTCGGCGGCGAGAACGGCGAGGGGCTCAAGTCGAAGACGCTCGACCACGGCGAGACCTACCAATACGACCACACGGCCAAGAGCATGCACGTGATCGTGATCATGCGTCCGCGCAACCCGTTCGACACCGATATCGGGATCAGCAAGGTCACGGTCGTGGGCACCGGCAACTTCGCCGACGACAAGGTGCACGTGAACTTCATCGTGGCTGGCAAGCACACCGGGCTGGGGGTCAACGGCGACCTCGTAACCACCGGCGACCGGGCGGCCTTCACCGACGCGCTAATGCAGAAGGTCCAGACCCACTTCGCCCAGACCGGGATCTCGATCAGCTACGAGGGCTTCAGCTACACGGCCGACCAGGTCAAGTCGGCCAACGCCAGCCTGATCGGCCCCGACGACCAGGCGACCTGCGCCGCGGGCGAGTCGGCGGGCGGCAGCGGCTTCGAGGTCGTCGAGCGCGCTGGCCTCGACGCCTGGGGTGAGCTGGGCTTCGCCGAGACCGACCCCAACTTCGACCGCGGGCACGGGATCAACGTGTTCCTGATCCACCACTTCACCAACGACGGCACCGTGGGCCTCAGCCCGCGTCCGGGCTACCTGGTGGGGAAGGGCGCCGACACCGCGCTCTGCGTGGCGAGCTTCCTCCAGCAGGGCAGCACCCTGATCCCGCGCACGGTCGACGACATGGCGCTCGTGACGGCGCACGAGATCGGCCACTTCCTCGGCCTGCTCCACACCACGACCTTCACGCCCGATCCGCTCAACCCGACCGAGGCGATCGACGACGGCGTCAAGGACACGCCCAAGTGCGACGTCACCCAGGACTTCAACGGCGACGGTCGCGTGGGGGTCGGCGACGGCTGCCCCGACGAGACGAACATCATGTTCTATCAGTCGAACACGGGCACCCAGAACATCTTCACGCCCGACCAGAGCGCGATCATGCGCCAGCTGCTGAGCCTGCAGGAGCACTGATTCTCTGGGGGGGGCTGCGCCCCCCCAGACCCCCCATCTTTGGGCTCGGGAGGTTCGGCCGCGTCTTGCGCTGCGGGAGGTGCTGCCTGCCACGCCAGGACATTTGGAGCGCGCAAGCCGACTTACCCTCACCTCCCTCTGAGGCGCGAGTTAAGAGCGCCTCGACAGGGCGTGTTGCACGGTTGCCTTTGTTTGCGACAGGGGCTCGGGAGGTTCGGCCGCGTCTTGCGCTGCGGGAGGTGCTGCCTGCCACGCCAGGACATTTGGAGCTCCCCCCTTTGGGCTCGGGAGGTTCGGCTGGAGTGCGGCTCAGCCGCGCAACGCGGCGCCGAGCGCAGCGAGCCAGGCCAGCCCGAAGGCCACCGTCAGCAGCCCGCCCAGGCAGTTGAGCTGGGCCGGCCAGGCTGGAGTCTCCTCGGGCGTGGGGCCGGGCTCGGGCGTGATCAGCGGGAGCAGCGCTTGCCCGAGGTAGCCGTTGGGCAGCGGGAGCAGGTTGAAGGCGAGGAACTTGGTGCACCACACGCCGACCAGGGGCGCGAGGCCGCCGCGCTGCAGCTCGCCGAGCGCGCCGCGCACGAGGGGGGCGCCGACCTCGACCGGGGCAAGCGCCCCTCCCACGAGCTGCGGCAGCGCGCCCAGGAAGGAGTCGAGGAAGCGGCTCGGGCCCAGCAGGAGGGCGCCGGCGAGGGCGAGCGTCAGCAGGGGCAGCAGGGCGATCAGCAGCGCGGGGCCTCGAGGAAGCTCGCTCCAGGGGACGCCTGGCATCCCCTCCGGCGCGCGCAGGAGAGCGCCGGTAGGGATCGCGCGCAGCGAGAGCGTGAACCCGGGGCGCACCTCTCGCCGCCACAGCTCCGGCCCGAAGAAAAGCACGAACTCGAGGGGATGCGCGCCCAGCCGGAACAGCGCCACCGCCTGGATGGCGTTGACCCCGATCAGGATCACGAGCGCCGCCGCGTAGAGGAGGAGAAAGGCGCTGATCAGAGGGGCCTCTCGGCGTGCTGGGTGTGCATGAGGGTCGCTCCCGGGGCTCGGGCCGCCGCAAGTCTATTCTCCTGCAGCCCGCGTCGCAGGCGGGCCCCCTGCCGAGGCGCAGCGAGTAAGCTCCGCCTCTCCCTGAGCGGAGCAGACGGAGCGGTCGGGTGGAGGAGAGCTGGAAGGACCCCGTCGTCGCGCGGCGCGAGGCGATCGCTGGGCTGACGACCTTCCTCACGATGTCCTACATCGTGGTCGCCAACCCGCTGATCCTCGGTCAGGCCGGCCTCGAGGTCTCGGCGGTCGTGACCGCCACCGTGTTGGCGGCGGCGCTGGGCTCGATCCTGATGGGCCTGGTCGGACGCCTGCCCTACGCCCTGGCGCCCGGCATGGGCCTCAACGCCTTCTTCACCTACGACCTCGTCCTGCGGCACAAGGTGACCCCCGAGCAGGCGCTGGGGCTCGTGACCTGGTCGGGGATCCTGTTCGTGATCCTGAGCGCGACGCCGCTCCGGCGGGAGGTCGCGCGCGCGATCCCGCAGCACCTGCGCGGGGCGGTCGGGGCCGGGATCGGCCTCTTCCTGGCCTTCATTGGGCTCAAGAGCGCCGGCCTGATCGTCGATCACCCCGCGACCCTGGTCTCGCTGGGCACCCTCGATCGCCGCCACGTGATCTTCCTGGTCGGCCTGCTCGTCGCGGCGGGGCTCTACCGCCAGCGCAAGCCCTACGCCTTCCTGGTCGCGATCGTGGGCGCCACCGCGTTGGCCTTCGTGCTGGGGCGGCCGGAGCACCTGAAGCCCCACGAGTGGGCGAGCATGCCCGCCCAGCTGAGCAGCCCGCCCGACCTCTCGCTCCTGCTGCGGGCCGACCTGAGCGGCGCCGTGAGCTCGGCGCTGCTGGCGCCCCTGGTCACCCTCTTCTTCACCGACCTCTTCGACTCGCTCAGCACCTTCCTGGGCGTGAGCGAGGCGGCGGGGCTCGTTGACGAGCAGGGCGAACCCCTCGGCTTGGATCGGGCGCTGGCCGTCGACGCGCTCGCGACGCTGGGCTCCGGCCTGGTCGGGACCTCGCCCGCGACGACCTATATCGAGAGCACCGCCGGGATCGAGGCCGGCGGTCGGACCGGGCTGACGGCGGTCGTGGCCGGCCTGGCCTTCCTGCCGCTGATGTTCTTCAGCCCCCTGGTGGGGATCGTGCCGGCCTTCGCGACGGCGCCGGTCCTGGTCCTGGTCGGGGCGCTCATGACCCGCGGCTTCTCGGGCGAGCGGCCCTTCGAGGAGCAGCTGCCCGCCTTCGCGACCTTGGCGCTGATCCCGCTCACCTTCAGCATTACGACCGGGATCCTCTGGGGCTTGATCCTGCATCCGATCTGCTTCCTCATGGCCCGACGCGAGCGCGAGGTCCGCCCGATGGGCTGGGTGCTCCTCGTGGTGTCGGTGACCCTCCTGATCGCCGAGAAGGGCGTCTCATGAACAGCCAGAGCACGAGCGACGCGAGCCAGGGCGAGAGCCTGGACGAGGGCCTGAGCTGGCTGGCCGGCGCCGGCGAGCCCGCTGCGCTGAGCGTCACGATCGAGGTCCCGCCTCCCGGCGGCGCCGGCGTCACGCGCACCCCCGCGCCTCCGAGCCCCGCCCCGGAGGGCGAGAGCCAGGGCGAGAGCGCGTCCGCGGGTGACGACCCGACCCGACCAGAGCTCGGCCGCTACGACGTGATCGAGACCCTCGGGCAGGGCGGCATGGGGGTCGTCTACCTGGCCAAGGAGGGCAACCTCCGCCGCAGCGTGGCCCTCAAGTGCACCCACAGCAGCCGGGTCGACGCCGACTCGCTCAAGCGCTTCGTGCTCGAGGCCCAGATCACGGCTCAGCTCGAGCACCCGGGGATCGTGCCCGTCTACGCGCTCGAGCTCGCCAACGACGGCACCGTGGCCTACAGCATGAAGCGGATCGAGGGCCGCGAGCTGGCGGACGAGATCGCGGCCCTGCGCGAGCTCTTCGCGCGCGAGGGCCACAGCCGCGCCTTCCGCCGCCAGCGCCGCTCGCTCCTGGACCGCTTCGTGCGCGTGTGCGAGGCGGTCCACTACGCCCACGACCACGGGGTGACCCACCGCGACCTCAAGCCCGCCAACATCATGCTCGGCGATCACCACGAGGTCTACGTGGTGGACTGGGGCCTGGCCAAGGTGGGACCCGAGGAGGCGGGCGAGGAGCTCGACCTCTCGGCCCTCAGCGACGCCCCGATCGACACTCGGACCCAGGGCGGCGACCTGCGCGGGACGCCCCTCTACATGTCGCCCGAGCAGGCCTCGTGCGACCACGACCGGGTCGGCCCGGCCAGCGACATCTACGCCCTGGGGCTGATCCTGTTCGAGCTGCTCTACCTGCGCTTCGGCCGCCACGCGACGACCTTCGTCGAGGCGATCGAGAAGGGGCGCCAGAACGTGCTCGAGCCGCCGCCGCGGGCGCTCGACACCTCCCAGGAGCTGCGCGCGATTATCGCCAAGGCGACCCAGAAGCGCGGCGAGGATCGCTACGCCTCGGCGGCGGACCTCGCCCACGACGTGCGCAGCGTCCTGCGCGGCGAGGAGACCACGGCCCTGCCGGATCGCGGGCTGCGCAAGCTGCGCCGCTGGATGAGCCAGCACCCGCACCTCGTCGGCTGGCTGATCCTGCTCGGCGTCGCGACCAGCGCGGGCGGGGCGATCTACAGCACCGTTCAGCGCCGCGTCGAGCGGGCCAAGGCCCTCGCCCAGGCCGAGGCGCGCGAGCGGGCCCTGGGGGCGCTCAACGCGAGCACGGCCCGTCACGCCGCGCTCCTCTCGCTCTACATGAGCGAGCTCGGCGGCGAGGTCCACGCGATCGCCGCGAGCACCGAGGAGCTGCTGCGCCTCGACAAGCCGATGGGGCTGGGGCCGATCCCGGCGGCGCCGGCGGCCTTCGTGACCGAGGGCGGGGTGCCCACGGCGACGCGCGCCGAGCGCTATGGGAACCGCATCATCTCGCTCGAGGTCCCGGTCGGCTTCGCCCCGCCCGGAGGCGAGAAGGACCTGCCCTTCCTGGGCGGCCTGACCAAGCGCCTGCGCGCGCCCTTCCTCCCGGCGGGCGCGAACCCCGTGACCCGCGCGGGGGTCCTGCGCGGGGACTCGGCGATCGAGTGGACCTACGTCGCGCTGGAGGAGTCGGGGGCGATCGTGCTCTTCCCCGGGACCCGAGGCGACTGGGACGCGGACTACGACCCCCGCCAGAAGCCCTGGTATCGGGCGGCGGCGGAGGGCTTCGCCAAGCGCGGCGCCTTGCAGACCTGGAGCAAGCCCTACGTGGACGGCATGGGCCAGGGCCTGGTCGTGACCTGCGGACACGTGGTCCTCGACCCCGAGGGCAAGTTCGCCGGCGTCGCGGGCCTCGACGTGACCCTGTTCCGCGTGGCGGGTCGCCTGGCCGCCCTCGAGGAGCTCCCCGGCTTTCGCCGGGCCGTCTTGATCGGCGAGAAGGGCTTGGAGCTGGCCTCCAGCTCGGGGCAGGTCAAGGGCGAGCTGCCCGAGCACCCCGACGCGGCGCGGATCGCCAACTCGGCCCGCGACGGGCACCTCCAGCGCGGCGGCCTGCTCGTGAGCTGGTGTCGCCTGCCCCACCACGGCTGGACGGTGGTGACCGAGGTCCAGGAGTCGGAGCTGATCGCCGCCTTCTAGGCTGTCTCCTGGGCCGCCTCCTGGGGCGCGCCGCGGACCATGAAGTAGACCGCAGGGACGACCAGCAGGGTGAAGGCCGTCGAGACGGTGAGTCCAAAGATCAGCGCCCACGCCAGCCCTGAGAAGATCGGGTCGAGCGTGATCGGCCAGGCGGCCAGCAGGGCGGTGCCAGCCGTGAGCAGGATCGCGCGGGTTCGCACGGCGCCCGCCCGGATCAACGACTCGCGCAGGGTGGTGCCGCGGGCCTCCTCCTCCTGGACGAACTCGATCAGGAGGATCGCGTTGCGGGTCGCGATCCCGGCCAGGGCGATCATGCCGATCATGCCGGTCGCGGTGAAGTAGACCGGGTCGAGCACCCCGCCGATCTGCTCGGCCGCGACCAGGTTCAGCAGCCAGAAGCCAGGCACGATCCCGATCACGGTCAGGGGGATCGCGACCAGCAGCACCAGGGGGAGCAGGTAGCTGCCGGTCTGGTAGATCAGCAGCACGTAGATCCCGAGCACGGCCACGGCGAAGGCGATCCCGAGGTCGCGGAACACCTCGAGCGTGATCTTCCACTCGCCCTCGCCGGCCCACTCGATCTCGTAGCCCCTCAGGGCAGGGTCGCCGGCGACCCGCTCCTGAAGCGAGAGGACCGCCTCGGCGGGGGTGGCGCCCGCCGTCTCGCCGAACACGTAGGCGACCGGCTCCAGCTGCTTGTGGAAGATCGGCTGGTCGACCCGCGTCTCGCGCAGCCGGCCCAGCTCGCGCAGGGGGACCATGCCCTCGGCCCCGGCCACGTCGAGGGCCAGCAGGTCCTCGGGGCGCTGGCGTGAAGCGCGGGGGAGCCGCGCGACGACCTCCAGGGGCGTGACCTCGCGGGGCAGGCGGAGGGTGGTCAGGGCGCGCCCGCCGAAGGCGGCGGCCAGGGCCTCACTCACGGCTTCTTCGCTCACGCCGTGCAGGGCGGCCTTGGTGCGGTCGAGCTCGAAGATGCGCTCGCGCTGGGGGGCGATCGAGACGTCGTCGACGTCGACGATCCCCTCCTCCGCGGCGAAGGCGGCGCGGACCCTCGCGGCGGCGGAGACCAGCTCGGCGTAGTCGCTGCCCTCGGGGCCGCGGACCTCGGCCACCACGGTCGAGACGACGGGCGGACCGGGAGGGACCTCGACGATCGCGATCCGACCCCCGTAGGGTCGGACGACCTCCTCCAGCGCGGCTCGCAGGCGAAGGCCCAGCCCGTGGCTCTGCTGCTCGCGCCGCTTCTTGTGCACGAGGTTGACCCGCAGGTCGGCCTGGTGCGGCTCTGCGCGGAGGAAGTACTGCCGGATCAGCCCGTTGAAGTCCATCGGGCTGGCCGTGCCGCAGAACCAGCTGACGTCGGTCACCTCGGGCACGCGGGTCAAGACCCGGGCCAGGTCAGCGGCGGCGGCTTCGGTCCGCTCCAGCGGCGTCCCCTCGGGGAGGTCGAGCACGACCTGCAGCTCGTTCTTGTTGTCGTAGGGGAGCATCTTGAGCGGGACGCGTCCGCTCACGACCAGCCAGACGCAGAGCGCGAGCAAGGCCACCACGGCGCCCAGGAGCCCCAGCCGCCGGTTGGGTGAGTCGAGCAGGGGCCCGAGCAGGCGCCGGTAGGCCCGCTGCATGCCGCCCTCCCCCTCGGCCGCGGTGTGGCCCTCGGGCTCGACGACGAGCAGCTTCAGGCAGAGCCAGGGGGTGATCGTGAAGGCCACCAGCAGGCTCATCAGCATCGCGACGGGCACGTTGAGGGCCATGGGCGCCATGTAGGGGCCCATCATGCCGGTGATGAAGAACAGGGGCACGAAGGACACGATCACGGCCAGGGTCGCGAGGATGATCGGGGGGCGGACCTCGTTCACGGCCAGGAGCACGGCCAGCAGGCGGGCCCTCAGCCCCTGGGGGCGCTTCTCCCCCAGGTGGCGGTGCACGTTCTCGACGTCCACGATCGGGTCGTCCACGACCAGGCCCAGGGCGAGGATCAGCGCGAACAGGGTCACGCGATTGATCGTGTAGCCGAGCAGCAGGTTGACCAGCAAGGTCAGGCTGAAGGTGATCGGCACCGCCAGCGCGATGATCAGCCCTTCGCGCCAGCCGAGGGCGTAGGCCAGGAGGGCCACCACGATCGCGATCGCGACCCAGAGCGCCTCGAGCAGCTCGCTGACCTTCTCGTCGGCGCTGTGGCCGTAGTCGCGCGTGATCCGCAGGTGGACCTCGGGCGGGAGCACCTCGCGCGCGAAGCGCTGAGCGGCCGCCTGTACGTCGTGGCTGACCCACACCGCGTTGGAGCCGCGCTTCTTGGCGACGGCGACCACCACCGCGGGGTAGCTCTCTCCTGCCGCCGCGAGCCCTTCGGGGAGGGGCCCCGCCGGGTCGTAGCTCCCGCCGGCCGCGGGACCGAAGGCGATGCGGACGTGGCGCGTCGCCTCGGCTGGGCCGAGGCGCACGTCGGCCACCTCGCGCAGGAACACGGGGCGTCCCTCGTGGGTCGCGACCACCAGCGAGCCGACCTCCTCGGGCCGCGAGAGGAAGCGCCCCACCTGCAGGCGGGCCTCGTCGTTGGCCTGGACCAGGGCGCCGGCGGGCAGGACGACGTTGGCGCCCACGAGCGCAGCCCGCAGGCGGGCCAGGTCGACCCCGCGGGAGGACATTCGCTGAGGCGAGAGGGTCAGGGTCAGCTCGCGCGGACGCCCGCCGACCACGAAGGTCCGGCCAGCGTTCTCCACGGCCTGGAGGCGGATCTCGAGCTCCTCTGCCATTCGCCGCAGGGCGTGGTCGTCGTAGCGGGCCGAGGTCAGCGTGACGTTGACGATCGGCACGTCATCGATCTCGAGGGGGCTGACGACCCAGCCGCTGACTCCGGGCGGGATCACCCCCTGGTTGGCCTGGACCTTGTCGTGCAGCCGGACCAGGCTGTCCTCGCGGTCCTCGCCCACGTAGAAGCGCGCGGTCACGACCGCCTGTCCAGGCATGCTGGTCGAGTAGACGTACTCGACCCCCTCGATCTGGGCGAGCAGCTTCTCGAGCCGCGTCGAGACCTGCCGCTCGACCTCGGCCGCGCTGGCTCCAGGCATTTGAATGAGGAGGTTGGCGGCCGGCACGACGATCTGCGGGTCTTCCTCCCGCGGCGTGATCGCCAGCGCGGCGCCGCCCGCGACGAGGCTGAGCAGGATCAAGAGGATCGAGTAGGGCCCGCGCAAGAAGGCGCCCACGATCCGGTTGATCCAGGAGCCGCGCAGGGTCGCCTCGAAGACGAGGTCGTCGGCCTCGGGCTCGGTGGTCGGGCCCTCGGTCGTCGGGCCCTCGGTCTCGGTCGTCGGGCTCTCGGTCTCGGTGGTCGGGCCCTCGGTGGTCGGGCCCTCGGTGGTCGGGCCCTCGGTCTCGGTGGTCGGGCCCTCGGTCTCGGTCGTCGGGCCCTCGGTCTCGGTCGTCGGGCCCTCGGTCTCGGTCGTCGGGCCCTCGGTCGTCGGG
>MDTG01195135.1_pt1 | contig 18275 bp, 22 predicted proteins | sample 811421 | NCBI WGS metagenome assembly MDTG01 (sample SAMN05326645, study PRJNA326480) | marine metagenome | isolation source: seawater | place: Pacific Ocean: South East | collected 2011 | reverse complement strand
TACGCTTTTTAATTTATTATTTTCAGATATCATTAATTATTCTTTTATATTAATTCCTCTTAATTTTCTAAGTTTACTTTTATCCTCGAAAGCTTCACACCAAATTGTCAAACCTTTGTCAATTTTTTTTTTTAAAAAAAATTCTAAATCTAATAATAGCAAACCTCTTTTATCTGAAGGTATATTTTTATCTAACTTTATTACTACTTGTCCATTTTCATCAGCTTTTGTTATTTGAAAACCTTTGAAATAATCACTCTCCTGTAAAATTTCTGCAACACTTTTAATTCTGCTCTCTTCTTTTAAGTTTCTCCAGTTGTCAGAAGTTATTGGAGTTTCTGTTTTTGAATAATTTTTAAACATTTTAACTAGCTAGTTCTTTACATATTATATTAAAATGGGCCAGTAAAGTTTTTATCTGGCTGGTCAGAACCATAAATTGGACTTGATTTTTGTTTATATTTTATTTTTATTTTTAATATATCAAGTGTTGATTTTACAATTTCATTAGATGATGGATAGCAATATTTAGATATAGCTGGACTACTAGGTATTGGTATATTTAAAACACCTAATATATTTATTGGTATATTTAATTTTTCAGTTATTTTCGATGATATTTCTGAGCCAATCCCAAAATCTTTAAATCCATTATCAACAATTAAAAGTTTTTTTGTTTTTTTTACAGAACTTAAAATCAATTTATAGTCGATTGGCTTGATAGTTCTTAAATCAATTAGATCTGCACTAACCTTAAATCTTTTTAATTCCTTTAATGCTTTCAAACACTCAATAACCGCATAGGAAAAACTAATTATGGTAAGATCTTTTCCTCTCTTTAAAATATTTGCTTTTCCTAATTTAACCTCATACGATTTTTTCGGAACTATAGAATTTGTTTCATGAAGCCACCTATGTTCAAAAAATATTACAGGGTCAGGATCTTTTATACAATTTATAAGTAGTCCTTTTGCATCATAGGCAGAATGGGGACTTACTACTTTTAATCCTGGAATGTGTGAAAAAATACTTTCTAAAGATTGGGAGTGTTGGGGACCTTGTCCCCATCCTTTACCAATTATCAATCTAATAACTATTGGCACATTTGATTTGCCATTACTCATATAAAACCACTTGGCTATTTGATTAAATATTTGTTCTAATGATAGAAGAGAAAATTCTACCCTCTGGTGAGTGATTATTGGTTTATAGCCTGAAATTGCTAATCCTAATGAAAATCCAGTAAAACCATTTTCTGCAGTAGGCATATCAAAAACTTGGCTATTAAATTTTTTTTTTAAACCTTTTGTAGTTCCAAAAACACCTTTTGGATCATCTACCCCTAAACCTAAAACAATAACTTTTTTATCTTTTTGTAAAGATATTTCTAAAGCCTCATGGATAGCTTGTGAATAAGTTAATTTTCGTCTCATATCTCTTTTTTAAATAAATTTTTTTTTAAATCTTTTTTTTTTGGAAACGGGCTTTTTTTTGCAAAGATAAAAGCGCTTTCTATTTCTTTTTTAATTTTTTTATTAATCAATGATATATTTTTAAAATTTAATATTTTATTTTTGATTAAATATTTTTCAGTTTTGTTAACTTGACAATTTTTTTTCCAATAATTTATCTCTTTCATTGATCTATAATTAATATCATCATCATTATTTGGACCACAATGTTCAATCTGTCTATAAGTATTAATGTTTAAAAAGAAAGGTCTTGAAAATTTTCTAATATAATTCATAGCCTCTTTTGTTTGCTTATAAATTGTTTGTAGATCATGGTCTTTCAAGGATAGTGATTTTATTCCCATATTTTTAACAAAAAGTGTCAAGTTTCTTTTAGAACTTTGTCGCTTAGAAATATGTGAATAAACAGAATATTTGTTATTTTCACAAACAAATAAAATTTTCAGGTTTTTTAATGAGGCAAAATCCAAACTTTCAAAAAAAACACCTTCTTCAGTTGCACCATCACCAAAAAAAATCACAACAACTTTGTTTGAATTATTTAATTTATTTGCCCAAGCTTTACCCACTCCTATTGGAATAGTACTTCCAACGATCGGAACTGCTGCAACAACATTAGATTTTAAGTCAATTAAGTGCATCGAGCCACCTTTTCCTCCAGCACATCCTGTTATCTTTCCATGTAACTCGGAAATCATACTATTTAGATTACCTCCTTTTGCCAGATAATGTGCGTGCGATCTATGTGCAGTAACAACTTCATCATAACTTTTTAAATTTTCACATACACCTACTGCAATCGACTCTTGTCCAATTGATAAATGTACTGGACATCTCATTTCTTTTTCTTGATATCTATGGGATATTGTTTTTTCTATAAGTCTTATTCTTAATATTTTATAAAATAATTTTTTTAGTAATAATTTATTTTTCATAAAAGTAATTTATTTTATTTGAAATAAATTTTATTTGATCTTCCTTTAAAAATTGATTTATTGGTAATGTTAGTATCTTGCTAGATTGTATCTCTGTATTATTCAAATGGTTAATATCTGTTTTAAACAAATATTTTTTAAAAGCTGGCTGCTTGTGAATTGGTAATGGATAATGAATAGATGTATTTATATTATTTTTTAAAAGAAATTTTCTAAGTTTATCACGATTTTTGACCTGAATTACGAAGGTATGATACGTATTAAATTCGTCAGTTTTTTCTTTTGGGAAGTAGTAATATTCAGGATTGAGGAATTTTTGATATAAACCAACATTTTTTCTTCTTAAAGAAATATTTTTTTTCAAATTCTTAAGTCGAAAATTTAAAATCCCAGCTTGTAAATTATCCATTCTTGAAACATAACCAAAATTATGTATTACATCTCTATTTGTCATTCCATGATTTCTTAAATCACAAATTTTTTTGTATAATTTATTGTTATTGGTAACTAAATACCCACTATCACCTGCAGCATTCAAATTTTTTAATGGATGTGCAGAAAAACAACCTACGTCACCATAAGAACCACTTGGTTTATTTCCAAACGAAGACATTATAGATTGAGCGCAATCCTCAATTACAAATAAATTATATTTTTTTGCAATTTTCATTATTTTTTTCATATTGCACATTCTTCCTGTAAGATGTACTGGCATTATTGCTTTGGTTTTTTTTGTAATTTTTTTTTCAATTAAATCCTCATCAATATTTTGATCATGCTTTACATCTACAAAAATTGGAACTGCTCCTAAATGAATAATTGTTGCAGTTGACGCTATAAATGAGTTTGAAGTTGTAATAACTTCATCATTTTTTTTAATTCCTAAACAATGCATTGCTAATGTTAAAGCATCGGTCCCGCTGTTTAAGCCAACACAATATTTTGTTTTACAAATTTTTTTAATTTTATTTTCAAATTTTAATACTTGGTCCTTAGAGGTGACGTACAGACCACTTGACATAATTTTGTCAAACAACTTTAGAAGTTCTTTTCTCTCAGATTTGTATTGTAATTTAAGGTTTACGTAAGGAATATTCATTTTTTATAAAAATTATTCACTGTTTTAATCACATAATTCATTTCTTTTTTAGAAAGATGCTGATCACAGGGGAAAGAAATAATTTTTTTTGTATGCATATCTGTTATCGGAAAATCTCCCTTTTTGTGATTTAAATACCTATATGCTTTTTGTAAATATAAGGGTTTTGGATAGTGAATTTTAGCTTCAATTCCCTTTTTCAAGCAGTATTTGTACAATTCATCTCTATTTTTAGCAAAAACAATATATAAATGATAAACAATCCTAAAGTTTTTTATTCTTTCTGGAATTGATATCTGAGGAATTTTAGAAAAGTTTTTATCATAATAGTTTGCATTCTGGATTCGTTTATTGGATATTTCTTTTGCCGTTGGTAACAACCAATTACCAACTACAGCCTGAATAGTATCTAATCTGGTATTGTATCCGCAAATTTCAACTGTATCTCTGTCTTTCAAGCCGTGGTTTCTGAGGAGTAAAAGTTGTTTATAAATTTTTTTATTGTTAGTTGTTATTATTCCACCATCTGACCATACATTAATATTCTTTAATGGATGCAGTGAGAATGCGCCAGTTAATCCCCAAGTCCCTGCATTTTTTCCATTTATGTTGGCTAAGATAGATTGGCATGCATCTTCAATTATTGGAATTTTATATTTTTTAGATAATTTTATTAAATAAGGCATTTGTGTCATGTAACCAGTAAAATGAACAGGAACTATTGCCTTAGTTTTTTTTGTTATTCTTTTCTCAACTTTTGTTACATCCATACAAAAAGTGTTATCACAATCTACAAAAACTGGTTTCGCACCTAGCTCTGTAATCGCTCCTACAGTAGCCACAAAAGTGTTGGCAGCAGTAATTACTTCGTCCCCTTGATTTACGTTTATTGCTTTTAATGATAATTTTAATGCATCTGTGCCAGAATTAACTCCTACTGCGTATTTTGTGCCTATAAGTTTGGCAAATTTTTTTTCAAAAATTTTTAAAGGTTTTCCTAGAGTAAAGTCACCTGTTGCAACAAAATTTTTTAGTTCTTTCCATAAATCAGGGCAATTAGAAAACTGTTGTCTTAAATATGAATATCTTACGTGCATTATAGTTTAAATTTATTATATTAATTTTGAAGAAATTCTATCCAATTTTTAGTCGCCTTTTTAATCTTTTTTACAGTCCACAATGGTGCTTTTTTCCAATAGCTTAAATCTTTTAATATATGTTTTATACCAGCTTCCAATGATGTTTTTGGCTTCCAATTAAGCATCTTTTTAATTTTTTTGATATCGGCATGAGTAACTTTTGGTTCACCAGGTCGCCAAGGTATATTTGTATAATTATTATGTATTAATTTTGCTAGGTCATTTATAGATCTTGGTTTTCCATTTCCTAAATTGAAAACTTCTTGATCATGATTTGATAAAGCAGCTTTATAAAATGCATCACACAAATCTGAAATAAATAAAAAGTCTCTTTTTTGTTTACCGTCTCCAACAATTGTAAGAGGTTTGCTAGATATTTTCTGTTTTAAAAAAACTCCAATTACTGCTCCATAAACATTAGTAGTTCTCGATCTTGGACCATAAGCATTAAAAATTCTTACAGATATTACTGGAATTTTGTAAATTTTTCCCCAATGAAAAACTATTTGTTCACCAATAAATTTTGAAAAAGCATAAGGGTGTTCAATTTTAACTTTTGCTTTTTCATGTGTCTTAAAATTTGAAATTCCATAACAAGAAGATGAAGCTGCATATATAAATTTTTTTAACCTTATTTTCTTACTTCTTATAAAGTCAATGAGTTTTGCAGTATTAAAAGAATTATTATTAAAATATTCTAATGGTCTTTCAATTGAAGGAATTAATTCGCCGTGTCCAGCAAAATGTAAAACATAATCAATTTTTTTTACTTTAGTAATTTTTTTAATTTCACTTAGGTTTAGTTTAAAAAACTTAAAATTTTTATTTTGTAAATTATGTGAAATATTTTTTTTTTTACCAGAAGTTAAATTATCTATTCCTATTACTTTATGCCCTTTTTTAAGAATATAATCTGTCATGTGACTTCCTATAAATCCAGCACAACCAGTAATTAAAAAAGATTTCTTCATTTATTTTAATAAATTAAATAAAGAATTTTTTAATTTATCAAACTCTAAAAAATTTTTATTAGCAACTGTATTTACTGCAAAATGACCAGCAATCGACGACAATATCATTGATAAATTTTTTTCTAACTTTGAACTAATAAATAACGATAAAGTTGCAAATATTACATCTCCTGCTCCAATTTTATCTACAAACTTATCTGTAAATGCATCATATTTTAAAACCTTGCCGAAATTTTTATTTAGAAAATAAAAACCATTTTTACCAGCTGTAATTACCATATTTTTACAATAATACTCATTAGAATATTTTTTCATCAAACTTTCAATGTTGGAACTTTTATCTCTGAGTTCATGTCGTAATTCTCTTTCGTTAATAACTATTAAATTTGGAAATTTATATTTTTTTAAAGCAAAATTACTAAGACTGCTTGAATTAATTTGTGACATTAAATTAAAATTATATTTGCGTTTTTTTGATATATAGTTAGCGATATCATTATTTATCATTCCATGGTTGTAATCACCAATGAGAAGAATATCATTTTTCTTTACTTCTTTATTGATTAAATCTTTAAGTTTTTTATCTTCAATTTTAGAGTTTTCCTTTTCATCTAATTGATATATTCCTAATAATTTAAAGTTATTTACACCCTCAATTAATCTTCTTTTGACTATAGTAGTTTCGTTTTTTTTTATATATCTTAACTTTACATTTTTTTTCAAATTTTTTTTTATAAAGTCAGCATATTTAAAATCTTTGCCCATAAAACTTATCAACTTTACTTCTTTACAAAAACTACTTAAATGATTTGCGATTGCTAATGATCCTCCTAAGAATTTGTCATTTTTTACTTCCTTAAAGTTCAATATTGGTTCTTTTCCTGATTTGCCAAGAGCCTCGCAATATGTGTATTCATCTATTATGCTCTCACCAATTATAACAACTTTTTTACTTTGAATTTTTTTTAATTCTTTTTCTAAATGATATTTTTTATTAAATTTTATTTTTATTTTTTTTAAATTGTTTCTAATATTTTTTGAATAGGTATTGTAATTTGAATTTAATAAATTTGAAGAGCTATATGTAGGTGTGTTTGTTATATGAAATTTTCCTCCAACTTGTTTTAATGCTCTAAGTTCGTTTTTAATTTCGCCTGTTAAATCATCTTTGAAATTTTTATAGTCTGGACCTTTGCAATAAAAATCAGGTTTAAGTTGTTTTATTATATTAACAGCTGTCTTTGATTTATTAAGCATAGCAAAAGATACACACTCTAATGCTGCAATACCTTCAAGGCGGTGTTGATTTGAGAAAAAAGGCCTATTGGGAGTCTTACCTACAAATTTTTTTTCTGTCACTGTCACTATTAATACATCACCTTTAAGTGAAGACTCCTGCAAATATTTAATATGACCTATATGTAATAGATCAAAGACCCCGTGACACAAAATTATCTTTTTATTTTGGCTTTTCAATTTCTTTACTAATGCTGTCAATCTTGTTTCATTAGAAATTATTTTATCAGAGTTCATAAAATTTTAAGTTGAATCACGAAGCTTTAATATTTTTTAGTCTTTTTACATTAAAATAAAAATCATCTGTAAGAGTATCTTTAAATAATTTTTTTTTGAAGGAAATGCATAATTCCATTATGGCATCTTCCACGCTTCTTATCGGTACATAATTTAATATCTTTTTTACTTTGTCTGAGTTAATATGATAGGACCTATTATCATCACTTTTAGTTGTTACAATTGGTATTTCACCTATTTCAGGAAATTCTTTTTGAACAACTTTTTTAACAATTAGTGAAATTTCTTTAATTGACATATTTTGATATCCTAAATTGAATATCTGATTATGAATTTTTTTGCTTTCAGCATTAATTAATAGTTCTACAAAATCACAATAATCCTGGATATGCAAATTTGGTCTTAATTGGTCTCCTCCAAATACAGTAATCTTTTTATTATTAATAGCATGATTAGTTAAAATATTTACCGATAAATCAAATCTTTGTCGTGGTGCATAACCACAAACTGTAGCTGGCCTAAATACAACACCCTCAAAATTTTTGTCAGTATGTTTAAATAATAATGGTTCACATATACCTTTATATTTATTATACAAAGTTAATGGTAAAAGTGGATGATCTTCGGTAACATCTTTTTTATTCGATACTCCATAGACTGAACTTGATGAAGCGTATATAAACCTTTTAATGCCAGCTTCTTTAGCGGCTAAAACCATCGGCTCAAAAGCATCAAGGTTAATACTTGTTGATAATTTTTCATCTATTTCGAAACTTGTGTCATTTGATATACAAGCTAAATTAATAAAAATATCATGGTTTTTACAGGCTTTTCTAAGATAGTCTGAATTTCTTATATCCCCTTTCAGAACTTTTAATTTTTTTGATTTTGGCAAAAAACTACTACCAAAAAACATTATATCATAGACAGTAACATTATAGTCCTTTTTAATTAAATATGGAACAAGCCTGCTACCGACATAACCAGCTCCACCTGTAATAAAAATAGATTTATTTTTCATTTACAACAATTTAATCCTATTAATTTTTTTAATATAATTTAAAATTTCATATTTTCTAAAGATAAATTATCCATATTTTTATTTGGAAAACTACAAATACCTTTTTTTATTTTTTTTGTTTTTTAATTTCAAACATAGCTCCGCACACACCTACATTCAAATTTTGTAGATTAAATGTTTATATCATTAATTAAATAGGTCTAAATATAAAATTAGAATTTTTCGATACTGTTGTTTTATATTTTCCTATTAATATTTCAATTTTACCTGCTTCTCTAGACAAAACATCAAAGACAAAATTTGTAAAAGGACCTGATATAAATTTTCCTCTATCAAAATTATCTTTATTAAAAAATTCTTGTTTTAGAAATCCATTTTTATCCTCAAAACTCTTACATCTAATTATAAATTTTGAAATTTCAAATTGATTATTTCTAAAACCATTTAATATATATTTAAGACCTTTTGTAAATTTCAAAATATTTAAAATGTTGGCGTTTTTAAATAAAGGATGATAACAAATAAAATAATCATCTAAAGCCGACTTTTTCATGATTTTAAATTTTCTATTTATAATCTTATTATATTGAACTTTTGGGAAATAATATTCTGGTTCATTACCGAGAATTTCTCTAAAATTTTTTTTTAAAATATTAATCTCATTTATTTTATATTTTGCTACAATCCACATGATTAATTATTAATTTCTTTTTTAAGTTCATCATATTCTTTCATTTTTTTTTTCATGAAGGATAGCGTTAACTTTGTTTTAATTTTTATACCCCTGGGTGTTAATACATAAATGTAGCGAAGTTTATTAGGATTTTTATAGATATTATTTATTTTAACTAATCCCTTTTCTTTTAAAGCATTTAAACAATAATTTAATTTTCCAAGACTAAATCCAAGTTCTTTAGCTAGTTCTCTTTGAGAAGACTCAGGTTTTTTCTTTATTTTTCTTAGTATTTCAAAATGATCTTGATTATTAGCCATATGTCTTAAAATAAGTAAGAATATTATCGTTCAAATTTTGAACAGTCAAGCTAAATTATAAACAATAATTTCTAAATTCTTTGATAATCTAGAATAATTAAATACACTTAAGTAAAATTAGTTGATTTTAATTAATTATGATAATTTTTTTAGTATCTAATTACAAAGTTTTCTAAGGGAATAAAAAATTTTTAAGTTAAACAGGTTTAACACTCCTTTTTTTTTTAATAAAACCATCATAGTACAAAATAGCTGATAAATCCCAGGGAACAAAATTCAATTTTTTAATATCTTTTATTTTCAATAAATGAAAGCTTTGTCCTTCTCTTAAATTAATGGAATTTAGTTTTTTTTTACTAATTTCAACAGAATAATAAGATCTAGATCTATTATTTTTAAAGTGTCTAGAGTTTATTGATATGTTAAGAAAATATTTAATTTGGTTTAAATTAATTTTTATGTCTAACTCCTCTAATATTTCTCTTTTAACAGCTTTCAAAGATTTTTCTTTAAAATTTACACCACCTCCAAAAACACCAAAAAGTTGGGGGAAATAAATATTTTTTTTTTTACTTCTTTTTTGTATTAGATATTTATCTTTTAAGTATATAACTGCACCGACAGACCTTTTCACTTTACAGTATAGGGAAAGGTGACCCTTCAAATGGATCGCCTGATTTAAGATCAAGTTGCTTTGTGAATGCTGCCCCTTGTCCTGGTCTAGGATCAAAAACTGATTTCTCCGTAATAAATCTTACAGATATTCCTTTTCTTACATAATTTTTCTTTTTGTTTGGTCCTGAGTAATGCCATGTGTAACCATTATGACATACCATATCAGTGTTGTCCATTTCCATGCATCTTACTTCATAACCTGCTTTTTCTGGATCTTGAGGTATCAATTCTCTATTTTCGTTGTCGAAAGGCTTCCTTGTATGAAGATCTGTAGACCCTTTTATACCTTCTTTATGTGAACCAATGGCATAATTTAAAGCTCCGGCCTCTTTATCTACAGCTTCAAGAGGAAACCATACTGCAATTTGATTATTTGGTTTTAATGGAAAATATGCAACATCTTGGTGCCAGTGTAGAGTATTGCTCACCTCGTATGGTTTATTGAAAATTATAGTTTCTAACAATTGCAAATAGGCATTTTCGTTTTCTAAAATTTTTTTTACATTTGGGACTATTTTATTATTTATAAACTTCCAGAGTGATGGATATTGATCAAAAGTACATATTCGTTTTTGTTCACCTATTACATGTTTCCAAAATACTATAATCGGTTTATCTTTAACTATATCTTTATTTGTCAACGAGGCATCTAGAGCATCATAATCTTTCGCGATTTCAACTAAGTCTTTCTTGGTCCATGCATTTTTTACTAACACAACACCATTTGATAAAAGCTCTTTTTTTAAATTCATAATTATTTATACTAATTCTTTTGAAACTCCAAAATCAATCTTTTTGATACAACTGCGATATAAAGACGTCAAGCCTAAATTTTTAGGTTTTAATTTTATTGCATTTTTAAAATAAACATCTTTGACTTTAATAATATTATTTTTTTCAATACCTTGTATATTTTTAGATAAAAGAGTAATAAAATTATATATAGAATAAATTTTAGAACTAGTAAAATGTACTAGTTTTTTTTTAAATAAAATTTCTTTTTTAATACAATTTAAAAAAACAAATTCACATAGATCAGGAGTAAAGACAGGTGTTGAGTAAACATCATCTGCAACATAAATTCTTTTACCTTTCAATAACTGAGTTAAAAGTTTTGAGATAATCTGGTTTTTATGAGTTGGTCCAAAGAGAATTGGTAATCTTATAACTAAAGTATTTTTTGATTTTAAAATTTTTTTATCTGCTAAAAATTTGGTTTTACCATATATTGTTTTTGGTTTTGGTTTATCATTTTCAAAATAAATTTTCTTAAAAATCTTACCTTCAAAAACTGCTTCAGTTGAAAAGTGAATAAGTTTAATTCTCTTATTGCTAATTATTTTTATTAAATTATTAGGAATACTTGTATTTACTTCGTATGCTTCTTTACTTCTGTTTTCACAATAAACCAATCCAGTAAGTGCAACACAATTTAAAATCAAGTCAGGGCTTGTTTTTTCTATTATTTTTCTCAGATTACTGTAAGTGAATTTTATTTTATTTTTTTTCCGACTTATGCCATAAAATTTTACTTTTTTATCCTTGAGTGTTTTTTTAAATTGTCTACCTAGAGAGCCACTCTCACCTAATAATAAAACTTTCATAAATAAAATTTTTTTGTTGTTACTAATATTGACGTTTATAATTTTAAATTCTCATAATTTTTGGACAAAACTTCTTATGCAATTCTCAATATTATACATAATTGCATCTTGATATCTTTTTAAAAGTTGAAGAATAAAGAAATTTCCTGAGAAACCGTCACTAGTAATTATAAAAAAAGATTTAAAAATCATTTTTTTACTTCAATTTTAAACCCAGCCTTATTTGCATCGTTTAAAAACGTTTTCACAGTATCTAATGATAAATCATCTAGATTTTTTCCAATAAATGACATTTTTTTTAAAATATCATTTGGTACTGTTATTATATGGCAATCAATCTCATTTGCTTGAAATATATTTAACAACTCTCGCGTGCTAGCCCATAAAATTTTTATATTTTTTTTATTTTTACAAATTTCTATGGCTTTTGACATTACATCTAATGGATTTACACCTGTATCAGCAATTCTTCCTGCAAAAATAGAAATGATTAATTCTGTGCTCAAATTTGTAATTTTAAACACTTCCTTGACTTGATTTAAAGTAAACACGGCTGTCACATTACACTTTACGTTTTTATCTAATAATCTCTTAACTAGATTTGTTGTTTTTTGCCCTTTAGAATTAGTAATTGGTATTTTTACAAAAATACTTTTACCCCATGATGCGATTTCCACAGCTTGTTCATACATATCTTCTAGGTCATCTGAAAAAATTTCAAATGAAACAGGTTTTTCTTTTGTGATCTCCAACACTTCCTTGCAGAATTTTTTGTAATCAGTTACACCAGCACTTTTCATTAAACTTGGGTTTGTAGTGAAACCTTTTATATTTTCGTCTAAACTTAACTTTTTGATTGAGTCTAAATCAGCTCCATCTGCAAATATTTTAATATTTAAATTATTGTTCATAATTTATAATTTTTTAAATGAGGTATAGTTTCATAAAAATACTATATATATTTATTAATGTATTTGTACCAATTTTTTTTAAAAAAAATTGCTTTATCATCTACATATAAATCAAATGATGGTTTGCCAAAAATAAGTTTATGGTATTTTATTTTCCAACTTTTGAGTTGTTTAATTGTCATTTTAAAACCTTGTTTTTTTGCTTTAACAATTGACTCCTTATTTCTACCCATAAATCTACTGGTAAAAAGTTTGATTGTGTATCCATTATCATAAAGGATATTTATTTTATTTATTGCTGCTTTGTTTGGTATTGATTTTTTATAGTTTTTACCAACTGTAATACATATAGTATTGTCTATATCAAAACATAGTATTTTAGTTTTTTTCATAAATTTTTTTTTTGTTTTTTTTCATCATTGATAAAATATCTGAATGGTCCTGTCTTGGAATTTTAAATTTATGATGGTGATTTGTATTGATATCTGTCATTCGTTCAATAAAACCAACTTGAATGTCTAATTTTCTTAAAACTTTTAACGTATTATTATTATAACTACCACAAGGGTGAGACATAGAACTAAAATAGTGCCTTGGTTTTTTTAAAATTTCACACAATACCTTTAAATTAGTATTATATTCTTGAAATTGCTGATTATATTTTAATTTACTCATTCGAATTGGGTGATTATGAGAATGCAGTCCTATAGAATGACCTTCTTTAGCAATAGTTAGAATATGTTTAGTTTTAACAAACATTTTATTGAACGATTTCTTTGGATTAAATTTATAATCTCTAAACATTTTAAACATTACTTGATCGTATTTTTTTTTTTTCAAAAAATTACTCCTGACTATCCTAAATTTTATGTCTTCATAGGTATAATGTGGATAAATTTTTTTTTTATACAAAATTTTTTTTTTATTCATTTTCAGATAATCTAATACAGATATAGGTAAGTAATTGTAAAAGCTTTTGTAAAAAGTTTTAATATCTTTGAAAAAGTTATTTCTAAAGAAACGGTACAATTCTAACTTATCATAATTGCCTTTTATTGGAGCTGTATTTAAAAAAAAGAATGCTTTTATTTTTAACTTCTTTAGGATAGGCAAGGCAATATCTATTTGCGTTGGATTTGTATCATCAAAAGTTAAACAGAGATGGTTTTTTTTTAATTCCTTTCTTTTAAAAAATTTTATAAAATTTTCAGCGTCTAAAATATTTTTTCTACCAACAAAGTTTATTATGTTTTTAAATTGTTTTTGATTTATTGTTCCTTGTCCACTTTTATGTTTTTTATTATCATGAAAATGATGAAACATAATACCATGGGGATATTTTTTTTTTAAAATGTCTTTATATTTCATAATTAAGAATAAATATAATATTTAGTTCAAGTCATAAAAAATTTAATTAATTTTTAATTAAGATTACTTAGATTATTATTAGCAAATTTTTTAGAGACTTAATATTACATTCTTTAAAAGATTAAAGTTTTGTTGATAAAATGTAATAAAACAAAAAATTTTTAAATTAATAAAAATTTAAACTACCTTGTATAATGAGGTCTATCAGCATCTACATCGCCTTTTACAATTTTAATTTTTTTTAAATTTTTAAAAGCAATAATAATATTGCTTTCTTTTAATCCAATATAGGGTTCAGTAAGAATTGGCATAATACTTTTTTTTTGATTTAAGATATTAAAACCAGATTTTAAAATTTTTCTTTTTTCTGAGCCATAATGTAAAAATTCAACATGATGATAGTTGTAGTCCATACAATACCTTGAAAAATTTTCTCCTAGATTAGAATTATCAAAGGATCCAAAATAATCTAAAATTCTTAAAAATTTAAACTTTGATACATATACAGATCTAGCTATAAAATATATTTTGAATTGATCGTCTTTTATAACAAAGTGTTTATATACTGGATGCTTTTCAAATCTTTTTTTAAAAAAAAAAATTTTTTTCTTATTTTTAAGTATCTTGTAAAAATTCTTGAAAGAAATATTTTTTAAGTTGTTATGCTTTAACTTCTTACATAGGGTAACTTTTAAATTTTTAGTTATAAATTGTTTTTTTGGAATATGTGGACAAATATAATATTTATTAAACACAGAAACATCAAAATTAAAATATTTGTAATATTTAACAACTTTTTTATTTAATCCTGTAGCGACCATTTGAGATTTAGGAAATTTGTTTAAAAAATTTCTAAAAAGAATTCCGCCAATATACCTATATTTTATATTCGAAATCCACATACTTAATCCTATATCCTTATATTTGTTTGAATTTGAAAAGTTTAAAATTCCAAGTATAGCAACTATTTTGGCATTATGTTTGCAAATATAGAAATCTAAAAAATTTTTTTTTGAAGAATGTTGCCACAATAAAAATTTTTTTGATGTAGCGAGAATATGTTTTTTTGGTTTCCAGTTTTTCAATAAAAAAGTTTGTAGCTCTTTAATTTCATTTTTTTTTAAAAATGAGAATGAAAAGTTATTAAAATCCACCATCTACTTTTAAAATTGACTTTGTGACATAATCTGATTTAGCAAGAAACTCTATTGCATTTATAATTGATTTATAATCTCCAACTCTTTTTAAAGTTGTTCTGTTAAGTAAACGTTTAGAGTTCTTAATTTTGTTAAACAAGGGGCTATCAAAATAGCCTAGAGACAAATAATTAGATCTTATACCAAAATCTGAAAACTCAACTGCAAAAGATTTCATTAAGCCAATTAATGCATTTTTACCTATTGAGTATCCTGAAATTCCTACGTCGGAATTTAATCCTCTTGAAGAACCAATAAATATTAATGATCCACCTTTATTAAAAATTAAATTTTTACAAAGTAATCTTGCATTTTCATAAACATTTATTACGGAACCTTCGATTTCCTTTTTTAATTCACCTTTATCTTTATTAAAAATAAGACTATCTGAGCTAAAGTTATTAAAAAAAATTGCAGTAGTTTTTTTTTTTAATAATTTATTAATAGCTAGGTGATTACTTTTATAATCTTTAAATATTAAAACATTTTTTTTTGTTTATTTTTAAGTTTTTAGATATACAAATTATTTTATTAAAATTTAAACCTGGAATTATTTTTTTTGCTATATAAGAATTTGCACCAAAAATAATTACGTTATGCTTTTTTAAATCCATCTTAATAGCAATGTAGCATGTGATAACCCAACTCCGAAGCCTGAAATTAAAATCTTGTTATTTTTTTTTATTTTATAAAAGTTATCTTTTAATAATAAAGGTATGCTTGTAGATACTGTATTTCCTGTAATATGAAAAGATCTTGGTACATTACTAGAGTTAATTCCACTTCTTTCTATAACTGTATCCAATAGAATTTTACTACCAGGATGTATTAAAAAAAATTTAATATCTTTATGTTTTTTTGTAATTTTTTTTATAATCGTAGGAATATTTTTAATTGAAAACATAAAGACTTTATTGCCGTCCATATTTAAAAATTCTTTTTTTTTATCGTTAATCACCTCTAGTGAAGCAGAATTTTGACCGTCAAATCCATGAAAACTTTTAAGTAAATTATTTTTCCTATTAAATCTAACAAAAGTTGCAGACGCAGCATCACTAAAAAGAATTTTTGTTTTTAAATCATTTTTTCTGATATAATTTGAGTATTTTTCAACGCATACAATTAAGCCTTGATCCATCCCTTTTGACAATAATGTATTGGCAACATATAAAGATTGAGAAAAACCTGAGCAACCAGAGGAAATTGTAAGAACTAAACAATCATTGCTGATTCCACATTTGTATGCCATCTCTTCTGCAAATGATGGAAACCTTTTTTCTTGTCCTTGTGATACTAGTATTAAAAATTTTGGTGAAGCTTGATGATATTTAATACATTTTTTGGTAATATTAATGCCCATTTCCAAAACACTTTTTTTTTCTTCAACATGAATATTTTTTGCACCAATTTTGCTTTTAATTACATTGCTTTTAGTCTTAAAAAGAATTTTTAATGGTATCTCTTTATTTCCCAAATAAACAAATGGCTTTGTAATTTCAATACCCAATTTAAAGTTATTTGGTTAAAAGTTTAATTATCGCTTTAACTGAGGTAGCATCATTCATTTTTGAGATTTTACTAGACTTGCCTTTAGTAAATTTGTCTAGCGCAGCTAAAATTTGCAAATGACCTAAAGAGTCCCACTTTTTGGTATTTTTAATATTTGAAGACTGAGTTACTTTTTGACCTAAAGCCTTACTAATAATACCTATTATTTTTGATGAATTCATATTTTGCTTATTTTTAACTTATTAAGATCTCTTTCTGCAAAAATACCTTTACTGGCTAAAGAGTATATTGGATTAAAATATTTTTTACAACCCTCAAAATGATAATGGTAAACTAAACTTTTTCTTGTTAAATTTTTATCTTTGATTTTTAAACCTCCATGTAACAAGTTCGCATCCCAAATTATTGCTTCTCCTTTTTTAATTGGAATTTCCTTAATTTTAGCTTTTTTTTTTCTTATAGTTTTTTTTATAAAATTTTCATAAATAGTATAATTTTTTTTTAACTCTTTTTCATTACTAGGTATCTTCAAATTAAGTTTTTCATTTGTTAAGACTGGAAACTTATGACTAGCATTTACTATTGCAAGCGGTCCTGCATTTTTTTTAACATCTTCCAAAGCAATCCAAACTCCAACTAAATAATTTTTAGGCAGTGTAGCAAAATGAATATAATCACTATGCATTGGTTGCTCTGTTCCTTTTAAAAAGTTAATTGTGGAAAAAGGAATTGGTTTCTTGGTATTTTTTAAAATTTTGAGAGTTTTTAAAAGCTTTTTATCATATGCTATTCTTCTAACTTCTGATATTTTTTTCCAGGTTTCTACTATTCTTGGACTTTTATTATAATGAAAAGACTTTGGATTTGTTTTAAAGTTCTTATTCATAATTATTCTGTCGATTTTTTTATTTATTGTATCAATCTTTTTTAAAATGTGAGGCAATGATAAAATAATATAACCATTTTTTTTGAATTTTTTTTTTAAATCCTTATTTCTCATTTTTTACACACTGCTACTATTGTATAACATAGCCAACTTCCATATCTTTTCTCAAAGTCTATGTAATTTTTTTTTTTTAGACTTTTCAATAAAGCAATTTTTTTTACCAAATAATTAGGCATAGGCCAATAAAATTTATTTAATTCGATTACTTTTAAATTTTTTTTTAAAAATTTTTGAGCTTCCTTTACATTACTCAACGATATAATTGGTATAAAAATGAGTGAATTACTATAAAGATATTTTTTAGACGTTAAAATAATTTTTTTTAAAAAAGAAATCCCACTTTTGGTACTATCTGATGGAGCATTTTTAAACCAATGAGATATTCTCACAATTTCAGATGATACTCCAGAAACATCATTTATTATAAGATCAAACTTTTTATCTTTCCATGGTTTAAACAAACTACCAGACAAAATAGTTGCTTTAATTTTTTTCTTTTTGAGATTTTCCTTGGCTCTTTTTACTGCCAGATTATCAATATCAGATAAAAAAAACTCTTGCTTCAAACTTTGCTTATGAAGAAAATAAGTAACTACACCTCCTCCACAACCTAAATCAAGAATTTTCTGTTTTTTTTTTAAATACTTTGAACAGCAATTTATAAGTAGTCTTGAAGTATCAGTTGGAAAAAAAATGTTATTAAAATTTAGTTTTTTAATTTTTTTTTGAAATGTATAATTATCCATTTGACTTTATATAATTGATTTGTCTTTATTATTGAATTTAAGTAAAATCAAATTTCAATTTTTTAAAATTTTTTTCAGTGCATAAATCAAGCCAATTGAGCTATTAGTACTGGTCAGCTGCACGCATTACTGCGCTTCCACATCCAGCCTATCAACG
>MDTG01388700.1_pt1 | contig 18276 bp, 17 predicted proteins | sample 811421 | NCBI WGS metagenome assembly MDTG01 (sample SAMN05326645, study PRJNA326480) | marine metagenome | isolation source: seawater | place: Pacific Ocean: South East | collected 2011 | reverse complement strand
GGGTAATATCCCATCCCAAAAAATATCTGGCATATTTCCTTCGGAAAGAGCAAAAAGAATCGCAGCTAGTTCTCCTGTTTCGACATCAGGGTCAAAGCCTCCATCGCCGAATCTATTTCCATGAACCTGAATTGATTTTGGGTGAGGGTTATAATTTTCATCTTCTGTCTCATAGCCATAAGTCACAATGGATAAATTTACAGTTCCGTTTCCATATATATCATTATCAAAGACTTCTACATCGGAATTAGCTTGGATAATAATTCCAGTACCTCGAGGCACTTCTCCAACTATATTACCCTCTGGAGCAAAGTTGTCAGTATCATTATTGATTGCCTTATTCCTGAAAACCCTTACGTGATGTCCACCCTGTTGGGGTAAATCAGGCAAATCAAATATTAATATACCTCCTGTGTTATGGGAGGCTAAGTTGTCAAATACGTCCGCATAATAAGAATTTTCAATTTCAATGCCCGCTACATTATATTGAGCGATACTATTCTTAACTATTATATTTTGGGATTGACCAACATATATCCCTGCATCAGATGCTCCAATAGCAACACAGCCATCGATTAGGACATTTTTTGATTCTACGGGGTAGAATCCATATGCTCCATTAGTCTCTTTAGGGCCTCCAGACCATTCAGTCCTTAGCCTAATCATATTGATACCATTTGCACCGATAACCTTTATTGCGTCTCCTTTGGCATCGAGAATAGCAAAGTCTCTTAGAGTCACTCCATCAGATGTAACTAGAAGACCTTGGGCTCCTGATATTTGGCTGCCAAAGTTCAATATAGTATCGTCAAGACCTGATCCTTCAAAAATAACATCAGAAACATCAAGAGATATGCCGTCTTCAAAAAAATACTCCCCAGCTTCCAAAGTAAGCACGTCTCCTGGCTCCAAATCTATGAGAGCTTCCTGTATTTCTTCTTGAGAATTAAAATTAGGCCCCAAAAGGATTTGCTTAGAAGTCAAATTTAGACTCAACGAGACAAATAAAAAAATTATTATTAAATTATGCATTTTCCCCATTTTTTACATTATTTATCTTCTAATTATAGTAGATTTAGTTATTAGTTATGAATTTAAAAAATCTTATTCCTTTTTTAGTTTTTATTTCGTGCTGTGTATATTCAGATACAAAGCTCTTAATTCTAGGTTCTGGCACCCCTAATCCTGATCCAGAAAGAAGTGGCTCGGCTTATGCAATAGTCGCTAATGAAAAATCTTATCTTATAGATTTTGGTCCTGGCGTTGTTCGTCGTGCATCTTCTTTTTCTCCATCTTGGGGTGGGGATTTCGAATCTATGGAAGTTAACAATCTTGAGTATGCATTTTTAACTCATCTCCACTCTGACCATTCAGCAGGCTTAGCTGATCTAATACTCACACCTTGGGTTCTTGAAAGAAAAAATTCTTTGAAGCTATTTGGGCCAAGGGGATTAGAAAGGATGGCCAATAAAATAACAGAAGCATATTTAGAAGATATAGATTACAGGATTAATGGATCACAACCTTCGAACTTAGATGGCTATAGAACGGAAGTAAAAGAAATATCTGAGGGTTTAATATTCCAGGACGGAAATATAAAGGTAGAGGCCTTTTTAAATAATCATGGAGATTTTGAAAACTCATTTGGGTTTATATTCACGACTGACGATAAAAAGATAGTTTTTTCGGGTGATACCGCTTATAGCGAGAAACTTATCTCTGTTGCAAAAGATGCGGATATATTAATTCATGAGGTTTATTCAGAAAAAGGTTTTAAAGAGAAGTCTATTGATTGGCAGAAATATCACAAAGCACATCACACTTCTTCAATTGACGTAGGTAAAATTGCAAAATTAAGCCAGCCAAAAAAATTAGTTCTATCGCATATATTGTTTTGGGGTAAAAGTAAGGAATCTATTCTTGAAGAGGTAAAGTTAAATTTTAAGGGCAATATACTGGTTGCTGAGGATCTCATGATAGTGGATTAAATAATGAAAAAGATAGTATTCCTATGTGTTGAAAATTCCTGTCGAAGCCAAATTGCTGAAGCCTTTACGAACATATACGGAAAAGAAAAAGTTACTTCTTACAGTGCAGGATCAAACCCTTCTGGAAATATTAATAAACTGGCTATAAAACTTATGAGAGAGAGAAAATATGACTTGACCAAGCATCAGTCAATCAGTACTTCTGAATTACCGGTGATGGAAGTTGATACCATTGTCTCTATGGGTTGTGGAGATTCCTGTCCATCAATTAAGGCCAAGGAAAGAATTGAATGGAATATCCCAGATCCAAAAAACATGGAATTAGTTAAATTTAAAGAGGTTATTGAGGAGATTAGACAGAACGTTCTAGAACTTTTAAAAACTATCTAAAACGAAGATTATTCTTTGATAGATCTGATATAGATTCAACTCCCATCAACCTCATATCTCTTTCAATCTCAGCCTTCATCAGCTCTAGAGCTCTCTCAACTCCCATTTGTCCTGCAGCTGCGAGTGCGAATAAATAAAATCTTCCTCCCCCTACAGCTTTTGCTCCTAGAGAAAGGGCCTTTATAACATGACTTCCTCGTTGAATTCCGCTGTCCATGATCACATCAATATTATCTCCAACGGCATCAACAATTTCGGAGAGTTGATCAAACGGAGAACGACCACCATCAAGCTGCCTTCCTCCGTGATTTGATATCACGATTCCAGTACAACCAATATCTACGGCTTTCTTAGCATCTTCAACGCTCATGACACCCTTCAAGCAGAATTGTCCATCCCAATATTCAACCATTTTTGCTACATCATCCCAGCTTAAGCATGGGTCAAGCATCTCAGTAAAATATCTTCCTATTGAGATTGGGCCATCCGACATATCTACATGATCATCTAATTGAGGCAAGGAAAACTTCTCATGAGTGAGGTAATTTAGGGCCCACATAGGTTTAATAGCAAATTGCAAAATTCCATCTAAACTTAATTTAAAAGGTATAGAGAATCCAGTTCTCAAGTCCCTTTCTCTATTACCGCCTGTAATAGTATCTACGGTAAGCATCATCACATCCACATTGGCTTGTTTAGCATTTTCAAGCATTACTTGATTAAGAGCCTTATCTTTATGGTAGTAAAATTGATAGCATTGAGGTCCAGTATATTTTTCTCTTACTTCTGCCAGACTAACTGTGCCTAGAGAGGAAACACCAAACAAAGTTCCATACTTGTCTGCTGCTGCTGCAACTGCGTGTTCTCCCTGGTGATGGAATACTCTTTGTAAGGCTGTAGGAGAGCAATAAATAGGCATATCTAATTTATGGCCAAGAATTTCTACAGACATATCAATATCTTTAACACCACGGAGTACGTTAGGAACTAAGTCGCAATCTTCAAAGCTTTTAGTATTTCTTTCGTAAGTTCTTTCATCATCAGCCGCACCATCAATATAGTTAAATATTGGACTTGGCAATCTTCTTCGAGCAAGCTCTCTGAAATCTCCAAAACTATGGCAATCTTTTAACCGCATATGAAATTTGTTTCAAATGAAATAGGGATAGAAATTTTTGTTATTCCTTACTTTCTTGTATTAAGCTAAATACATTCATAGACTGATCTCCGCCTTGATACCAAAGCGTTGCGTTGGTCATATCAGAAATTTGATCCCAATTTGCTTCGATTCCTTCTGCGTTCATTTTATCTCCAGTGCCCAAATAAACTCCTCTTGTTTCATGAATCATTACTCTAGTAAAAACTCCTGCTCCTGCTGCAATAATCACTCCAGTAGGAGCATCTTCGGAAACTAGATAAGTAACGGCAGGTGTAACAAATTCCGGTTTTATCTGTTCTATTACCTCCTCAGGCATCAGACTTTCTGTCATTCTTGTTCCTGCTAAAGGGGCCAAGGTATTGCACTTAACATTGTATTTAGCACCTTCCAGTTTAAGAGTATTCATCAAACCTACAACTCCCATTTTTGCAGATCCGTAATTTGTTTGTCCGAAATTTCCGGCTAAACCGCTGGACGAAGAAGTCATAATTATTCGTCCATAATTTTGCTCTTTCATTATCTCCCAAACAGCTTTAGTACAATTTACACTACCCATTAAATGGACTTCAAGAACCATTCTAAAATCTTGATCTTCTACTTTGGAAAAACTTTTATCTCTCAAGATTCCAGCATTATTAACCAGAATATCGATTCGACCATACTTTTCCATGACTTCATCAACCATTGCTTTAACTTGGTCAGGATCAGTAACGCTTGCCCCATTGGCCATGGCCTTTCCACCGGCTGCTTTTATTTCCTCAACAACCATTTCTGCTGCCGAAGAAGATCCATCATCTGAACCATCAACATTCCCACCAAGGTCATTAACTATGACTGTAGCGCCTCTGCTAGCTAAATCTAAAGCATGACACCTTCCCAATCCTCCACCAGCTCCAGTTACAATAGCAACACGATCATTAAAAGTTATAGACATTTTCTCTCCTATTTATAAATTAGGCGCACATATTAACGTAACCTAGTTTCTTTGTGAAAAAGCTTTTTCTATTCTATTTATAGCCTCTTCCAATAAAAATCTAGGACAACCAAAATTTAAGCGCACATAATTCTTATTTCCAAACCAAGCTCCGTCATAAACACCAACCTTTGCTTCATCAATGAAAAAATTTGAAGGGTTTTCTAATCCAGCTTCTCTGCAGTCGATCCAAGCTAGAAAGCCTGCTTCAGGTCCTGTTAAGGATAAACCTTCAATATTATTTATTCTTTGAGCAAGCATCTCTCTATTAACTTCTAAATATTTGATAAGTTCTTCAAGCCATTTATCAGTTTCAGCATAAGCAGCCTCAGCCGCCACGAAAGCAAGACTATCTATGTGCGAAACTATACCTTTAGTGTTTCTCATGAAATCATCTCTTAGTTCTTCATTGGGAATTATTGCAGCAGCAATTGGAAACCCAGCAAGATTATAGCTCTTGCAAGGACCCATTATCGTTATTGAATTTTCTTGATTGTATTTACTAAAGCTAGCAAACGGTATGTGTTCCAGTCCTTTTTCTAAAATGAGTTCTGAATGTATTTCATCGCTACAAACTATAATTTCTTTCTCTTCACATATACGAGATATCATTTTAATTTCATCAGCATTAAAAACTGTTCCTCCTGGATTATGGGGATTGCAAAGGAAAAACATTTTAATGTCGTCAGTTAATAAAGTTTTAATGGCTTCAAAATCAAATTCAAGTCTTCCTTTTTCGTCTTTAAGGTGAGTCTTAACGAATCCTCTTTCCATATTTTCCGGTGCTTCAGTAAAAGGCGCGTAAATAGGAGACGGAACCATGGTCATTTCTCCAGGAGCTAAAACTGTTTTACAAGCCACATTTAACGCCACTACTCCGCCAGGAACCCAAACAATCCAATCTTTCGTTATCTTCCATCCGGTATTGATCTCAACTTTTTTAATAAATGCTTCAGTAAGACTTGAAGGATTTTTGGTATAGCCGAATACTCCTTGATCTATCCTTTCGGTCATTTTTTGAATAATTTCAGGAGGACAGACAAAATCCATGTCAGCTATCCACATGGGAATTACATCTTCATCTGGAAACTTTAACCACTTGGTACTATATGTTTCTTTTCTAGATATTAATTGGTCGAAATCATACTTCATTGATAAAAATCATATTACTCTAAAATATGACTGAAACCTATTGCCCAGCAAAGATTCAATGGTTAGACTGCTGCTCCTAATATTCTAAAATATGACTGATATTTCTTTTTCAAATGTAAACGATAATACTCCGGTGTTGGTTGGTAATGGTCAGTTAACTGATAAAAGAGGAGTCAATGGTTATAACTATTTAGAGATGCTCTCAGAAGTTTCCAAGAAAGCAATTCTTGATTGTGAAGCCTCCATCAACATACATGAGCATATTGATACTGTTGCGGTGGTAAGGTTTGTTGCAGACACACCGCATAGAGATTCTGCAACCTCCAATCTTTGGGGTTATCCCAATATGCCCCGGAGTCTATCGAATTCTCTAAATTTAGTTGCTTCAAATGAAATTTACACAACTACGGGTGGCAATTCTCCTCAACTCGCCCTTAATGAATTAGCTAACAGAATAAAAGATAATCAAATTGATTGTGCATTACTTGCCGGAGGAGAGGCGCTGGATACTTTTGTTGGGCGTTTAAAAGAAGGCCTGGAAGCTAACTGGGAAGACAATCCTGGTGGGGAGCCCGAAGTATTAGGAAAATCTGATGATGGTACAAATGATCATGAAAAACTCCATGGGTTATTTGATCCATCAGCGGTGTATCCTCTATTTGCGAATGCTTTAAGAAGTTCTAATAATCAAACCATAAGGGAGCATATGGAAGATACATCTGAATTATTTGAGAGTTTTTCTAAAGTTGCATCGCAAAATGAATTTGCTTGGTTTCCTATCCATAGATCAGCATCCGAAATTGCTGAGGTAAAACCTGATAACAGAATGATTGGATTACCTTATACGAAATATATGAATTCCATCATGAGGGTCAATCAGTCTTGTGCAATGATTATGATGTCAGCCAAAAAGGCTAGAGAATTAGGGATTCCAGAGTCTAAATGGGTGTTTATGTATTCAGGAGCCTGCCTCAATGATATTTGGAATGTTTCTGATAGATCCAACTATCATTCCTCTCCTGCCATAAAAGCTTGCACTCATAATGTAATAGATTTAGCTGGCGTTACGGTAAATGATCTAGATTTTTTAGATCTATATTCTTGTTTTCCTTCAGCAGTTCAGATTGCGATGAAGGAACTTTCTTTAGAAAAGAATGATCCAAGAGGATTTACAGTCACTGGCGGTCTGCCCTATTTTGGAGGGCCAGGAAATGCTTATGTGCTTAACTCAGTTGCAACAATGATGAATAAATTACGGGCTGAACCAAGTAAGTTTGGTTTAGTAACCGCGAATGGATGGTATATAACAAAACATGGTGCAGGAGTCTTTTCTTCTAAACCATTTGAGGGTGAATGGAATCAAGTTACAGATACTTCTAATATGCAAAAAGCTATAGATTCTGCTGAGAAACCATTATTTAAAGAAAATCCCGAAGGAAATTGTAAAGTTGAAACATACACAGTAGTTCACTCTCGTAAGGGACCAGAAAAAGGAATCATCATTGGAAGGCTTGAGGATGGAACAAGATTTCTAGCGAATACCGAAAAGGACCCAGGAGTCTTAGAGTATATGAATGAAAAAGATATGCTGAATAAAGGAGGAGTAGTTTCAAATGATGGAAAAAGAAATATTTTTAGACCAAATTATTAAGGAGATATAAATGAAAGAAATAAATGTTGCTGTTACTGGTGGTGCCGGACAAATTGCTTATTCACTTTTACCAAGACTGGTTAGCGGAGAAACGTTTGGACTTGATACTAAGGTCAATTTGAGATTAATTGAGATTCCACAAGTAGTAGAGAAACTTCAAGGTACTATTATGGAACTTACTGATTGCGGATTTGATCAGACCGGAGAATTGATAGCTACTTCAGATATAAAAGTTGGGGTTAAGGACGCCGATTGGGTTTTACTAGTTGGAAGTATTCCTAGGGGAATAGTCATTGATGGAAAGAAAATTGAAGAAAGAAGTGATCTTCTGAAAATAAATGGGGGTATTTTCACGGATCAAGGTGCCGCTATAGGCGAGCTGGCTAAGTCAGATGCAAAAGTACTTGTTGTTGGAAATCCCGCAAATACAAATGCTTTAATTGGTATGAATTCTGCTGGCAATAATCAACAAGAATGGTTCGCTATGACGGCTTTAGACGCCAATAGAGCTAAAGCTCAGTTAGCGGAAAAAGCGAAAGTTGATATATCAACCTTGAAGAATATGATCATATGGGGAAATCATAGTCCTACTATGTATCCAGATCCGTACAATGCTACTATCAATGGTACTAGTGCGGCGGAAGTGATTAATGATTCCAAATGGCTAGAAGAAGAGTACTTACCCTTAGTCCAACAAAGAGGAAAGGCGGTTATAGATGCTAGAGGGGCATCTTCTGCTGCATCAGCGGCTAATGCAGCAATAGATACTGTTAAGTCAGTTATCAATCCTACTCCAGAGGGAGATTGTTTCAGTGCCGCAGTGGTTAGTGATGGAAGTTATGGTGTACCTAAAGGTCTAATTTTTGGTTTTCCTTTAAAAACAACAAAAGAAGGTAAGGTTGAAATAATTCAAGGCATAAAATTAAATGAATTTGCTCAATCCAAAATCAAAGTAACAACCGATGAATTAGAATCAGAAAGGGAAGCTGTAGCCGATCTTATCTAAGATTCCGGTTTCATTTGAGGAAAAAGGAGAACATCCCTTATCGATTGTGCTCCTGTTAAAAGCATTACCAATCTATCTATTCCAATACCTACTCCTGCGCACGGTGGTAACCCATACTCTAGCGCCTCGATATAATCAGAATCATATTCCATAGCCTCTTCATCACCAGCAACTTTATTTTCCACTTGTTGCTTGAAACGCTCTGCCTGATCATCAGGATCATTTAATTCTGAAAAACCATTTGCAATTTCTTTTCCTGCTATAAATAGTTCGAATCTATCCACTTCCAAAGGATTATCATCAGAAGATCTTGATAAAGGTGATACTTCTTTGGGGTAACCGGTAATAAATGTAGGTTGAACTAATTCTTCTTCTACAAGCTCTTCAAAGAGCTCAAATAGAATTTTTCCATTTGAAAGGCTTGCTGCATCTGCAATTTTATTATCCTTAGCTTTTTCTAATAATAAATCTCTGTTATTTAGATCGGAAGAATCTATATGCAGTTTCTGGGCAACCGATTCTTTTAAGCTAATTTTTGTGAAGGGTTTAGAAAAATCAATACTTATATCATCTTGATCAATTACAGATGTACCCATGACTTTTTCGGTGACGTTCTTAAATAGTTTTTCGATAAATGCCATTTGGTCATTAAAGTCTGCGTATGCTGAGTAATACTCAAGCATCGTAAACTCAGGATTATGTTTAGTAGAGAGGCCTTCGTTACGGAAGTTTCTATTGATTTCAAAGACCTTCTCTAAACCGCCTACTACTAGTCTTTTTAGATACAATTCAGGAGCAATCCTCAAGTATAGATCCATATCCAAAGCATTATGATGAGTTGTGAAGGGCTTCGCTGCTGCCCCTCCCAAGATAGAATGCATCATGGGAGTTTCTACTTCTAAATATTCATGACTGATAAAAAAATCTCTTATTGAGCTTATTATTTGACTCCTTTTTTTAAAAACCTCTCTACTTTCATCGTTGGTTAATAAATCTAAATATCTCTTTCTATATCTTTGCTCTATGTCTACGAGTCCTGAATGCTTTTCTGGAAGAGGCCTGAGAGACTTAGTTAGCATTTCAATAGAATTAGCATGTACTGTTAGCTCACCGGTTTTAGTTAAAAATAATTTTCCTTTAATTCCGACAATATCTCCAAGGTCCCACGTCTTAAACTCAGCATATTTTCCTTCTTCCAGATCATTAGAACGGACATATGCTTGGATTTGTCCCTTCATGTCCTGAATGGTAATAAAACTAGCCTTACCCATTATTCTCTGCAGCATAATCCTCCCTGCTATAGAAACTTCAATATCTTTATCTTCTAACTTTTCTTTGGAATCTCCTTCACATAGTAGTTTTAGATCCTCGGATAAAGAGTCTCTTCTAAAGGTATTAGGATAAGCTATTCCTTTCTCTCTTAATTGTTCCAGTTTGGATCTTCTTTGTTGAAGAAGTTCATTTTCTGATAATTGATCTGTCATAGTTCCTACTTTAACTAAATATTTTCTTTTAAGCTCGCTTCAATGAAATTGTCTAATGCACCATCCAATACTGCAGAGCAATTAGTTGTCTCCACTCCGGTCCTCAAGTCCTTGATTCTGGAAGAATCGAGTACGTATGATCTGATCTGACTGCCCCAACCAATATCGGCTTTTGATTCTTCTAGGGACTGTTTTTCTTCATTCAATTTATTTATCTCAATTTCATAGAGCTTTGCTCTTAGCTGAGCCATGGCCTTATCTCTATTTTGATGTTGAGATCTTTGTGATTGGCATTGAGAGACTACTCCGGAGGGTATATGAGTTATTCTGATTGCTGAGTCAGTTTTATTGACGTGTTGGCCCCCTGCTCCACTTGCTCTATAAGTATCAATCCTTAAATCAGAAGGGTTAATCTCAATTTCTACTGTTTCATCAACTTCTGGAGAAATAAATATCGATGCAAAAGAGGTGTGTCTTCTACTCCCAGAGTCAAATGGAGATTTTCGAACCAATCTATGGACACCGGTTTCAGTTCTAAGCCAACCATACGCATAGTCTCCGTTGAATTTGATCGCAGCACTCTTGATTCCGGCAACTTCTCCATGAGATACCTCAATTACTTCTGTTTCGAACCCTTTGGATTCTCCCCATTTCAGATACATTCTCATTAACATTTCTGCCCAATCTTGAGCCTCAGTGCCACCAGAACCTGATTGTATATCTAGGTAAGCATTATTTGGATCCATTTTATTAGAAAACATTCTTCTGAATTCCAAGTCATGAAGATCCTTTTCATGTTGAAGTAAATCCTTAGATAGTTCTTCTAAAGTTGAGATATCATCTTCTTCTATCGCCATTTCAGCAAGTTCTAATGAGTCTCTTATAGAGGATTCAAGATTGATAAATTTTGATAGCTCTCTTTCTAAGTAAACTTTTTCTTTATTTAGCTCTTGTGCAGCTTTTGGGTCATCCCAGACCGCAGGATCACTTAATTTTTTTAAAGTCTCTTTAAGATCATTCTCTTTACTTTCAACGTCAAAGATACCCCCTTAGATCTTCTATTCTTTTAGAGTGATCTTTAAGTTCTTCGTTAAGAGAAGTTATTTCTACCATTTTTTTATAATGCCTTAGAGAGAATAAAGTCTTTTATTTTAGAGTAGTCTTCTGGAAGAATATCGAAACTTTCTTCTTTTTCGAATAATCTTTCAACCTTGTTTGGGAAGTCAAAATTATACTCTGGTATTGCTTTCTCTATAGCTTCAGTAAATTTAGCCGGATGTGCAGTCCCCATAGTAATCACTGGCTCATCACTATTAATAATTGAATTACTAGCCCTTACACCTGTTGCAGTATGAGGATCGAGCAAGTAGCCAATATCTGCATAGGTGAAACTAATTTGCTCCAATATTTCTTGATCATCACTTTTATAACTTTTAAAAAAATCTGAGACTAATCTTTGCTTATCTTCAGGGATCTTGATCGGATTTTCAGGGAAAGAACGCATGTTTTTTGAAAGTTCAGAAGAATCATCTTCGTACAAATTATATAAAAGTCTTTCGAAGTTGCTGGCAACAGAAATGTCCATACTAGGAGCCAAAGTCTGAACTACACTAGTCTTGGCATAGTTGTTAGTTGAAAAGACTTGATGCAAAACATCATTAGTATTTGTGGCAATCAAAAGTCGTTTGATAGGAAGCCCCATTTCTTTTGCTGTCCACCCGGCATAAGCATGTCCGAAATTGCCTGAAGGAATGGAAAAAGTTAATTCCTTATTCAATTCAAGCATTTGTAAATAGCTCCAAAAAAAATAGACTGATTGAGTCATGCATCTAGCCCAATTAATTGAATTAGCAGCAATAAATCTAACTTTTTTATTCTTTAAATCAGCATCAAGAAACATTTGTTTTACTATATCTTGGCAACCATCGAAATCACTCTCAATAGCCAAGGGAAAAACATTATCGGAAAGGGTTGTAGTCATTTGTTTTCTTTGAAATTCTGTTACTTTCTCATGAGGATAAAGAATATAAACTTCAACATTTGCATGCCTTGAGCAGGCTGAAATTGCAGCCGCCCCTGTGTCACCTGAAGTAGCACCTAAAACAACAATCTTTTCTCCTCTTTCTTCTGCAAAATGATTTAGCAGAACTCCAAGGAGTTGCATAGCTACATCCTTAAAGGCAAGTGTCGGTCCGTGAAATAACTCTAAAACCCATCTGTTTTCACCAAGTGCTTTTAGGTTTACAACATCATCAGTATCAAAAGATTGATAAGCTTCTTGAACAAGTTTAGTAAAAACTTGTTTGTCTATCTCTTCTTCAACAAAAGGATAAAGAACCTTGGTAGCTATCTCTATGAAAGTTAATCCAGACCAAGTATCAATTTCTTTTAAAGAAAATTTAGGGAAATTCTCTGGCATATAAAGCCCGCCATCTGGAGCCAATCCTCCTAGCAATACTTCTGAGAAAGGAACTATCGGACTTTCTCCCCTGGTACTTTTATATAACATTATGAATTCTAAATTGTTTTACCTTTTGATTTGTCTCCGGCGTAGATTCTAAATTATTCTTCATTTCAGATGCCTGCTTATCTGTTAATGGTCCTGAGATAATCACTACTGGGACGTAAGGTTGATTTTCATTATTTTGTTTTGATTCTTTTTGTATAAGAGCTTCTATGCTGATATTTTCTTCTGCAAATAAAGTTGATAGCTTTGCAATAGCTCCAGCCTCATTTTTTACTTCTAAATTGAAATAACGAGTAAATATTTGATTACCATCTTTAGAGAGAATATTTTTATTTTTTTCATTTGAAGACTCCGGCCAACCCCCATTAGAAATATCTACGAGGTCTGCAATAACGGCAGAAGCTGTAGGTTGTGGTCCCGCACCAGGACCATAATACACAGTGGAGCCTATTCCTTCACAGTGTACCTCTAAAGCATTCATCTGCTGGCCAACTTGAGATAACAGTTGATCTTTGGGAACAAAAGTAGGAAAAGCACTAATATTAGCCTCATTCCCATCTAAAGAGCCATATGCAATGTGCTTTATGGAATACCCTAATTGCTCTGCATATTTGATGTCTTCGGGTGATACAGATTCAATTCCTCCATAAGATACTGAAGTGAAATCAAACGGTGTATTGAATGCTAGAGCAGAGAGAATAGTAGCCTTTTGAGCTGCATCCGTTCCATCTATATCCATAGTGGGATCAGATTCAGCTAACCCAAGCTCCTGCGCTTCTTGCAAAGCCTCCTCAAAAGAAGACTTATCATCAGACATCTTTGAGAGAATGAAATTAGTAGTGCCATTTAAGATGCCAGCGAACCATACGACCTTATTAGCAACAAGGCCCTCTCTTAAAGCCTTTATGACAGGCGTACCACCAGCAACTGACGCTTCAAATCCGATCTGTACTCCATGTGTTTTGGCTAGCTCAAATAACTCATCTCCATGAGTAGAGATTAAGGCCTTATTGGCAGTAACGATGTTCTTACCATTTTTAATGGACTTTTCGACTAAATCTTTTGCTAGATCACAACCGCCTATAAGCTCAACCAATACATCAATATCGGGGTTTTCAGCCACCTCCATAAGATCGATAGATACAGGTAAATCGAAAGGAACTACGGATTTACCTTTTCTTGCACCTACTTGGGAAATTTCGATCTTTACTCCGCCATTTGCTTCAACAATTTCTGAGGAGTTTGAAAGTTTATCAAGAACTGCTCCACCGACATTACCTACGCCACAAACGCCAATCTGCAAAGACTTCATTATTTGATTGCCTGAACGTTGCTTGATTTGGATAAAAATTTCTTAATATTTCTTATTGCTTGCCTTGATCGATGTTCATTTTCTATTAATGAAAATCTTACGTACCCTTCACCATAACTGCCAAATCCTATACCGGGAGAGACAGCAACTTGCGCTTCGGAAAGGAGCTGCTTACTAAACTCTAAGGAGCCAAGATGACTATGGGTTGAAGGTATTTTTGCCCATACAAACATAGTTGCTCTCGGGCTTTCAACCCTCCATCCTGCGTCGTTAAGACCTTTAATTAAAACATCCCTTCTGGATTGATACATACTTCTTATCTGTTCTACATGATCATCACCGTGATCAAGAGCCTTTATAGCTGCCACTTGAATGGGAGTAAATAAACCGTAATCGAAGTAAGATTTTATTCTTGATAGAGCGGCAAGCAAATCTTTATTTCCACAGCAAAAGCCAACTCTCCATCCCGGCATGTTATAACTCTTAGACAAAGTAAAAAATTCTACAGCTACATCTTTAGCTCCTTTGACTTGTAAGATGGAAGGAGCTTTGTAACCGTCAAAGCAAATATCAGCATAAGCAAGGTCTTGGATAATCCAAATTTTATGGGTTTTAGCAAAATCTACAATTTTTTCGAAGAAATCCAACTCAACACACTGGGTAGATGGATTTCCTGGAAAATTTAAAACCAACATCTTAGGTTTTGGGTAAGAGTTTACAACCGCAGATTCTAATTCAGAGAAGAAATCAATTCCCTCTCCAATAGGAACATGTCTTATATCTGCTCCTGCGATGACAAAGCCATAAGGATGAATAGGGTAGGAAGGATTAGGAACTAACACTGCGTCACCTTTGTCTAAAGTTGCTAACGCCAAATGGCCCAGCCCTTCTTTAGAACCCATAGTCACCACAGCTTCACTTTCTGGATCCAGCTCAACATCGAAATTACGCAAATACCAATCACTTATAGCTTTTCTGAGTCTTGGAATTCCCTTTGATTGAGAATATCTATGAGTACTTCCTTGGAGAACTGAATCTCTTAATTTTTCAACTATATCATCGGGAGTTGCTTGATCGGGATTACCCATTCCAAAATCAATTATATCTTCGCCTCTCTTCCTTGCTGAAGCCTTTAAAGTCTGAATTTCATCAAATACATATGGTGGTAATTGATTAATTCTTGGAAAATTTTTGTCCATATTGTAATTCTAGCCCTTAGTAGTAAGAATATTAAGTAAATCTTGAGGTGGAAGATAACCTGGAATCATTTTTCCTTCATCGGTAATGATTGAAGGAGTCCCTTGGACACCTATTGCATTACCTAACTTAAAGTGTTTTTCAACTGGATTATTGGAGCATATATTTGTTTCTATATCTTGTCCTTGCTTCAAAAGAGTAAGTGAATAATTTGGATCATCATTGCACCAAGCAGAAGATATTTTTTTAAAGGATTCAGATCCTATGCCCGCCCTAGGATAAGCCAAGTAGTTGACTTTGATTCCTAATTCAAGATATGCATCTATCTGATTATGAAACTGTCTGCAGTATCCACAATCTACATCAGTAAAAACAAATACATTATGGATTACATTGTTTGGTTCAAAAGTGATTAACTCTTCTTTATCAAGGTTCTCTATCAAAGTTTTCCTTTGATAATCTCTTCTAGCCTCTGATTTATTGACCAAGCCGCTTTTAGTTATAAGGTAAATATCTCCCGATACTAGATAATTTCCATCAGAAGAAACATACAGAGGTTCAATTCCTTCAAAATTTACCTCAAAAAATCCAGTCATGTCTGTTTTTTCTACGGAGAGTAATTCTATTTCTTCAGGAAGGATTTCTATCAACTTATCTTTGATAAATTCTATTTCTTTAGGATTTTTAGAAGAATCAGCGCTGCATCCCAATGAAAATATGAGAAATACTAAAAAACTATAAAATTTCATTTTTGTTAACATGTTTATCCTCTTGGATGATGCTCATTATGTAATTCTTTCATTCTATGTCTAGCTACTTCTGTATAAATCTGAGTAGTTGAAAGACTTGAATGACCCAATAGAAGTTGAACAGTTCTTAAATCTGCCCCGTGATTAATCAGATGCGTAGCGAATGCATGTCTTAATGTATGTGGTGAAAGATCTTTATTGATTGAAGCCTTGAAGGCATATTCCTTGATCCTGTACCAAAAAGTCTGCCTTGTCATTGACTTACCTCTTGTACTCAAAAATAGTTCTTTGACTTTATTATTATCTTTTAAGAGGTTTGGTCGGCTTTTATTCATATATTCCTCAATCCAGTAGAGTGCTTCCTCTCCCATTGGAACTAATCTTTCCTTTTCGCCTTTACCTATAACTCTTATAACCCCCTGTCTTAAGTTTAAGTTTAAAATATCTATATTTATTAGCTCTGAAACTCTTAACCCACATGCGTAAATTAATTCCAGCATAGCCCTATCTCTCAAGCCTATATTTTCATCTATATCTGGCGCATTTATCAACTTTTCAACATCATCTTCGGAAAGAGTCTTAGGCAAAGAGTGTCCTAATTTCGGGCTATCCACTCTTGCCGTTGGATTCTCATTTAAATTATGTTTTATTGTTGAATGAGAATAAAAGGCTCTCAAGCTAGAAAGAGATCTTGCAGTTGATCTACTGCTGTAGCCTTCTTTGAGTCTATTGGCGAGATAATCTAATAAATCCACTCTCTCTACTTCAAGAAGGGAGGAGCCCTTGTACCACTTAGCAAACGAACTTATATCATGTCTGTAAGCTGACAATGTATTTTTACTTAAACCCTTCTCGAGCCATAATTCATCAATAAAATTATCAATGAGGATTTCGGAATTATTTGTATTAACGCTCATAATGAAAATGAGCAAGCAAGATATTAGCTTAGTTTTTCTTTTATTCTGGCAGATTTACCAGTTCTATCTCTAAGATAAAAAAGCTTAGCTTGTCTCACATCTCCACGTCTTTTTACTTTAACAGAGCTTATAATCGGACTGTGTGTTTGAAAAGTTCTTTCAACGCCCACGCCATTGGATATTTTTCTAACTATAAAAGATGATCCTAAACCTCTTTTTTTGATAGACAAGACTACACCCTCAAATGGCTGAAGCCTTTCTCTTGTGCCTTCAACTACCCTTACATCAACAACGATGGTGTCCCCTGGAGAAAAAGTAGGTATATCATCCCTTAACTGAGAAGATTCCACTGATTGTATAAATTTATTTTTGTTCACGTTGTTATAGGCTTATTTAGAAGGCGCATTCTATCAGATAAATTATCGATTATTCACCTTTAATTTCATCCAAGAGTTCAATTTCTAGTTCAGATAGTACCTTGTCCTCCAAAAGTTCAGGTCTATTTCTTAATGTGGTTCTTAGTGATTCTTTTAACCGCCATCTTCCAATCTCTTTATGATTGCCACTGAGAAGTATCTGAGGAACATCTCCATAAATACTTTTCTCAGGTCTTGTATATTGAGGGTATTCTAAAAGGCCATTACTGAATGAGTCCAAAAGCGAATTTTCATTACCAATAAAACCCTTCTGTTGTCTTGCGAGTGTTTCCAATATTACCAAGGCTGGAAGCTCACCACCATTGACCACATAATCTCCTATTGATATTACCTCATCAACATAATTTTCTTCAATTCTGTTATCTATTCCCTCATACCTTCCGCAAATAATTGTTAAGTTATCCATTGATTTCAATTTATGGACTTTTTTTTGATTAAAAGTTTGTCCATGAGGTGCCATAAATATTATATGAGTATTATTATTTTCTTTAATTTTCTCAATAGTTTTAACTATTGGTTCTGCTTGAAATAGCATACCCTCGCCTCCACCAAAAGGTTTATCATCGATTCTACCTGTTTGGTTTGCACAAAAATCTCTAGGATTCCAAGTCTCTACTTGAAGAAGATCTCTGCTTACTGCCTTTGAAATCAGTCCATGATCAATAAAATTATTTATTAATTCAGGGAAAATTGTAATTATATTGAATTTCATCCTGTTAATAATTTTCGTGCCAATCGACCAATATAACGCCTTCCTCTAAAAGAATTTCTTTAACTACTTGCGGTTTAACATATGGAATAAGTCTTTCTTTGTCATCTATACTTTCATCTGTATTTTTAACAATCAGAACTTCATTAGCTTTTGTTCCGAATATCTCTTTAACTTCTCCGAGAATTTGACTATCTAAATTCTTAACCACCAAGCCTTCCAGCTCATAGAGATAGTATTCTCCTTTATTTAAATCTGGGAGATTGTTCTCAAGTATATAAACTTCTTTATTTCTCAGTTCTTCAGCTGAGTTTCGGCTATCGCAGGCTGAAAGCTTTATAATTAATCTATCTCTTTTTTCAAACATCTTTTCAAGTCTGGCAGAGGGAAGGTCATCGATATATAAATCTTTATAACCCTTCAAAGTTGAGAGGTCTTTTCCATAATAGTGAAAATAGACAAAGCCCTTTATTCCATGTGGCTTACCTAGCTTTCCAATTAAGATTTTTCGGTCTTTGGACCGCATATAGACTAGAGAAGAATTAAGAATCCTTTTCTTTTTCTTCTATTTCCTCTGGTGCAGCTTCTTCTGCTGGTGCTTCCTCTGATCCAGCTTCTTCTGCTGGTGCTTCCTCTGATGCAGCTTCTTCTGCTGGTGCTTCCTCTGATGCAGGTTCTTCTGCTG
>MDTG01386845.1_pt1 | contig 18276 bp, 19 predicted proteins | sample 811421 | NCBI WGS metagenome assembly MDTG01 (sample SAMN05326645, study PRJNA326480) | marine metagenome | isolation source: seawater | place: Pacific Ocean: South East | collected 2011 | reverse complement strand
GGCCCGTGAAACCGCCCACTACAGCCACGGGCACCCTACGGGACACATGGCGGCTGGCCTGTTTGCTGACATCCTTCAGCGCATCTGGGTGTCTCAATTATCGTTGGACGACGCGTGCGTAAGTGCTTTAGAAGAACACGGTGGCAAGCGCGGCATGGAAGACACTCGTCGTTTGATCGAATACGTTTTGCGCCTATACCGGCAGGGTGTCAGACCAACGCCTGAGGGTATCACCGAGCTGGGAGGTGGCTGGGTGGCTGATGAGGCGTTAGCCATAGGGCTGTGGTGTGCGCTCTGTGCAGAGTGCCTGGAGGACGGCATCGTGATGGCGGTCAACCACAGCGGTGACAGTGACAGCACTGGTTTGATTGCGGGCAATTTGCTGGGTCTGATTCATGGCCCAGGGGCCATTCCTGATCACTGGCTGGAAGAACTCGAACTGCGCGATGTGATTACCCAGGTAGCTGCGGATATCAGCTGGGTGCCGATGGTGTATGACGCCGATGATAGCGAAAGTGTGAGCAAGGATATCTGGATGAGGTATCCGGGTTGGTAGGGAGGGCATAACAGCTCCCGTCTAACCCGGTTTGTGCGTTTAGCCTCTCAGAGGGCCCAGATCCGAACTAGGGCAAAGCCTAGATCGACATTGACGCTTTCGCGCCCGTCCACCCACTCATCGTCGCGTAGGCGTCTCCCGGTATTGGTTTCCTGCTCACCTTTGGCGACAACGAGTACGAATAACCGGGTAGGACAGTCAAAAGAGCGGAGACGATCAATGTCTGCTCGAACCGACCAACTGCCTTCGAGACATTTGGCTTGTGATATGTCGCCCAGACATTTGAGTTCAGCCACCATTGACGTGGATTCACTTTTATCAATTGCGTACAAGTCTGCTTTACGCCTATCGCCTATCGGGAGGTCGGTCCAGATTTCAATGTTGTTTTCTTCGAACCAGGCGTGAAGGCTGACTTCGGCCTGAATCCAGTGCTCTCGACAACTATCTAGCTGTAATACTTGCTCAAGCTTCCCGCCCATCCCCTGGAAAGCTCTTTCGAACAGGCCAATCCATTCTGTCGTATTCATTGCTTACTCCCTGTACAAGCACAATCAGTGCGTTGTTGTGGCCATGTGGCATAACTGGCGTCGTTGTCTTAATTTTGCCTGAAATTGCCGCCGGTTTACACATACAGTTCCACGCCGGTCTTCAAGCCGGCAATTATGTCAGAGTGCAGCTTTTTCGGCTGCTGGACCACGATGGAACCCTTGTGGGGGAGGATCCACCAGCGTAGTTCCCATCTTAAAGTGGCTGTTGCGATGAGTTGTGCGCCTTCGTCGGTGGTGATCAGATGCATGTCTTCAGATATGGGCACCTCTTGCATCAGTCTTGATAATTGAGCGGTGACCCAGGCCTTGATCTTGCGACGTCTGTTGTCGCATTGCAGCGTTAGTCTGTTTCTTCTTAATTACTGGAGTTCAGACATGAAAACGTACTCTGTCTTCATGCAGCGCGTGCAGCCCAATGCCGGCCAGCTGGGCAATATAAAAATTACGGTCCAGGCCGCCACTGCGGAGATGGCCCGCTTGACGGCTGAGGCGCAATACCCTGGGTACCGGTGTTTCAACACGCCAACGCGGGTGTTTTGAAAATGGGTCGCTTGAACTGCTTCATTCTGTGCTGCGGCTATGGCGTATGAGCACTCCTTCCTTGATACAAACTAAGGACCTGCGCATTGATTGTTTCGCGCTTCTCAATATGCGGTCATGCCTTCGGCTGGCTCCGTGGAGCCGTGGTGTTGATTGGTGGGTCGAAGACGCAGAGCGATCCAGCATGGGGCCTTTTCCTGATATCGGAGTGCGCCTAAGCGACTTGAAAGTACTGCCCCAGGCATCGGATTGGCTTGCTGAGATACCTGCTCCCGTGATGACCATGCTTGAGACGAACGCAAGACTCTTCAGCGGTTTGGAGTTCGCAGGCTTGTGGTTGCTGAGTCGCAGCCCCGATGCGCAAAAACTGGCGGGTCAGTCGCCGCTGATTTTTCTTTTATTGCTTGAAGCCGGATCAGCCGGGTCGATCAGTACGGATAAAATATTTGCGCTCTGCCAAGAGCCGCAGGAGCAAGAAGAGACGATACTCAGCGAGCTCGGGCTCCCTGCAGAACGCCCCTTTTTCAATATGCTGACGCGCATTAACCTGAGGACCGCGACGCGCCATGATGTGCCGCTGGTATACAACGTCGCGCACTGCGGTGGGGTGAAGCTGCTTGCTGAAATCGCCGGTCTGGATTTTCGTCTGCTACGGCAAGTCGCCAAATGTCCTTCGCTGCTGAACTCAGTGCTTCTGCAGAATTACGGTGACAGCTGCCCGGTAGAGAGCTTTGCGTATATCACCCAGTATTTGCTCAAGACAACGCAGAACGAGCAGTTACAAACACTGCACACCCATTTGCAGTGTTGTCGATCGCTCAAGGAACTGAACGCTGTTTTTAGCCGCTTGTATTTTCAGCAGAGAGACGAGCGCATCAGGCTAAGCGGCTCTAAAGCCTGAGGTATTGGCTCAGTTGGTCGAGGATCGGCTGATCCATAGGGGAGGTCGCCACTGTTTTCAAGAGTGGGGCGGGCGTGAGGCTTACCGCTTGCGACTCCCAGCCCATGTCAGCCGGGCTGCCGCCTGTACGCTCAGCGAGATAATAACGGGTATACGAAGCGCTCCGGGCAAAGTCGCCTAGCCACCCGATAATACGTACCTGCAAACCGGTTTCCTCGAAGCATTCCTTGATGGCGGTCGCCCGGTATGAATAACCCTCATCAATGGTGCCTTTCGGAAAGGTCGCCGAATATCCAGCAAATCTGTTGGTTGGGTGTGCCAGCCAGATTCTATTGTCCGGCTCTAAGATGACCGCGCCCGCCGCCGCATTCATCCCTTCAGGCACCATGAAGTTCGGCTCACCGAAGGAAGCTGATTGAGCACAGAGGTCTTCCCAGCCCGCTCTGGTTGCAGGAGCATCCAGCCAGGATGTAAGCACAACATTGTTGACCTGTTCGGGAACGGCCCCGCCAGGTGTGGCTATCGAAATCGAGTCTTGCAACGACCAATTGGCAAGGGGAGTGGGACTCGTAGGGTTGTGAATGATGATCTCGCGCCCGGTGTGATGAGCTTTCGGGTGTAGAGCATTCACGGGTACGTCCCATTCATTTTTTTCCATGCTTGTACTCCGGTACAAGAGTGAGACGAACGGTCTTCTTCTCTGGGACGGGATGCTCTGGAGGTGCGTCTTCTTGCGCTTTCAATTCTTTGGCCCAGTAGCTGCCTAGTGCTATCGCGTGATCTCGCCAGAAGATATGAAGGGGCTGGTATTCGCCCATCCCTTGCGTGGCGTAATGCATAGCCAAACCTTCACTGGCATACATTGAAATTAAGGTATCCATCATGGCCAGCTCTTGAAGATCTAAAATGGCAACCGCTACTTCACGATCTGACGCGTTGATTTTCAACGCCAGGCTGCTCAGATGGTAGCGGCCCCAACAGTCTCCATCGGCATGTGCCTGGCGATACCATTTCATCGCCTCAGAGACATCAGCCTCAAAGTCCGGAAAGCAATCGTGACCATACTCGTAAAGCATGCCGAGCTTGAGTGAGGCCTCTGGCAGATCGCCTGAAGCTTTTTGAAAATACTCCAGCGCTCGCAGCAGATCTGCTGACACGCCGCGCCCTGTCAGATATTGCTCACCGAGGTTGTATAAAGCCTCGAAGCTTCCCTCCCTCGCAGCCAGTCGCAGCAACCTATTAGCCAGCGCTCGGAGGGTTGGGGTTTCAACGTTTAGCCAGAGCCATCCCAAATCATTGAGAGCCTCGCCACAGCCGTCCACTGCTTCTGACCGCAGCACATAATAGTGCTCGCGTATTTCACCCCAGTCCGCCAGGGTTTGCAGCGGGTTTATCCCAAGCATCTGCTGTAACGGATGACGGGCACCATAACCAATCTGGTTGGCGTCGATGCTGCTCCAACCTCGCATCGAGAGCAGACCAATCTCATCTAGTTCGAAATTGACCTTTCCCTCCTGGTTACACGAGAGGTCAAAGGCTTTTGGCAGCAAGCGTTCGATTAATGGTGCAGCTTTGTTTGTATGACGCACTGCGCACCTCAATAGCGATTAAGCCTTCATGATGTGCTATTCATGCGACAGCGTTTGTCGTTGGCGACAATATCATTGGTTGGTAGCCAACCCGAAAAAGATCGGCACTTACTTGGACTTAAACCTGCAGGGTAGATTTATGCTTACAGAACAGAAACTGATAGAGATTGGAGACGCTTTGTGTACCCTGGGGAAACAAGTTCAGAAGACTATTATCGAAGATACAAGGCAAATATCGATCCCGTTTGATTCCATACGGCTCGATCAGCCGATTGAAGAGCTTGCAGACTTGGCTCGCTGGATAGGGAGCAGGACTAAAGCTCAATATCTTTACCGGATGACGGTGTCAGACGCGAAGCTTCTGCCGGAATTAAGGTCGGCATTTGCTTCAGCAAAAGAGCAAAAAGATGATGGCAGGGCGTATGCGCGACTGCAGGAGGAATCGGAAACGCTCTATGTGGGTAGTTCAAAATCCCTCATGAGTCGGATAAAGCAGCATTTGGGCTTGGGTCCGAAGCGCACCTATGCGATGCAGATTTCTCATTGGTTACCAAATACCGCGGGCTTACTTTACATACAAGCCTGGCGTTTCAGCGACGACGCACCACCCGCTGTTGTCCAGGCGATTGAGGACGGTCTCTGGTCTATGACAAAGCCAATGTTTGGACGGCAGGGCGCAAGGTAATGATTCAATAGCATTATAGAGGCTGTAACGACTTTAAAAGACAGCTCAGCAATGGACGCTAGCCGTTGCTGTATTGAAGCTAAGGATATAGTAGGTCAATTTGGCATTGGAACAGCATCACCGTAGGGCACTACACGATTTCAAACCCTGCAACAAAAAAATGCCGCATACCATGTAGTTAGTAATACGACGCCTTCTGGACCTTGGTTGCCAAGGTTGAGAAGTCCGCAGTGTTTAAGTGGTACCAGTCCGTTTAGGCGTTTTGTTTGATTTTCCGTTCGTAAAAATATAAGTCTGTAAACAACAAAAAGGACAAGAAATGGACTTCATCCTCGTACCGGATGCTTTAGCTGCAAGTGAAACCCGCCACGCACTGGCACAACGCAATACCATGGGTGTAAAGGTTGGCAGTTTCTCCGTATTGCTGGAAACGCTAGCTGCGCTCTGGTTGATCGAGCCGTCCGATCTCGACTGGGATATAGCGCTGCAAGAGCAGGCGTTGGTAATGGAAGATGCTTTCTGGAAGGAAAGTATTCAGGTAGATGAGCCTGCAACCATTGCTGAGCTGAAGGCTGGCCTACAGTTTTTGCTTAACTACGTCCCCCTTTGCATTCAACCAGCAAAAATCCTGGCACCTCCCAACCGTTATGAGCGTTATTACAACGACCTAGTGGGTCTGCTTGAACGAATCGGTGAGCGCCCAGCCCAGGACCAACTTGCTGAGCAGTGGCTGACCGAGCATCAAGAGCTGAGTATCGAGCCGCTCCATGTCTATCCTCGTCTGGATATCGAGCGCCTCTACCCTTGGCAGCAAGAGATTCTGGGCACCCTCGCTGATAAGGGTTGGTTGGCACCTGAATCAGACAAGTTTGGATTTATCCCGGAACCATCCGCAGCCAATGAATGCTCACCCATCCAGCAGTTCGCCGAAGCCCTGTTTCACCCTGAAGCCGGCACAATCAACTGCGAAAGCCTGCATTGGTTAACCTGCGGCGATCATGTTCATGAAGTGGAGGCGGTTACTTCTCTGATTCAGACCGCATTGGACAAAGGCATAGCGCCAGAGCGAATCGCTGTTGTAGTTCCTCGCGGCGGGGATTACGAAATCTGGCTGGCAAAACATTTCGAATACGCCGGCGTTATTGCCAGCAACGTGCGTCCCGAGAGCGTTATTTTTGACTGGCAAGCGGCCCTGATTCACGAACTACTCACTAGCCTGGTTCAGTTGGATATTCCCATGGCCAGAATGAGCGTGATAATCAGCCCGCTGATGCCCTGGAGTGCCAGCATAGGCCACAAGCTGGCCGAGCAGTTTGGAGAGGGTCGGGCACTTGAGCCCGGAATAGAACTGAGCGCCGAGGGTCAGGCCATGCTTGAACTCCTGCAGAGCCAGCCGGAGCGGACCTCGGCAGCTGTAATGGCATGGTTGAATGCCATCGCTGAGAGCACTCGAGCGGCACCCATTAAGGGCTTGAGCAAACAGCGTTTAACAAGCCTTTTGGAAAACACGCGTCGACTGCTGGCGCTTTATGGAGCCCAGCCTTTCGATGCGCAAATCAAACGAGTTATCCGCCAAACACAGGTAGCTACTCTGCAGTCACAGGAAGACCGGATCCGTTACCTACATGCAGTCAATATCCTCCGGGAAGATGAGGCATTGCCGTTTCAGGTAGACGAGCTGTTTATCCTCGGGTTCAACCAAGGTCATTACTGTTACCAGCCTGCGCATACCGGGCCGATACACCGGGATGCCTGGGATCAACTCGCAATTAGCGCAAGCCTTGATATCCCATCAGTGGAAACAAGTCAGTTGCAATGGCAGCAAGACTTCGCGGAACTCCTTCGCCGCGCTGACAGCGGTATAACCTTCCTGCGGGCCTTGAATGATTATAAGGGTGCCAGCCTGGAGCCAAGTGAAACTCTGTTGGATATGGCGCTCTGTTTCCAGCCTTTGGAGAAACTCGATCCTGGCCAACTCGAACGACCGATTATGCAATCGGACCACCCGTTGCTTCGCACCTTACCCATTAAGTTGGATATACAGGAAGAGCCGCAACTGAACGATCTTCAAATCGACAAAGGTTTGATGTCAGCCTTAAGGCTTCGCCAGGACGGCACACCCAGTCCGGAATCCCCCAGTAGCCTGGAAAAACTGATGCAGTCGCCGTTGGCGTGGCTGCTTCAGCGTTTGAGAATCAAATCCCGAATATGGGCACCACAGTCGCCGGAGATCTCTGTCCAGGGCATCGTGGCACACAAGGTTTTTGAGCTGTTTTCTTACAGACAGGCCGAACCCTGGAGCGAGAGGCTTTTTGACCAACTGTTTGCTCAGTCAGTAGAGCAGGTAGCGCCGTTTCTGGATACACCTCAGTGGCGCCTCAAAAGAACACAGCTTAGAAACAAGGTCTATAGAGCACTTAACGATTTTGCCAGATGGTGCCTGCAAGAGAACTGGAAGATTTCAGAGGTGGAGTTGGAGTTGCAGGGTGAACTTTGGGATACACCGCTGAAGGGTTTTGTTGATGCCGTGCTAACCAACGGCAACCAGACATTGATTGTCGACTATAAAACCTCAAAGCACGACCGACGCCTGAAACAGCTCGATGCTGGTTACGACCTGCAAACCCTGATTTATCGGCAGCTGTACCAACAGAAGAATCCGGGAGCTCCTGTGATGAGCGGATATTTTACTCTGAATGACACTACCCTGCTCGCGGACCAATCCCTTGATCCGAGTGATCAGCTGCATGTTATTCAACCGCAGATGCCACTGGAACAGCAGTCTGCAAACGCAGTCACGCTTGTGGAGCAAAGGCTCGACGAAATAGCCAATGGCACTATCAGACTCAACTGTACCTCGGATGAGAAGGACTGGGATAAGCGTGGCATCAAAGCTTACGCCCTCACAGATAACCCTGTTGTCGCTCGCTTCACCCGGCACAGCGAAGAGGATGCAGTATGAGTAACTCAGCTGTTCTCCCCGCACAGAAACAAACCCTGGTTAAAGCCGGTGCAGGTGCAGGAAAAACCTATACCGTTCAGAGCACCCTGGCTGATTGGGTCAAGCGAGGGGAGGTGAAGCCTGATCGAATACTTGCCGTAACCTTCACGACTGATGCAGCCAACGAAATGCGGGAGCGAATTCGCTTGTCCCTTCTGAAAGAAGGGCTGATGAAAGAAGCAAGATTGCTCCAGAAATCAACCATCTCAACTATTCACGCCTTTGGTTTTGATGTTCTCAAAACCTTTGCTTTTGAGGCCGGCAATTCACCCGCGCCGCGCCAATTGACCGAGCAGGAGCAAGATATCCTGCTCCGCGAAGCCCTTGATCAGGTAAACGCCATCCAGCCCCTGCTGGATGACTTGAAGCATTTTGGTTACAACGGTGGCTTTAAGGGAGATGAGCATCAGGAAGGTGTTGATCAGTTGACTGACACCATTTTGAGCCTTATCGGAAAATTCCGATCCCTTGGAAAAGGTGTTGATTCGTCGCTCGAAGAAACACGAGCACTGATTGAGCAGGCCAAGAGGGTTGTTACCGGCACCTATGGTCATGTGCATAAAAACGTAGCAGCCTTAACCGACGAGCTTTGGCAAGCGATTGAGGCTGTTAAAGCCGAATACCTGGACCCAGAGGAGCTTGGCCACAAAGACGGATGGGGCAACAATGACAAGGCGAGAGACTTCGTTGCCAATATTTACTCCGCGACCAAGGATCGCCTGCTCAGCGATTGGGAGCTTTGGAGCAAGCTCCAATTCAACGATAAGTTAAAAAAAATCCATGAGAAGCACCCTCGTGCCGACCTCGCTAGATCGATCTGGAATGCAGCTGAAAAGCTGGGTGTTCACCCGGGCCCCCTCAACGATGCATTGCAGCACATAGAATGCCTGATTACCGGCGTAGTTGAGGCTCTGTCCAAATATCAAGGCACGAAAATGCAGGCAGGCCTGGTGGATTACAGTGACATGGTGCACCTGGCAAACGACATGCTGAGCAATAATCCAGAATGGCTGGAAGAAATTGCGAGTAAGTACGATTGCTTGATTATCGATGAGTTTCAGGACACCAATCCCCTCCAGTATTCTTTGCTGCGCCGCTTTCAGAGCAGCAGCAAATACACACTGATCGTAGGTGACCTCAAGCAGTCCATTATGGGCTTTCAGGGATCTGACAGTCGTTTGTTCGCTACCTTGTTGCAAGACAGCAAAAGTCAGCCTGATGCGGTTAAAGAGCTCGATTGTAACTGGCGCAGCACCCCCGAGTTGATGAGCCTTCTTAACAATATGGGTGAGAGGCTCTATGGCGACCGTTATCAAAGACTGACTCCCAAAGCAGAGTACCAGTCGGGTCTGCCCGCCGTGCATGCGCTTCGTTTCAACAAGGGGCACTGGAACAAGGATGCGAGTGCCCGGAGTTTGAAACCTGGTTTCACCAAGGAAGGCAATGTCGCCCTGGCTACCCATATTGCTGATCTCCTTGGCGGCGGTACCCAGATTACCGACAGGCACACTGGCAAAAAGCGGCCTATTCGTGGATCGGATATCGCAGTGCTGGCCCGAGGACACAACAGGCTTAGAAAGTTTGCTGAAGCGCTGCGCTCGGCAGGTATAGAGGTTCAAATCCAGCAACCAGGTTTCATTGGCTGCGATGCAGTTCATTGGGTTCTGAATGCCCTGCAGGGCCTGAATAATAGCCGAGACCAATACGCTTGGTTAGACCTGCTGACATCGCCTTTGATCAATGGGCAGGCCACCGACCGGCTAGAGGCTTTACTGGCGAGTTACAGTGAAAAATCCAGATTTGAGCACGAAATAAAGGAGCGGTTATCCCCGTTGCGAAAACGCCTGCCGATCCAACCGGTTAAAAGCCAGCTGTTAGCGATTATTGAAGCGGCTCAGCTTTTCGGAATGGTGCGTACACATCCCCAAGGACAGCAATACCGGGCAAACCTGATCAAATTGATTGGGCTCGCAGAAGAATTCGAGACTCTGCAACCGGAGACACTCAATGCCATGGGCATTGCTGGAAAAAATGCTTCAACTTTCCAGGTATGGCTGAGCCAGAACAAGGGCGGCATCGACGAACAGCCTGACGCTGATCCCCAGGCGGAGAACGCAGTCGTTCTGAAAACCTGGCATTCATCCAAGGGGCTCGAATGGCCAGTGGTCATGGTTCTGGATGCAGAAAAGTCTACAGAGTCGCGCTTCCCGAGCATCACCATGGCTTATCCGGCTGAGGGTATGGAGAACATGCTTGAGCAAAGCTTTGTGCAAATACTGCCCCAGTTCGACAATACGCCTACGAAAGAACGCTTTTTGAGTTTGCTGGCCGATGACGAAATGGAGACGAATAAGAATCTCTACTACGTGGCTTTAACCAGGGCGCGTGAGCAAATCATCCTGCCTTGCTGGGAAGGTTATTCAGACGGGTCGATGCTCGCTTACATAGAACCACTGTTAGATACCCACAGCCAAAATGGTGAGTCCCCGTACTACCAGGAACACCAGATAACCCCTTCTGTGGCGGACTCATTTACGGGGTTAGTGAGTACGGACGAACGGTTTGGGCTATTTGTCCTAGCGAAAGAGCAGCCTGCAAAGCTGCAACATACCATCAGTCCCTCATTGGCGGTCGACTTGCAGGGCCAACAGAAACCAGAAGCTGAAACGACAGACTACGATCCCGCGCTAAGTCTGGACGTGTTTGGTGAGGTATCAGCCGATGAGCTGGGAACATGGGTGCATCGTTTATATCAAGTGTATTTAATGCAGCCGGGATTGCTGAGTAAAGCTTTGCCCCTCAATCAGGTCTATGTAGACCATGATGTGCTCCTGCAGGCTGTGATCAAGCATTTGGATGGCTTCAAGGCTCATATGGAGCATCTGGCTGGAGGTGTGCGCAGATGGGACTGCGAACTGCCAGTCTCCGCGCTTAACCTCTCAGGGCAGGTCATCAGTGGAGTAGTGGATCTGGTCGTCTGGGGAGAAACGGAAACATTACTAGTGGATCATAAAAGTAACAGAGAAACGTCCGCTGATCGCTATTGGGAGCAACTCGCTCAGTACAGGAGTATGTCGGTTTTCCCAAGTGGTACCTCTGTCTTGAACTGGGTTCGACACGGCGCCTGCCATCGACTGATCAACAGAGATAAAACTCATTAGCGATTTAGGTCTCTACGAAGGTCGGTGTGATTCTGTTGTCTGGTTTATAAAGGGCTCCGCTGGAGTCCCAGAGGATTGATGTGGTGTTTCAGTTTTATTGGGCAAGTCTAAAAGTGGTCATAGGTTTTCTAGAAAACCAGGGATTCGCACTCAACTCTTCGAATATCCAGAATAATCGAGCTCTTAGGCGTGCTTGCCGTTCGATTTGGATTAGATGGCGTCTCAGAATCTTGCTCGATTATATTAACCTTTCGGTCGCGGTCAGGTGTCTGATCGATATCCGCCGAAATCTTTGACGACGATATCTCGCAGCCGATTTTCCAGTTCAGCGCGTTCGTCTTTACTCAGCGAACTCAGCAGCGCTACTTTCTCCGCTCGATTTTCAGCTTTTATACGACCAGCTTCCTCGTAGCTTGCGGGTATTTTCGTATGTTTCTTCATGTCATCACACGTCCAGAGATCTTTCGAGTAAGTCAGCAAGCAGGCGCGCATCTTCGAGAGCGTGATGCGGTGGTTCTGCGTCGGAGTAGGCAACATCGATGCCGCTCCTGATTTCTCCTCGGATCACAGTTTCTGGTAGGCCAGTCGGACCAGCGAGCCAAGCTAACAGCGGCCAGTCCCAGTTGGGAGCATCACTGATAATTTTGACGGGGCCAAGAACCCTGAGAAAATCCAAGAGCTCCATTCGGGCCTGCTCAGTCGTGCGACCCTGAGTCTCAAGGTCTAGCTGCGGGAGCACGACCTCAAGAACAAAGTCGGAACAATCGCTCTCGTCCCATGAGTCAGTAAGCTCGACATATAACTCAGGCCCGTGGTGGACCACTAATGCAAGACTGATCAATTTGTATGTATATTGATTCAGTGTTGTGAATTCTGTGTCGAGGTAGGCCCGGCGCATAAAAAACTCCATGTCGTGCTTGAATTAAGGTTTACCAGTAATACAGTGGTTAGGTCCTGTAAGACTGACCTTAACGAGATGGCCCCCATAAACCTGGTGTGATTCATTATGAGACATAGCGAACCTCGGCAAGCCATTTGCCAAGATGCGGGGGATGGCAGCGGGGATCTGATCGTGGAGCTGCCTCCGGAGGTCATAGCAAAAATGGGCGTTGGTCCCGGCGATGAACTGATCTGGGAAATAGTGGACGGAATGATCACTCTCACCCCAAAAAGACCGCCTTCTAAATTGCCTTCTGATCTTTGACACCGAAACGACGGAGCGGCTGAATTCAAACGCCTCAGCTGCCGTTCACTCTAGCCAGGTTCTACGCGTAGGCTAGGTCTACCGTATCGAGGTAGAACCCGATTAAGGTTCTGCATTTCCAGGGTAGGCTCACTTCCTCTGCCTGAGCCGTGCAGTAAACCTATATTTCTGGATCGACTTCCGGGCAGCTTCAGCATCTAATGAAGTGTGCTTAGTTATCTCCCCGCTTTCTACGCTATTCCACTGAATTAAATGAACGTCTGATCGCCTCTGCCAGGTCTGCCAGCGCATCGGCTAATCTAGCGTCTTCTCGTGCATCGCCTGTATTCGGCACGTGCCCTTCGGCATGTCTGAGAAGGGCTTCAGCATCGTTGTTGTTCAAGTCGAGCTCGATCATATGACACCGCTCCAGAATCTATGAAATTCATGAAATACATGCTGGCGCAGTTATTATGTCGAAGTGGTCTTATAAAAAGCTATAGCGTTCGGGCGCGGATAGCAGGCTGAACCTAGGCCTGCTGAACAGCAGATGAGTTCCGGATTTAACGTGGTAGCTTAAACTTCAATTTTGACCGTGCGTTTTTACACACTTTGGGCCGGAAGAAGCCTGTTACCAACGTCGGCTACCAATCAGAAGTGGACTTATGGAGCCTTGTCCCAGCTTGCCTGCGCTTGAGGTTTTGAGATATCTACGAAAACCGGGGCGATTCATATAGCCTGCTATCGCTGAGGCACGCTCCTATGCAAAATCTAGGTCTGTTGGCTAACCAAGCTGATTATCAATTTAATTTAGAAGCGCGGACATTAGAAAGCAACTGCGTTTTTGCGCAGCCTGGGCCAGAAGCGGTCAAGGAGTAACTGCAAGCTTTTCCCTTGGTCTTTACTCTACTCAAATTTTTTCACGTCAACTGATCGAAGAATAAAGTCTATTCACGGGTAAGTTACTGAAATTCAACATTGTTTTTATTCTTCTCTGCAGAGGCGATAATAAATTACCTATAAATATCAAATGGTTAAGAGAGCTGCCTAGAAGACTATTCTTGTAATATGCGTGATGCTATAGTGCTACTACACGCACACAAGGAGCATCTCAATGAGTGTAGTAATCTATCGTGCCAAGTGCCTCGCCTGTAAGCATGAATGGACTTCGAAATCTGGTAGTGGCACCCCTAACGCCTGCCCCAAGTCTGCATGTCGCAGCAAGCGCATCACCATCGCCCCTATCGGCTGAGGACTGAGTCATGCAAAATCAGGACGATCAGCTTCCGCCCCAAGAATTCTTTGCTGATTTCAAACTCAACGATGCTTGGGAGGAAGTCAAAGACGAGTTTCAATATGGCACCGTAAAATCTAAAGCAACATCCAGCGCCAAGCTGATCGGCAAATCTCTTTGGAATTTAGGCCTTAATGTCGCGAAGAATTTTCCTGAGCATCTCGAAAAGGCGAAAGGGGGTATCGAAAAGCAAAACGAAGCACGTGAAAAGAAAAAGCAGGTCTTTGAGCGCAAGTTGAACGGAGAACTCTACGATATCGCGAAAAACAGCAGTGATAATATGGAGCGCCGAATTGCTCACGACATCCTCAAAGTCCGTAAAGCTGAGCACGATGCCAAAAAAGGCGAGGCTTAGTTGTCCACGAAATCGGGGATACTACCGCCAGGGCTCTATGACTAGTCGCCATAGTAAGCTATAGAGCATTTTTAATGGCATTATCTCCCTCGCGGCACTTGTACCTCCAAAGTCGATTCTCGTGGTTCGCAGCAGAGCTTTAGGATGCAGATAAGCCCGCTCGCGTGGACCATTGTCTATAACCACGACCGCTATAGCATTTATAAGCCCGTCGACAGCAGTAGCTGCCTAAGGCTGGTACCTACAGCACCCGGTCACCTGCGAGAAAACCGGGAGAGCCGAAAAGCGTTCAGGGTGTAGCCGACCGGCGGGACGTTGAAGCCGGCAGCAAGCCCAGGCAGGACCAAGGAGTAGCAATAGATGGCAGTACCGGACACCGCCGCCACCCTCATCGGCTTGACCAATGACAATGAGTTCTTCAGCGCCCACTACCTTGCCGAAGTCTTCCAGGGCGATTTTACCGATACCATCAATGAGCGGGAGGCACGGGAAGACGCGGCCAAGGCTATAGTGCAATCTGGGGTGGAACGCGATCTGACTGAAGAGATGGTCGCAGGCGGCACACTGCCGCTACCACGCCCCACCGAGCCCTGCGCAACCTCAATCAGAGCTATTTCGCCCTGCGCCACAAGCTCAAAACCAAGCGTAGCGCCACTGAACGCATCCGCCTGCAGCGGGAGTTCTTCAAAGACCTGGGCATACCCTACCAGTTGGAAAACCGCACCATTACCGCCAATACCGAACTGCTCGTACTCCGCACCTTGCCCGGCGACCCAACCGAAGCACGGTGCCGTACCAGGCTCAATTCTTAAAGCCGGACCGGGAAGAGACCATCGGGTAGCGTGGGCGATATTCGGCGGACAAGCTGAATGAGCGGTCTCCACTAATGGACACTAAATCAGAAGCCAGTCAGGTGATGAATGAATTCGAGTGAGGATTTTAATCAGCTTTACCGCGATGTATCAGAGAACATGGCCGTTGCTATGGCTGATATCTCAAAGCTCACTGTGTCCAACACCGAAGGACAGGCGAAGCTTGATCACATCACAAAGACGCTAAAAGAAATCCAGAAAGGTTTCGATGCAGAGCTGGAGTTTCTGGAAACAAATGCCGAGTGGGAAAAATTTACTATGGCATTCTTCGGAGAAACGAATGCCGGCAAAAGTACCATCATCGAATCCCTCCGGATTCTCTTCAATGAGTCATCACGGCAGCAATTGATCGAAGAGAATCAGCAGGATCTTGATGAGCTTGGTCGGAAGCTGCAAGCACATGCGAGTCAAGCTGAAAAGGCACTAGCCGATGCTTTTCGTAGGCACGCAAAGGGTATTGAGCTTGTTCGTGAAGAGTGCAAAGAGCTCAAGGCGATTCTTGCAGATGAAGCTGCTGAGCGTTTGCGTGCTCTACAAGAAGCTGCATCTTTCCGTATGAAGCGTAATCTCGTACTTTGCTGTCTGGCTGGTGTGCTAGCGGGTGCCGGAGGGGCATCTGCGCTAGTTCTGATGCTGGTGGGATGATGGGTACTCACGAACAACAGATCTTTGTGCCGGGGTTATCCGGACTCGCTAGGTCCATAGCGGACTATGAAGCTGCCAGAGCGACCTGTCATCGTGTCGATGGTCAGATTATCGGGACTGGCAAAAGCGATTTCACGCAAGGGAACGTGCCGTACGCTCTGGAATATCTAGGTAAAACCTTTGAGCTAATTGATGTCCCGGGCATTGAAGGAGATGAGTCCCGCTTTATTGGCTTGGTTCAGGAAGCCGTCGCAAGGGCGCATCTGGTGTTTTACGTCAATGGCACCAACAAGAAACCTGAAAAGGCGACTGCAACAAAGATCCACGCCTATCTGCGAAGGGGTAGTAGTGTATGCCCCTTAGTAAACGTTCGCGGCAGTGCGGATAGTTATGAATTTGATGAGGATCGGGAGTCTCTTCATCAAGGCGGAGCGGATATAAACTTGAAGCAAACTGAGGTGGTGCTTGCCTCCGCTCTTGGCGAGGAAGTTTTGTTACCAGGACACTGCGTTCAGGGACTCATAGGTTTCTCATCCCTGGCTTTTGACAATGAGTCCGGAAATACCACGATTCATCCATCCAGAGACACCGATCTCGTCCGTCACCAAAGCAACTATCTGAAATATTTTGAAAATACTGACGCGATGTACCAATTTAGTCAGATTGAGTCGGTGGCAGGGGTTTTAAAAGGAAAGTTGTCAACGTTCAAGGAGGATATTGTTGAAAGCAATAAGGCGAAAGTACGCGAGTTGCTTACGGAGAATCTGACCGTCCTGAACGAGACTCTTGAGTCGCACAGCGCATTTTTAGCAAAAGTAGCGCCAGAGTTTGAGAAATGTCGCGCGGCCATCAAGGAGTCTGTAACCAGCTTTGAACGACTGGCCAAGTCTGCTCGCAGGAATGTCTATAACGAGCTCTTCAACAACCTTGTTGAAGACAGTGACGCAATTGTCGCGGATAACTTCAGCAAAGCAGAAGAAATCAAACGGGGTGTTGAGTCTGCGTTTGATCGGCATAGTGAGCACGCCCAGTCTGTGTTGAAGCTGGATCTGGCTAAGAATCTGGCTGGATTGCAGTCTCGGCTACAGGAGAGCGTGGCGCGCTTGTTTGAGGATGTTAAAAGGGTAGAGCTGGAGCAACAAATAAACGCTCGTCAGCCTAGGGTCTGGGAGTTTCAGCATTCAAGCTCGCTGGGGTGGAATCTAGGATTAGGTGATTTCGGTTCTTTTGTGTTTCAGGTGGGAAGCTATGCGACGACTGGCGCAATGATTGGTACTCCTTTTGCGCCACCTCTCGGAACTTTAATTGGTGGGGCCGTTGGGGCGGCCCTGGGAATTGCCATGGCTCTGCTTAGTTTGGTCATGAGTAAAGCACGCAGGATCCGCAAATCGCAGGCCGAGGTGCGACAAAAAATTGAAAAAGTCAGGGATAAAAAACTTGCAGAGCTAGATGGCGAAGTTCGTAGCCTTATGGAGGCGATCCGCAGGTGCATTGACGAGCTTGTTGTTCAACAGGTCGAGGGTCTGGAAAAGAGCCTTGCAGCCCCTTTGGAAGTTATCGGCAAAAATATTACGATCTTGAGCCACTTGAAAAACCAAATTGAGAAGATGCCCTATGGATCAACTAAAGCAGTTTGAAAGTCAGAAGCAATATACGCTTAATATTCTCGGCGATTTAAGGCGGGTTCTGGAAGAGTTAAAAGATATTGGGATGGAGGTGGGCGAAGATCTCACCAAAATTGATTCCGCTGTCGCTTCTGTTCAAGATGATGTGCTCCGCATTGCTCTGCTGGGCGCGTTCTCTGATGGCAAAACGAGTGTTGTTGCATCCTGGCTTGGTAAAGTTATGGAAGACATGAATATTGATATGGATGAGTCTTCCGATAAGTTGGCGATATACATCCCCGAAGGTCTTCCTGATAAGTGTGAGATTGTTGATACGCCTGGTCTGTTTGGTGACAAACAAAAGGAGGTGGATGGGCGCCAAGTTATGTATGAGGATGTTACGCGCAAGTATATATCCGAGGCCCATCTTCTTCTTTATGTTGTTGACGCAACGAATCCTTTGAAAGATAGCCATAATGAAGTTGTGAAATGGGTGCTACGTGACCTGGGTAAGCTCGATTCTACGGTTTTTGTGATTAATAAAATGGATGAAGTGACGGACCTCGCTGATCCGGTGTTATTTGATGAGCAGGCACGAATAAAAACGGAAAACCTTAAGGGGAAACTGCAACGGGTAATTTCGTTGAGTGATGAAGAGCTTGGCCGTTTAAGGATTGTTTGTATGGCTTCAAATCCCAATGGCCGTGGCTTGCCATTCTGGTTTGCCAAGCCGGACATCTATAAGACAAGATCGCGGATCGAGAGCTTGAAGGCGGCTACAGGCGAAATTTTGGACTCTAACCTGCGTGACTCGATGGTTGCCAAAACAGGCCTGGATGTTGTCTCTGATCTGGTGGGTCAACGAGTAAAAGCAGCCGATGCGCAGCTTGCGGAACTCGATGTGTTTGCCTGCCAGCGAGAACAGGAATCCGGTCGCATTCACGATGATATAAGGCATGGCAAGCGCGAGGTTAAGCGCTTGGCAGGAGAGCTATTCCGGGAACTCCAAAGCATGGAAAGCCAGTTGATGGGCAAATTGCGACCGCTCTCTCTGGAAGATATACGGCCCTTCCTTGAGGATGAGATTGGCTACAGTAAGGAGGGGGGGGTTGGCTACAAGCTTGGTACCAGAATTAAAACTGTTGTGGATTCATATTGTGACCAGACGACGCAGATTACTGCCAGGTTGTCTCGCGAAATCAGCAGGCAGTGGGACTCCAGTGAAAGCTTTTTAAACAGCGTGAGTGGCGAAGCTCTGAAAATGGGCGGAAAATCACTTGGTCAGCTGTCAAAAGTTAATCCTGACACTATCAAGAGAACTATTTTTGCAGCTCGGGATGTC
>MDTG01304075.1_pt1 | contig 18277 bp, 17 predicted proteins | sample 811421 | NCBI WGS metagenome assembly MDTG01 (sample SAMN05326645, study PRJNA326480) | marine metagenome | isolation source: seawater | place: Pacific Ocean: South East | collected 2011 | reverse complement strand
TTCCAACATTAACATGTGGTTTGTTTCGTTCAAATTTAGCCTTTGCCATAATGATTTCCTCTTAAAGTATTTAGAATAATTCCGTCAATTAGACGTTATAAAAAAAAAAATCAATAGAATTCTTAAAAAAAAACAGAATTAGTAGTTTTTTTACAATTTAAATTATGTAATGTAGACAAGAGTAATTTAACAAAAAAGGATTCATAAGAGAAAAAAATGAAAAAAATACTTATTACTTCTGCTCTTCCATACATTAACGGAATAAAACATTTAGGAAATTTAATTGGAAGTCAACTGCCAGCTGATGTTTATGCCAGATACAAAAGAGCTAAAGGATTTGAAGTATTATTAATTTGCGCAACTGATGAACATGGTACTCCAGCGGAACTTGCTGCTAAAAAAGAAAATGTTGATGTAGAATCATATTGTAAAAAAATGTGGGAAAAACAATTTGAAATAATTAAAAAGTTCAAATTGTCATTCGATCATTTTGGAAGATCATCATCAAAACATAACCACAAACTAACACAGCATTTTGCTTATAAATTGCATGAAAACGGCTACATTGAAGAAAGAATTGAAAAACAATTTTTTTCCCAAATTGACAATAGATTTCTACCAGATAGATATATTGAAGGAACTTGTCCAAACTGTAATTACGAAAAAGCTAGGGGAGATCAGTGCGAGAATTGCACCAAGCAACTAAATCCAGTAGATTTAATTTCCCCGAAATCTGTTTTGTCAGGTGATAAGAGTCTAATTTTAAAAGATACTTTACATCTTTTTTTACTTCAAAGCAAACTCCAAAAAGAAATAAAAAATTGGTTATCACTTAAAAAAGAATGGCCGAAACTTACCATATCAATTGCAAAAAAATGGCTTAAAGAAAAAAACGGATTGCAAGATAGAGGGATCACCAGAGATCTCAAATGGGGAATACCCGTTAGGAAAGGTAAAAGCGTTTGGCCAGGATTAGAAAAAAAAGTATTTTATGTTTGGTTTGATGCACCAATTGAATACATTGGAGCAACAGCAGAGTGGGCTGAAAAAAATAAACTTAGTGATGATGAATGGAAAAAGTGGTGGAGATTAGATAAAGGAGCTGATCAAGTTTTTTATATACAATTTATGGCTAAAGATAATATCCCATTTCATACTCTTTCATTTCCAGCCACTATTTTTGGGTCAAAAGAACCTTGGAAATTAGCTAGTTATATTAAAGGTTTTAACTGGCTTACTTATGAGGGTGGAAAATTTTCAACTAGCCAAAAAAGGGGAGTTTTTATGGATCAAGCACTTTCCATTTTGGATGCTGACTATTGGAGATGGTGGCTATTATCCAATGCACCAGAAGGAAGTGACTCTGACTTTACATGGGAAAGTTTTCAAACAACAATTAACAAGGATCTTTCAGACGTTTTAGGAAATTTTGTAAGTAGATTAACAAAATTTACTTTCAGTAAATTTGAAAATAAAATACCATTAGGAAAGGAATATTCAAGCTTAGAAAATGAGAAAATTAAAGAGGTAAATTTAATTCTTGAAAAATATGAAAGTAATCTGGAAAAAATCGAGATAAGAAAATCAGCATATTATTTGAGATCTATTTGGGTGATTGGAAATGAATATTTACAAAAAGCAGAACCTTGGAAACATTACAAAGACGATATTGATAAAGTATCAATGATAATTAGATTTGGGTTCAATCTTTTAGCCCTTTATGCCAGCATATCTAAACCTTTCATTCCAGACACGTCAGCAAAAATATATAGATGCCTAAAACTTAAAAGTAATAATTATTGGCCAAAAGAAAATGAGCCATGGTACAAAATTATACCAAATGAACATACATTTATTTTACCGGATAATTTGTTTGAAAAACTTTCTGATGAGAAAACGCAAGATCTTAAAAGAAGGTTTCAAGGCTTACCATGATTTTAATTGAAAAATTTATTTACCAAGATCCCTACATAAGCAGTCATACCAGATAAAATACCACCCCATAAAATGTCCATTATAGCCATTTTTGTTGTCCAACCTTTGATAGTTACATAGTTTGTTATTTCGTAAGTACCGTATGCTAGCAAACCAAGAAATACTGCAGAAGCTACACCTAAAAAAACACTATTGGATTTGATACCTGTATTAGTACCAAACCAATAAATACCAATAACGAAAAATAAATAAAAAATAGCAGCAATTACTAAATTTATGTCTTCTTTCATTACTTCACCGATGTTTTCTCTAAACATTGGATTAATCACTTTGATGATCATTATTGCATCTACAATTAAGAAGAAAATTAGCATTGATAAGTAAGTTACGATTGTTGACATTATATACCCCTTTATTTTGCTTGAAATGTTTTAAATTAAAAAAAGTCAAGTAAATATTTTAAAATTATAAATTTTTTTCTATCACCTATTATAAAATTTACAAATTTAAAAATAATTATAATCTAAAAATAAAAAAATATTTTCACTTGTTAGAATTTGTTTTTTAATTTAATGATATTAAAGAAATTCTATCGCCCGCTTGGTGGAATTGGTAGACACAAGGGACTTAAAATCCCTCGACCCTAGGTCGTGCCGGTTCAAGTCCGGCAGCGGGCACCAAAATAATAAAATCTAAATATGAATTTTTTATTTTATTTTATCATTGATGTTAAAAGATATCTAAAAAATTACAAATTAACATTAACATTATTAAATTAGTTCTACTCAGACATTAGTTTTTTTATGGTTTTGCTAATAAGAAAATATTGGGATTTTTGTTGATATAATTTATGAATTGACATTAACTTTTCAAAAGAAATAAAATAAAATCTTAAAACGATATTTGAAATTCTAAAACTTTCATGAATAAAATAAAAACTAAACAATAATTAAATGTTTATATCTTTTGATATAACATATATGATTAAAATTAATATTTTCATTAAATTTTTAATTTAAAATAAGGTATAAAAATGACTGATATTAAAAAAGTTTTAACATTTTTTTTATTTTATATGATTTTGTACTCAAGTATGGGATTAGCTGAAGGGAAAATATATTCTGGTTCTAGAGAATCGCATTGCGAGCTCTGGTCATTAGAAAGATTACTGGGTCAAAAATCTACATGCAGAAGAAGAGCTGGAAAAAGTTCTGAGGAACCCATTACTTGCAGATTTAAAAGTAGTTACCCTAATGAAGATGATCCAGAACTTACAATGTGCGTTTATGAAAGAGCAGGATATAAAATGGATGATTTGATAATTTCTTCCGAAGGAGGTCTTCCTTGCGCTAAGGAATTTTTATGTAAAAGACAATAATTTTTTTTTGCATGATTTTTGCATTATGACTTAAAGTTTAAATTTGGAATTTTATGATGAATGAAATAGACATGAAGCAAAAAATAAAGGAAGTAAGAGAAAAATTCCTTTCAAATAATCAAATTGAAGATATTCGACAAAATATTAGTAATGTTGTTGAAGAAAGATTAATTAATTTAAACAGTGCCCAAATTCTTGCCTTCGAAGAATTAAAAAAAAGTCATCAAACAATAGATGAAACCCTTAAAACTAGCCTTAAAGATATCGAAGAAGTCAAAAAAGAAAATAATTCCAATGTTGACCAAAAAATTAAAAATATTACTAGATTAGTAGATGAAAATATAAAAAAAATAGAAGAAAAAAATAAATATATTGAGATAAAAATAGATAGTCTTAAAAATGATTTTGATGAAAGTTTAAACAAAATTACAAATAATTTTGAAACTAAATTCATTAAATTGATAGAAAAAAATACCAAAAATTTTAATGATCTAATTAATTCAAATGAAGAAAATTTAAAAAAAATTATCAAAAAAAATAAGGAAGAAATATCTGAAAGAGATACAAAAATTCTTGAGGAGATTGAAAAAAACAATAATAAAAATATCTCAAATTTTAAAAAAATTGATGATTTCAACAATGAAAATTTAAAAAAATATAAAAATGAAAATTCAAATTTTGTTAATACTTTAGAAAAAAAAGTTGATGAAAGTTTTTCTGAATTGGAAAAAAAGAGAAAACAATATGAGAGTAATAATTCAGACTTTGTTAATACATTGGAAAAAAAAGTTGATGAAAGTTTTTCTGAATTGGAAAAAAAGAGAAAACAATATGAAGACGAATGTAATCAAAGTCTAAGAGAAATTGAAAAAGATTACAGTAAAGTCAATGAAATTATTGATGAAAGACTCAAGGATTTTCAACACGCGCAAAAGGCAGCTTTTAAAGAATTAGAAGCAGCTCTAGATCTTTTAGGCAAGCATCAAAATTTAACTTTATCAAGCATAAAAAATAAAAACAAAGAAACAAATGAAAATACAAAAAAATTTTCAAACAATAAGGCTGTAGCAGATTATTCAATATCTAAATTAAAGAGAAATTATGATAACAACTACCAATCAACCGAAACTAATATAAACAATGAAATAAAATATTCTGAATTATCATCAAATGAAGTTTCAAAGTCACACTTTTATAAAAAAATATTTTTATTTTTTTCTCTAGTTTTTTTATTTATGACAATAATATTTTTTTTACAAAAAGAAAAACTCTTGAATTTGATTTAGGTCAAAAAATTAAAAATCTAAACACCATTTAAGTATGCTTTTTTGAATATGTAATCTATTTTCAGCGACATCAAATACAACAGAATTTTTTCCATCTATAACTTCATCAGTAACTTCTTGATTTCTATGTGCGGGTAAACAATGCATAAAAAGTGTATCTTTTTTTGCTAATGACATTAGTTTTTGATTAACCTGAAATTTTTTCAGTAATTTTTTTCTGTTTTTTGAAGAAACGTTTTCTTCATGCATAGAAATTTGAGTATCTGTAACAATCAAATCAGCATTTTTTACAGCTTTAAAGGGATTATGTTCGAATGATATTTCTTTATTTTCTTTAGCCCAGGACAAAATATCAACTTCAGGCTTCAGTTCTTCAGGACCGCAAAAAAATAAATCAAAATTAAACTTTTTTGATGCATGTACATAACTATTAAACATATTATTAGCTGGTCCAACCCAAACAACTTTTTTATTTGATATGTTTCCTCTTAACTCCACAAAAGTCATTATATCAGCTAAAACCTGACATGGATGACTAAAATTTGTAAGTCCATTTATTACTGGAACTGAAGAGTTTTTACTAAATTCTATGAGATTACTATGATCAAAAGTTCTTATCATTAATAAATCAAGATACCTAGATAATACTTTTGAAGTATCAGAGACGTTCTCATTTTTTCCTAAATGGATATCAGAACCTGAAAGAATAATTGATGTTCCTCCCATTTGTTTAATTCCAACTTCGAATGAAACTCTTGTCCGAGTGGAAGGTTTTTCAAAAATCAAACCAACATAAATATCAGAAAGCAATAAAACATCATCTTTTTTTCCGTTTTTATAATTTTTTCTTGCAATCTTTATATTTAAAGCATCATTTACAATATTTTTTAAATCCTTTGATGAAATAAAATGAAGGTCTAAAAAATTTTTCATTATTTTTTCTCCAATTTAGATGCAACATTTTCAATAATTTTAAATCCTATGTTGAGATCTTTTTTTGTAATATTAATTGGAGGAAGTATTCTAATAGTATTATCCCCGCCAGGTATTAAAATTAATTTATTAGTTAAAGCTTCATCGACAAAAATTTTGTTTGAAATTTTGCACTTTAAACCCAACATAAAACCTTTTCCTCTAACCTCATCGAAAGTTTTTGGATATTCTCTAACTAGTCCCTCTAATTTTATTTTAAAATTAGATGCCTTTTTAGAAAGATTACTAAGAAAACCCTCTTTAAATATTTCATTTAGAATTGCAATAGAAACAGAACAGCCTAATGGGTTTCCTCCAAAAGTAGAACCATGAGAACCAACTTCCATAACTTGAGCTAATTTATTTGTTAATAGACAACAACCTATGGGAAACCCACCACCAATTCCTTTTGCTATAGTTACAATGTCAGGTTTAACATCAAAAAACTCATGTGCAAGAAATTTACCTGTTCTACCTATACCACTTTGAATTTCATCAAAAATTAATAAGATTTTTTTATTTTTACAAATAGTTTTTAATTTTTTTATAAATACCAAATCTGCTTCATTAATACCTCCTTCACCTTGTATGGGTTCTAATATTACTGCACATACTTCATTAGTAAGATTATCTTCTAATTTATCTAATTGATTAAATGGAATATTATCAACACCACCTAAAATTGGTTCAAAGCCTTCAGATATTTTTTTTGAACCTGAAATTGAAAGTGCTCCATAAGTTCTACCATGAAAAGCTCCAGAAAATGAGATTATTTTATTTCTTTTCTTTTTAAAAGTATTCCCATATTTTCTTGCTATTTTAATAGCGCACTCTATACTTTCAGCTCCAGAATTTGTAAAAAAAACCTTATCAGCAAAAGTTTTTTCTACAAGAATATGAGCTAATTTTTCTTGATTATCAATTTTAAACAAATTTGATGTATGCCAAAGTAACTTAGATTGTTTGTTGAGAGCTTTGATCAATGCCGGATGAGAATGCCCCAAAATATTTACGGCTATGCCTGAACCAAAATCTAAATACCAATTTTTATCATCACCAAAAAGCCAAGATCCTTTACCCTTCAAAAAAGAAAGTTGATACCTATTATAAGTTTTTAAAATGGAATTTTCCAAAAATACCTCAGAAGTTTAATCTTTAAATTAACTTTTCAACTTATATCCAATAGAAAAACATCTCCAACATAAAAAAAATAAAAAAATAATTGTAACTAAAGAAAAGAATAAATTAAAAAAAATGCTATTATAACTATATCCTAAAGTTCCATATCTTACACCATCAATAAGAAAAAAAATAGGGTTATAACTACTTATTTTTTCAAAAAAATATGGTAGAACTTCAATTGAATAAAAAGTACCTGATAGAAAACTAAGAGGAGTAATCAAGAAGTTATTCAGTGCCGCCATATGATCAAATTTACTACTTAAAATTCCAGCTAAAATTCCAAGAAGAGATAGCTTTGTACTTCCTAAAATTATAAAAAGAATCATTAATAACGGATATTCTGGCATTAAGCCTACAAAAGGAAAAATAGAGACAATTATAGCAATTGCTACTAATAATCCCCTCAAAACACCACCTATCATTAATCCAAGAACAATTTCAAAAGGTCTCAAAGGTGGTAAAAGTGTGTCAACGATATTACCCTGAATCTTAGAAATTAGTAAAGATGAAGAAGTATTAGCGAATGAGTTTTGTATAATAGTCATCATTAAAATACCTGGTAAAATAAAAAAAATAAAATCTGAATTATCATCTACATTTTTTACATTTTTAAATACAATATTAAAAATATACAGGAATAAAATGGAAGTAACTATTGGAGCTAATAAAGTTTGTGTCCATACTGTTGTAAACCTTTTTCTCTCCCTATTAATTAATGTTAATAAACCTTCAAAGTTCAAATAAGGAAAATTTTTTTTTATTGTGTTAACCATTTTTTAGACCCTAAGTAACATATAATTGATAGAAAAATATTTACAGAATTAAAATAGAATATTTAAATATCTTGTTAATTCGACATAATAAGACTAAATATAGATGATATTATTTTTATTTAAAGGAGTATGATATGGCTTGGACACCTGATAGAGTGGAAATACTCACAGAAATGTGGATGGAAGGTAAAAGTGCGAGCTTAATAGCCAAAGAATTAGGTGGTGTTACTAGAAATGCAGTTATTGGAAAAGTACATAGATTAGGTTTATCTAACAGAAACATTAATCAAAAAAATAATACAAATAAATCTAAAACAGTAAATAAAGAAAATAAAAAAATTAAGGACGATAATAAATTAGAAACCGCAAAAAATAATAATTCAAAACATGAAAATAAATATACGAAAAATAAACTACCTCCAAAGAAAAATGTTAAAACAGAAATTAAAAGCTTTGCTGAAAAAAAATCAAACGAAAAATCAATTATTTTAGATGACATAAATAATTTAGATACTGAGAGTTTCACATCTGAAGTAAGCGAAGAATTTCTTAAAAACGTTAAAACCGTTGAAAAAAAATCCAAAAAATTGTCACTTATGGAATTAACAGAAAGACACTGCAAATGGCCTATTGGAGACCCAGCAACTGATAAGTTTTGGTTTTGTGGACTTACTTCAGAACCAGGAAAGCCATATTGTGAAACTCATATTGAATTAGCATTTCAACCAATTGCATCAAAAAGAGAAAGACGCTTGAAATAAATTATTCAATGTTTATCTATAGTTAAACGAAAATATTTTTTTAATGAGAAAAAAATGATCTGCTACACTCTAATATGCTCAAATAATCATAAATTCGAAAGTTGGTTTGCTAACGCTAACGCATTTGAAAGTTTAAAAAAGAATAATCATTTGTCCTGCGCAATATGTGGAGATACTGAAATAAAAAAAGCAATTATGGCTCCTCATGTTAATTCTACTAAAAGAGAAAAAATTAATAAAAACCCGCTTTCTACCAAAAAATCTTTAGCTGAAACAGCTTTATCAGAATTAAAGAAAAAGTTTGAAAAAATGTCAGAAAATGTTGGAAATAATTTTGCTAAAGAAGCAAGGGCTATTAATGATGGAATTTCACCAGAACGTACTATTCATGGGAAGGCTACTGTGGAAGAAGCAAAGTCTCTTAATGAAGAAGGAATTAAGGTATTTCCTTTACCTTGGGTAGATAGAAAAACAAATTAATTTTAAAAAATTTTATGATTCAAAGCAAACGTTCAATAATTGTTATGAAATTCGGCGGGACTTCTGTAGGAGACCTTGAGAGAATAAAGGTTGTTGCTAAAAAAATTCATTTTCAAGTGGAAAAAAATAAAAATGTTATTGTTGTTGTATCAGCTATGAGCGGGACAACAAATAATTTAATAAAATACGTAGAAGAGTTAACACCTTTTTATGATGCAAGAGAATATTCTGCTGTAGTTTCATCTGGGGAAAATATCACTTCTGGTTTGTTAGCAGTTGAATTACAAAAAATTGGGATACCTGCGAGAAGTTGGCAAGGATGGCAAATTCCTTTAATTACCACAGACGAGTATTCAAGTGCAAAAATATTAGAAATCCCTACAGAGAATATTCAAAAAAAATTTAAAGAAGGAATGAGAGTTGCTGTCGTTTCAGGGTTTCAAGGTATTAGTAAAGATAACAGAATTACAACTCTAGGAAGAGGTGGGTCAGATACTTCAGCTGTAGCTATTGCAGCATCTTTTTCGGCAAAAAGATGTGATATCTATACTGATGTAGACGGAGTTTATACAACAGATCCAAGGATTTGTAATAGAGCTAGAAAACTTGAAAGAATTTCTTATGAAGAAATGTTAGAATTAGCTTCATTGGGAGCTAAAGTATTACAAACGAGATCTGTAAGTTTAGCAATGAGATACAAAGTAGAACTAAATGTATTAAGTAGCTTTTCAAACCATACAGGAACAACAGTAAGTAATGAGGAAGATATAATGGAAAATAATGTTATTACAGGTATAGCCTACTCTCGAGATGAGGCAAAACTCACACTTACTGGTATTAAAGATCAACCAGGAATAGCTGCTTCAATTTTCAGTATTTTGTCAGATTCTGGTATTAATGTTGACATGATTGTACAAAATATATCAGAGAATAATTTAACAAATATGACATTTTCATGTCAAAAAGACCAAACTGCACTTGCTAAAGATACAATTGAAAAAGCAAAAATTAATTCTTCATTAGATTATAAAAAACTTATAATTGATGATGAAATAGCAAAACTTTCTATTGTTGGAATTGGAATGAAATCAAATGTTGGTGTTGCAACAAAGATGTTTGAAATTTTATCTAAAGAGAGAATTAACATTATTGTTATATCAACTTCTGAAATTAAAATTTCTGTTTTAATTAAAAGAAAATATTTAGAATTAGCTTTGCATGCTCTTCATGATGGATTTGAATTAGAAAAAGAATAATTCATGAAAAATTCTGTACAAAGTGAGAGCTCAAGAGTATTGCTAAAAAGATTAAGGAATACACTTGCAGAAGAGGGTGATAGTCAAGCAAGATTAAACAATATAGTAAGATTAATTGCTTCCTCAATGAAAGCAGAAGTTTGCTCAATATATTTAAAAGATAATGACACTCTAGAATTATTCGCTTCAGAGGGGTTAAAAGCAGGATCAGTTCACTTGACAAGGTTAAAAATAGGTGAAGGTCTGGTAGGAAGAATTGCTGAAACTTCTGAACCAATAAATACAGATGATGTCAAAAAAACTAAGGGCTTTAGATTTATTCCTGAAACAGGAGAAGAAAGATACAGTAGTTTTCTTGGTGTAGCTATTCAGAGATTAGGAGAAATACTGGGCGTATTAATTGTACAAAATATCAGAAAAAGAAAATATACAGAGGACGACGTTTATGGTTTGGAAATAATAGCAATGGTTCTTGCAGAAATGACAGAATTAGGAATTTTTTCTTCTGGAAACTCAAATTCATTTAATAAAAGAAAAAAACTACCGCTTTTTTTAAATGGTATAACTGTACAAAAAGGCATTGCAATAGGAAAAGTTATATTACAAGAACCAAAATTTATTATAGAAAATCCAATTGCTGACAATCCTAAAAGTGAAAAAGAAAAATTAAATAATGCATTTAAAAAATTGCAAAAAAATATTGAAAATTTAATTAATAAAAATTTTTCTATAAAACCTGGTGCTTATTTAGAGATTTTAGAAGTATATCAGATGTTTGCAAAAGACAGGGGATGGAGAAGAAGGATGGAAGAGTCTATTGACAGCGGCCTTTCTGCTCCACTTGCAGTTGAAAAAGAGCAATCAGAAACAAGAGCCAAAATGTCCAAAATTTCAGACCCTTACATCAAAGAGAGGCTACATGATCTTGATGATTTATCAAACAGATTAATAAAAATTTTGACAAATCATGAAAGTAAAAAATTTTATGATTCCTCAGAAAAATATATATTAGTTGCTCGTAACATAGGTCCAGGTGAATTATTAGATTATAAGAAAAATATTTGTGGTTTAATTTTAGAGGAAGGTTCAGTTGGTTCACATGCTAGTATTGTTGCAAGTTCTTTAGCGATCCCATCATTAATTCAATCATCTGATATTACAAGGCATGCTCATGAAGGAGACTTAGTTATAATTGATGGAGAACAAGGTAAAATACATTTAAGACCAGAACAAAAAATTTTAAACGAATTCAAAAAAATTAAACGAAATTACAAAAAAGCAGAAGAAATATATTCTACAATCAGAAACAAAAAAGCAAAAACTAGAGATGGTATAAATGTAAAGTTATTTATGAATGCTGGCTTGATGGCAGATCTTCCTTCTTTAGAAAAATCTGGAGCTTATGGTGTAGGCTTGTTCAGGACTGAATTACAATTTTTAGCAAGATCAAAAATTCCAAAAAGATCAGAACAATCTAATCTATATTCTAAAATTTTAGACTCATCTCATGGAAAAGAGGTAAATTTTAGAACAGTAGATATTGGGTCAGATAAAATTATAAATTTTGTTAAAAGAAAAAGAGAAGCAAATCCATCATTAGGATGGAGAGCAATAAGGTTGAGTCTTGACAAAAAAATAATAATGAGGATACAGATTCAAGCTCTTTTGAGAGCATCTAAAGGTAGATCATTAAAAATAATGTTCCCTTTTATTTCAAACTTTTCTGAATTTGAAGAAGCTAGAACCTTAGTTTTAAATGAATACCAAAAAGAAAAAAACAAAAAACATTTAGTACCCAAAAATTTAAAAATTGGCTCGATGTTAGAGGTTCCAAGTCTAGCTTTTGAAGGTCGAAAGTTCTATGAACTGGTTGATTTTATTTGTATAGGTGGAAATGATTTAAAACAATTTTTTTTCGCAGCCGATAGAGAAAACGAAAAAGTAAGACAAAGGTATGATACATTAGATAAGAATTATTTAGCATTTCTAAAATTAATCATTCAAAAAACAAAAAAATATCAAACACCTATTAGTTTTTGTGGCGAAGATGCTGGTAAACCAATCGAAGCCTTAGTATTGATAGCTCTGGGAATAAGAAATTTATCAATGAGTCCGTCTTCTATTGGCCCTATAAAGAACATTATTAGAAAGATCAATTTAAAAGATGTTCAAATAATTATAAGTAATTCAGAAACCGAAAAATACGACTCTCTAAGAAAAGATTTAGCTAATTTTTTGAAATTTCATACCTCTTTACCTGTCCATTAATTCTATAAAAAGAACCTTTTAAAAGTTCTTTACCAAGTAATCTTTCTTCATTATTCGGATATTTAAACTTTATATTTTTTAAAATTGATCTTGAAAAACCAAAACGTTGATAATATCCCAAATCACCAACAAGAATAACTCTTTTCCAACCAAAACCTTTCGCTATTTTAAGGGAATGATTTATAAGCATTCCTCCAATTCCTTCTCCTTGTCTAATTGGATGCACTCCTAATGGTCCTAATAAAAGTGCTTCGTAATTTTTTTTCCCAATTAGTATAGGCCAGTATCTAATAGAGCCAATAATAACAAAAAATTCATCTTTCACAACAAAAGATAACTCTTTTACCGGCTCTAAACCATCTCTTAATCTGTAGGAGTTTAAACCAAACCTTGCATGCCCAAATGCTTTATCCAAAAGATATTCAATATTATTATAATCATGAGTACTTTCAGAAAATATTTTATACATTAAAATACCTTTTAAATTTAAAGTCAAATATATTTATAAATAATTTCTTTTGAAACAACTTTATTAGGATTCATTATTCCGTTAGGATCTAAAGCATTTTTAATTTTTAACATAATTTCCATTTTTGTTTGACCACTATATTTGTAAAGATCTAGTATTTTTAATTTGCCAATACCATGTTCAGCACTAATAGATCCATTTAATTGATTAACTACATCGTAGATTTCATTTTTAAGATCATCTTTTAAATAATCAAATTCCTCCTTCTTTTTCCCATAAGTTGGAAAGACGTTAAAATGTAAATTTCCATCACCTAAATGGCCAAAACAATTTATCAAAAGATGTTTACTAAATTTCACTACTTTTTTTGATGCTATTTCAAAAAAAGAACTTAAATTTGATAATGGTAAAGAAATATCATGCGAACTAACTGAACCAATAATTCTATTGGCTTCTGGAATTTTTTCTCTAATTTCCCAAAAATCAAGCCTTTGTCTTTCATTTTGAGCAAAAAGTACATCCTCAATTAAGTTTTTTTCAATAAACTCGTTAAGTAATTTATAAAACCTTTCTTCAACTTCATCATCAAAAGAACATGTTAACTCTACAAGTAAAATCCATTCTGACCTCTTTTTAAATGGATCTCGAAACGGTATCTTGGCTCTTTCTAAAAATTCAAGGCCATTTTTATTCATAATTTCAAAAGCATTTATTGATGAGTTTAGTTTCTCAAATAAATGATTATACAAATTTAAAGCAATATCAAAGCTCTCCATACATATTAATGAAACGCATGTCTTTTCAGGTTTTGGATATAATTTCAAACTTGCTGCAGTTATAACCCCTAGAGTGCCTTCAGATCCAATTAACAAGTTTTTAATGTCATAGCCTGTATTATCTTTAATTAATGATTTTAACCCATTATATATAGACCCATCAGGTAGGACAGCTTCTACACCTAAACACAGATCTCTAGCATTCCCATATTTGATTACATTTATTCCACCAGCATTTGTCGCTAAATTACCGCCAATTTGACAAGAACCTTCAGAAGCAAGAGATAGTGGAAAAATTCTTTTTTTTTCTTTTGCATAATCATGTATTTTTGATAAAATTACTCCAGCTTCTACTGTAAGTACATTATCTAAAGAAGAAAAATTCCTTATTTTATTCATTTTATCTAAAGACAATAGTATTGAATTTTCGCCTTCTGAAGCTAACTGTCCACCGACTAAACCAGTACCTCCAGAATATGGGATAATACCTATTTTTTCGTCATTCATTAATGAAACTACTTTTGAAACTTGTATTACGTTTCTAGGTTTAACAACAAATAAAGCATGATTTACATATCTCCCTCTTGGTTCTGATTTTTGAGAATCTGAGAGATTTTCAATTATTATAGTATTATCTTTCAATAAAATTTTATTTTTTAAATTTTGAATAAACGAAACTTTCATTCTCAAACCTACTTTCTTCCTTTCCTATCTTCTCTTAATTTTGAATAAACAATATGATTCCTCCATTTCCCATATATTTTTAAGTAGCTTTGTGCCACTCCTTCATATTTAAAACCTACTTTTTCTAATAATTTTCTTGATGGTTCATTTTCAGGTAATGTAGCAGCCTCCAATCTACTCAAATTCAATTCTTTAAATCCATAATCTATAATCTTATTCATAGACTCTGTCATATAACCGTTTCTCGCAAATTCTTCAGCTAACCAATAACCTAATGAAGCAGATTGGGATGAACCCCGTTTAATATTATCCATTGTAATACCACCAATAAGTGTATCATTTTTTTTTAAAAAAATAAGTAATGAAACTGATTTTTTATTTTTAAAATTTTTTTTGCACCAACTTACTCTTAATTTAAAACTTCTTAATGAGTAAAAAAAATCAGTTTTTTTTGGTTCCCATTTATTTAAAAATTTTTCATTTTTTTTTCTTAATATGACCCAACTCTCGAAATCTTTTCTTAAAGGTAATCTTAAATAAAGTCTTTCAGACTCAATTAAAAAAAAATTTTTTAAAAAAAAAATCATAACTTATTCTTTTAAAGAGTTTTTTAAGCAATTGAAATCAAGATCTTTTCCAATTTGACCGTATACTACTAATGAAAAGTTATCACTAAGACACATATTTTCTCCAACTTTTCTCAGGTCATCTAAATTAACTTTATCAATTTTTTTTATTATTTCATCTAAAGTCTTTATTTTGTTCCAAGTAATTAAAGATCTTGAAAGCCTTTCACACCTGCTTGGTGTACTTTCCATACCCATAAGTATTCCAGCCTTAATTTGAGCTTTAGATCTTTCTAATTCTTTTTGATCAATTTTATTAGAAACTTTTTTTATTTCTTTTATAATAATGCTAGATAGTTCAGAAATCTTTTCTTTATTTGTACCGGCATAAATTGTAAGTGTTCCAGAATCTGACAACGCATCTATGCTCGAGTATATTGAATAACAGAGTCCTCTTTTTTCTCTAACCTCTTGGAACAACCTAGATGACATTCCTCCACCAAGAATTATAGAAAAAATTTGATTTGCATAAATATCTTCACTTTTTAAGCCTGAAGTTTCAAAAGACATAGCTAAATGTGTTTGCTCTAAATTTTTTTTCTTAAATAAACTACCACCAACAAAATCACATTTGTTTGCGAAATCTGGAATACTGTTTTTCATATTACCAAACAACTTTTCTGAAAGATCCAAAATTTTTTGATGACTCACATCTCCTGCAGCACATAATATCATTTTGTTAGGAATATAATGTTTTTTTGTAAAGTTTAATAAATCATCTCTGCAATAAGATTTGACTAATTTTTCATAACCCAAAATTGATCTTCCTACGGATTGATTTGGATAAGATATTTCTTGTAGCCAATCAAAAATAATTTCATCAGGTGTATCTAAATATTGTCCTATTTCTTGTAAAATAACGTTTCTTTCTAAATCTATTTCTTTTTCATCAAAAATAGAATTAAGTAAAATATCATGAAGAATCTCTATAGCTAATTCTGTATTCTCTGGTAACACTCTCATATAATAATTAGTCACTTCTCTACTTGTATATGCGTTCATATAACCACCAACATTTTCTATTTGATTAACTATATCAACAGCTGTTCTTTTTTCTGTTCCTTTAAATGCCATATGCTCTAAAAAATGTGCTAAACCAGTTTGGTTGTTTGTTTCATGTCTACCTCCAACTTTAATCCAAACACCTACGGAAACTGTTTTTATACCGGGTATTTTTTCAGTAATGACTTGAAACCCATTTGATAACTTATTTAATTTTATAGTCACTATTATCCTCTTTCTGTGATAAATTTTTTTATATCATCAACTGAATTATTCATTTCAAAATAATTTTCTTTTTTGTTCATAATATCCTTTATCCTATTTGGGAGATTAGGAATCTTGCCAGTAGATTCAAAAACTGCCTCAGGAAATTTTGCTGGATGAGCAGTGGCTAAAGATATAACCTTTGTATTGAAGCTTAAATCCTTCAGATATTCATGTGAAACTTTTAATCCAACTGCTGTATGAGGACAAACTAATTCATTCATTTTTGTAAAGGTGTCTTTCAAAGTTTTCTTTGTTTCTTTTTCACTGGAAACACCGCTTTTAAAATGTTTATTCAACTTTTTAAGCATATCGCTTTCAATTAAAAATTTTCCATCTCTTTTTAGATCGGTCATTAATTTTTGAGTAATTTTATGATTTCTTTCAAACAATTCAAATAATAACCTCTCAAAATTTGAAGAAATTTGAATATCCATAGAAGGACTCATTGTTTTATGAACTTTTCCTTTTTTATAGACTCCTGTTTTGACAACTCTATTTAAAATATCATTTCTATTTGTCGCAGTTATAAGATGTTCAATAGACAAACCTAATTTTTTTGCTACATAACCTGCGAAAATATTCCCAAAATTACCACTTGGCACACAGAAAGTAGTTTTTTCATTATAAGAAGAAACTTTAAATGATGAATAAAAGTAATAAACTACTTGAGCTAATATACGAGCCCAGTTAATAGAATTAATTCCAGATATTTTCATTCTTTCTTTGAAACTAAAGTCTTGAAATATCGACTTAACAATATTTTGACAATCATCAAAATCACCATCAATCATAATTGCATTAATATTTTTTGAAGAAGAAGTTGTCATTTGTCTTCTTTGAATATTTGAAATTCTTCCTTTAGGAAACAATATAAAAAGATTCACATTTTTTTTATTCTTAAATGCCTCAACTGCAGCCGATCCAGTATCTCCTGAAGTAGCACCAATAATATTAATGTTATTGTTATTTTTTGATAATGTTAACTCAAACATTTGAGAAATTATTTGCATAGCAAAGTCTTTAAAAGCGAGAGTAGGACCATGAAATAGTTCTAATAAAAAAAGTTTTTCATTAATTTTTTTTAAAAGACATTTTTCTTTTTTTTCAAAGTTATTATATGCTTTATAAACAATATTGTTTAACTCAAATTCTGAAAATGAGTCGCCAACAAATGGGATTATAATTTTCTTAGCAAGTTCTTCATATGACAAATGTTTCATTTCAATCAAAGTTTGGCTTGAAAATTTTGGCCATTTTTCAGGTATATATAATCCTCCATCTGGAGCTAATCCATTAATTAAACATTTCTCAAAGTTTATTGGTGCTGACTTCCCTCTTGTAGAAATATATCTCATTAAAATTCCTTTTAATTCATTTTTTATATAACTTAAAAATCCAATATAAAGTCATACCAATCCAGACTAAAGAAAGAGAAAACCATGTGATTGCATATTGTAAATGATTGTTTCTTAAATTAGTGCTTATTGGTGTTGGTATGACATTCTTATTTAGACCAATATCAGAAACTATAACCAAAATTTTACTAGTCCCTAATTCTTCTGACATCATTTCTAGATCCCTAGCAAACCAAATATTTTCTTCAAAATTCGGTTTAGGTGTAAAGTATTCAACCTCATTTGGCCATAAAAGATTACCATTTATAGTACCGAATCCAATTTTTCTTATATTATCTTTTTCTTTCTCTAAAATAAAACCTTGATCGATTAAAATTTTTTTTCCATTTTCTAATACAAAAGGTGAAATTATTTTAAAACCAGGCCCCATTTGCTTTATAGAAGTTAAAACATGTAATTCATCTTTTAAAATTTCTCCTTTAATTTTGACAGATAAATATTGGTGTTCGTCTTTTCGAGGTCGTTCAGGAATATCTATCGGCAAAGAATTTATTTTTTGTTCTATATTATAAATTTTGTCTAACTTCCATTCTAATCTTTTCAATTGCCAATCACCTAAAAAGAGCAATGTAAAGAAACCTGAAATGCCAATAAGACAAGGAAAAAGAAATTTGATTTTTTTCAAAACTTTTATTAAAAGTAATAGTTTTTAAATATTACCCACCCCATATGTATACAGCTGCAAATAAAAATAACCACACTACATCTACAAAATGCCAATACCATGCTGCAGCCTCAAAACCAATA
>MDTG01024957.1_pt1 | contig 18279 bp, 16 predicted proteins | sample 811421 | NCBI WGS metagenome assembly MDTG01 (sample SAMN05326645, study PRJNA326480) | marine metagenome | isolation source: seawater | place: Pacific Ocean: South East | collected 2011 | reverse complement strand
TATTCATTATTTTCATATCATCTTGAATCTGCTTGTATCCGCCATTCTCCCATATGATAATTGGAAGAGATGATACAAATATTATTATTGGTAAAATTACCAAAAATTGAAGTAAATCAATATCTATACCTATGTTCATTCCTATAATAATATAGCTAGATAACATTAATGAATGCACGACTAAAGATAGGATAATGTTTGGTAATAAAATATTTATTGAGTAAAAATTTTCTTTAAAATCATTAAGTAAGTTTTTTAAAAAAATAAAAAATTTATTTATATTTAATTTATTTATTATTTTTGTTATTATTATTATTGAAGTAGAAATAAATAAAATAAGTAATAGAGAAATTAATATGCCTAATTCAATATTTAAAAAAAGAGTTGAATATGACATGATTAATAAAATTATCAAAACGAGCGTATGTATATATCTATCTAAAATAATAGATCTAATAATAATAGACTTACTTAAACCTAATTTTTTTTTATAATAAAATTTTATTGCTTCACCAAAAACTACACTAGGTAAGAATTGATTGAAAAAGGAAGCTATGGAAAATATCGAAAAGGTATTTTTAAAATTTATAATTTGTTTTTTTTGCTTAAGTATAAGATACCATCTTATACAATTAAAAACCAAATGTAGATAAAGAATAATAAATACAAAAATAATAATTTTATAATTTATTTTACTTAAAATATTAAAAAAATCATTGTTAGAGAATTTTTTACTTATTATATAAAATAGAAAAAATGTAATAACAATTTTTAGCAATAAAAAAATTAATTTATTTTTTTTTTATCATTTAATAAAATCTTATTAAGTGATTGTTTAATATTTTTTTTTGGTGAAAATTTCAAAACTGAATGTGCAAGTTGATAAGTTCCAAAATTATTTTGTACTTCACCTGCTCTCATTTCTGAAAATTTAATTTGATAATTTTTTAATTTAAGAATTTTTAATATTAATATTGCTAAATCTTTTATTTTTGTTTCTTTCCCAGAACATAAATGAAATAAACTAAATTTTTCTTCAAAATATTTTGAACTTTTATAAATACCAACACAAATATCATCTACATCAATAAAATCTCTGCTAATTTTATTTTGACCAAATATGATCAATGGTTTGTTTTTTTTTATATTATTTAAAAATTTATTTATTACTCCTTTTTTGTGATCTGAATTCATACCTATAACGTTCGCAAATCTGAGTATTGTAACATTAATATTATAAGCTTTTGAATAAGCAGAACAATAACCCTCGCATGATAATTTTGATGCCCCATAAGGTGACAGAGGTCTTGGCAAAGATTGTTCATTTACTGGCAATTTACCATCACCTATTATAGCTCCACCTGTTGATGAGAAAACAAATTTTTTTACATTAGTCTGTTTTGCAAAATTTAAAAGATTTAATGTTGATCTTACATTATTATTAAAATTATCAATAGGTTTTTGTATTGATTCAATTACGGAGCCTTTAGCAGCTAAATGAATAATTAAACTAATTCTATATTTTTTTAATATTTCAATTTGTTTTACTTTTGCCAAATCTAAATTTAGAAATTTTTTATATTTTAATTTTTTTAAGTATTTTTTTTTTCCGATAGATAAATTATCTACAACTATAATGTTATAAATTTTTTTTTTATTATAGTACTTAATAAGATTTGAACCAACTAGTCCACAGCCACCTGTAATTAATATATCCATTAATTAAGAATTCCAAAATGAAGTACTTATAATTTTTTCCTTTATACAGTTATCCTTATATTTTTTTGCAATATCCTCAATTTCTGAAATTAGATTATCATTTAAATAAGTTGGTTTAAAACCTAGATCTAAGAAACATTTGTTTTCAGCATGAAGCCTATTAGAGTCTGCTTCTTTTCTTGGATTATCATAAAGTTTTATCTCAGCTCCAGTTAACTGAGATACTAGTTTAGCTAGATCTATAATTGTATGAGTCTCAGAAATTTGATTGAAAATTTTTACTTTTTCTCCTTTTTGTGGAGGATTATTTAAGGCTAAATTAATACAAGTTATACTATCTAAGATATGTATGAATGCACGTGTTTGCCCTCCTGATCCATAAACTGTTAATGGATGTCCAATAGCTGCTTGCATAATAAAACGATTTAAAACTGTACCGAAATCTCCATCATAATCATATCTATTAATTAAATCAGGGTGCATTGATGTTTCTACAGTTTGTGTGCCCCAAACAATTCCCTGATGCAAATCAGTAATTCTTAAGTTATCATTTCTATTGTAAAAATTAAACATTAATGCATCTTGGGTTTTTGTAAGATGATAGATGCTTCCAGGATTAGCAGGATATAATATTTCTTTTTCAACTAAATCTCCTTCCTCATTTGCTATGTTTATCTTTAAATATCCTTCCGGTATTTTCATATTTAAATTTCCATAACCATAAACACCCATTGTTCCAAGATGAATGACGTGAATATCCTTTTTTGATTCTACAATGGCAGCTAAAAGATTATTGGTTGCATTTAAATTGTTATTTACAGTATATCTTTTTTCAAATGACCCTTTCATAGAGTATGGTGCAGCTCTTTGTTCAGCAAAATGTATTACAGTATCAGGCTTGAAATCTTCTAATAAAGATAAAAGTTGGGAGTAATTTGAAGATAGATCAAAATTAGCAAATTGTATGTTATGACCAGAAATTTGTTTCCAAGTTTCAAGTCTTTTAGATGTAGATTTAATTGGAGTTAAAGAGTTTGTTTCTAACTCAACATCAATTTTTCTTCTTGAGAGGTTATCAACAATGACAATATCATGGCCCAGGTTTGATAGGTGAAGCGAAGTTGGCCAGCCACAAAAACCATCTCCTCCAAAAATTACAATTTTCATATTATTTAATTTCTAGTTTATTAAATTCATTAACTAAATCTTTATAACTAAATTTTCTTAAATTAACATTATTTTTAAAAGGAACTTTTTTTAAGATTTTTCTAAGTTTTAAAATATCTATAATATTCCTTATAATCTTTAGATACATCATATTTTTTTGCTTTCTTACTTCTTTATATAAAATTGGAGCCTCAGCAATCCATAAACCACTTCTTTGTATTCTTATCGACATTTCAGTATCGTACTGCCCCCTATTAAGCTTTATTTTACTTAAAATATGTTTAGTATTTTTTATATTAATTAGTTTCGGACCATGCGTATCTATACTGACCGTCTCAAACAATAATGATAAGATAGAGTTCAAACCCCAACTTAAAAACCTTCTAAAAGGAGGTTGAAAATTTATTGTAGGATCTGCTCTTTTTGAACCTAAGAAAAGATCATATTCTTTACGTAAAGACCAAGACCATGCAATAAAATTTACATCCCATTGTTCAACATTTATGATATTACAATATTCAGCTTCAGAATTTTCTACCCCAGTTCTTAAAGCATAACCGTAGTTTGGATCATTGAGATTTAAGTATTTAGATTTTGGCCAAATAGAAATTATTTTTTTTATTTCAGCTAAGGAATTATCAGTGCTTCCATTATTTACGAAAATATATTGCCAATTATTTTTTTTTACTATCAAATCTAAATAATTTCCATACTTCAACATTTGACTATATAAAATTTTATCTTCATTAAATACTGGAACAACAACTGAAAGTAACATTTATTTAATTGCTGAAGCTATAATATTTTTTGTATAGATTTTTTTTTCAACTTCTCCATTCTCAATAATATTGATAGAAGTATAAATTAATCTGATAAATTGCCACAATATATATCTTATTGAACTTAATATAGAATAACCTATGGGTATTGGATTTTCTTCACGAAATTTAAAATCTCTAAATCCACTTATCCTAAATAATGTTTTTAATGTATTTGAATTAAATATTTGTTCGTGTGTAAAATCATTAAAGTAATATAGATTTGAGAAAGGACCTGCTCCATTAGGAGTTCTTATTATGATTCTCCCATTTAGATTTAGTGCATTAAAACATTTTTCTAAAATTAACAAAACTTCTTCTTTGTTTAAATGCTCAATTACATCCACGAGAAATATTATATCAAATAAATTATCATTTTTTTCTAAAAAATTGAAAATATCATCTCTTACTATATTTAGAGACTTATCCTTAATAAGTTTTACTTGTTCAATGCTTGTATCAACACCAACTATGTCTAAATAGCTTTTTGATTTCAAAAAAATTAACAAATGACCTGATCCACATCCAAGATCTAAAATTTTAGAATTTTTATTTGATGGTAACCATTTTCTAAAATAATATGAATACGCTTTATTAATTTTTTTTTGATCTACATGATGATCAGGATTTCTAGATAATTTAAAATAATTATCATATATTCTTTTTTTATAATTACGCATATTTATCTATAATATTATTGAAATTTTTTATTACATCATCTGCAACTGTAGAATCAATGCATTTATTATTATATGGACAATATTCCAATAAACAAGCTTCGCAAATAATTTTATTTCTGATGACGTATTGATTTTTGTTATTTGATTTCCAAATCCCTTCTAAATCTCTAGAAAAATAGATATGGTTGGAATTTCTAAAAGAGCGTCCAAATGTTCTAAGCCTGGGTCTAAGCATTTAGCTAAATCAATATTTGAAATAATACATAATTTTATTCAAAAATTTTTTTAAACTCGCTTAAATCTTTGAATTTTATTATTCTAAATACAAAAATAGAGATAATTAAAAAAATTGTGTAAAGTATTGTAATAAATAAAATATCTAAAAAAATTAAATTAAAATTGATATATTTGTAAATAACCAAAATGATTATGAAACTAATAGTTATTGAAAAAATAGATTTAATATAGATAAAATCAAAAAATAATTTAATTTTTAAACTAATTGTTGCATAAATATATATTATCAAACCAACAATTGATGAGATAATATACAACAATATAGCCCCATTTAAAAAATAGTGATTTAATAGTGGGTAAAATAATAATATTACAATTAGTGTTTCTGAAAATCTTGAGTAAAAAATAAAATTTGTCTTTCCGTATGCTTTTAGTAGACCATCTAGTGGTCCAAATAAAGCCATTATTATAAAAAATAAACTTAAAAATTTTAAAGGAATATTTATTATCAAGTACTCTGGTCCAAATAAAAATATAATTATCTTCGAGCTACATAAAAACAAAGTTGTAAAGATAATTGAAGATAAAAATAATCCTATGATAGAAATAAAATGAAAATTTTTCTTAGCTTTATTATACTCTCTATTGCTAATATCTTTTGTCCAAACGGGAAAAGATGCTGGCTCTAATGCAGAAACAGGTGCATAAACCAAAACTGATAGAGAAATTGCAAATGTAAAATAAGCAGTATTCTCCATACTATTTACAAAACCTATTAGTAAAGGGATTGAGGCTTTTGGCCAATAGGCAATACCTGAGACAAAAAGAGGAAAGCCATAGTGAATTATATTTTTATAATTAAATTCGTATTTAGAAATATCATTATTAATTAATTTAAAATACGAATTAAAAAAAAATACTATTGAGAAAATAGTATAAGATAGAGCAAAAGAAGCTACAGCAAAATGAAGTGATTTAACTTCAAAAATATATCCAAAACTGAGAAATAAAAATATTAAGCAAAGTGGAAACAAATCATGGAAGAGTATTTTAATTTTAAGTTTACCTAAGCCTTGATACACCGATCCCAGAAGAAATGAAAGAAGTCTAAATGGTACGACAATTAACCAAATTAATAATATTGTAAAAAATAATGTATTATTTGTTTTGAAAGAACTATTAAAATAAATAAAAACAATGCAAAAAAATATAGCAAATAATGAAAGTACGGAAGCTATTAAAAGTGAACTATGTAATATTTTTATTGATAATTTAAATTTGTTTTTTGAATCTTTTGCTACATAATAAGCAGTTGAATCTGATAGCCATTCACCTGAAAAGAAAAAAATAAAATTAAATATTACCTGAGTAGAAAAAAAAATTCCTATCTCAAATGGAGTTAATATTCTGGAAAAAATTATTTTTGAGATTAAACCAAAAACTAATGTGAGAATAATACTTAAATAGTTAAAAAAAGAGTTAATTGTAATTTTTTTTAAATCTAAATTCATTTACCGTAGACTTTAATTGTACATATCTTAAACTAAATAAATTCCTTAATTACTTCTTTTGCCCATAATTTAGTTGGATGAGAGTTTTCATTTACTTTTCCCATTTTTTTTTGAAGCCAAATATTTATTGGTATCGAGAAGCCTGTTTTTTTTCTTTTTTTTAATTCATTAAAAATATTCTTTGATGTTAAATTTAAGAGTGATTTCTTTGTTGGTGGTAATTTTGATTTAATTAATATTATTACAGATTTAATAAAATCTAAATCAACATAAGGAACTCGCATTTCAACAGAATGTGCCATACTTGACCAGTCTGCATCTCTTAATAGTTGATTCTTAAGGTAGTTATTCATATGTAAGTATATTATTCTTTCATACTCATCCATATAACTTACATCATTACTTTGAGTATAAAAGTTATCTATGATTTCCTCTAAACCATGATTAATAATTTTAGAATCTGTGAACTTATAGATTTCGTGTGGTAAAAATAAACATCTTTTAAAAAAAAATGCGCTTGAAAGACCTGATGAAAATTTACTCATATTGATTAATTTTTCCTTATTTGATTTATTATAAAATTTAGATACTAAAAATTTAAAAAAATTATCAATATATTTATTATTTTTCAGTAATTTTGAATATTTTAAAATTTTTGGTATTTCCCTGAAATCACTATATCCACCAAATAATTCATCAGCACCAATTCCTGATATAGCAACTTTAAATCCATTTTCTTTAGCAAATAAATTAATGAAAAAACTGTTTACCCCATCAATTGTTGGCTGATCCATTGAATTAATAAGTTCATCATAAAATTTTAAAAAATAATTGTAATCGATATATTGATGTTTATGTTCAATTTTAAGTATATTAGACAATTTGATGGCAACAGGCACTTCATCATTAAATTTATTTTTAAATTCATCAAAACCAATAGTTAATGACTGTAAAGTATTATTTTTTTTCAAATTATATTTTAATAGATTCGTTATTACCGCAGAGTCATGTCCTGATGACAGATAAGTACAAATTGGAACATCTGACACCATATGTTTCTTAATTGATGATTTTAGAGAATTTTTGAGAAAATTTAATGAATCATTTTTATTAATTTTAGAGATTGTTTGATTTTTAAAAAGAGAACTTAATGTAAAATATTTTTTTTTTATTATCATCTGATTTTTTTTTGAGATTATAAAAGAACCAGCATCTAAAGAATTTATATTTTTATAAATTGTATTTGGCTCAGATATACTTCCCCATAAAAAAAAACTAGAGTATCCCATATTTGATATTGCTTTATCTACCTCTTTGTATTTAAGAATTGATTTAACTTGAGAAGAAAATATTAATTTTTTACCATTATCAAAATAATAAAGTGGCTTAATTCCAAAATGATCTCTAAATATTAATAAAGTTTTTACTCGATTATCCCAAATTGCAAAACTAAACATACCCTTAATTTGATTAATAAAATCTAGACCTCTTAACTTATATAACTTTAGGATTACTTCAGTGTCTGATTTTGATTTGAAATGAACTCCTTTATTAATTAAATCAGTTCTTAACTCATCGTAATTATAAATTTCTCCATTGAAAACTATACTAAAACCATCTTCATCCAAAAAGGGTTGATTAGCGTTTACTGATAGATCAATTATAGAAAGTCGCCTATGTCCAAAAGAAATATTGTCTTCCTCAGAATGCCAAAATCCAAAATTATCTGGACCTCTTGCTTCCATTGAATGGGTAGCTAACCTTAAATCTTCATTGTCAATAATATCATTTGAATTGTAATTAAAAACTCCTGTTATTCCACACATTTAGATTTATGTTATAATTTAGATTAAATTATATTATAATATTTAAGCACAACAAGAAATAACTATTTTATTTAATAAATTATTTTTGATTATCAATGTTAGAAAAAAAATAACATTTATGTTTAATTATTAAATATTGTGATAGTATATTTTTAATAGAAAAGATTTATGGCAGTTTTAATTACAGGTGGATTAGGATTTATAGGATCAAATTTTATTGAAAATTTTTTAAAAAATTATAATGAAAAAATAATTAATATTGATAATGTCACATATGCAGGAAATGTATCCTTAAATAAAGTTTTCAAAAAAAATAAGAATTATGAATTTATAAAAGGCAGCATAAATAATAAAAGATTAATTAAAAAAATCCTTTTAAAAAATCAGCCAAAAATAATTATTAATTTTGCAGCTGAAACGCATGTTGATAGATCAATATCGAATCCTTATATTTTTGTACAAACAAATATATCAGGAACTTTTAAATTATTAGAAGAATCCCTAATCTATTGGAAAAAACTCAACAAAAATAAAAAAAAAGAATTCAAATTTATTCATATTTCAACAGATGAAGTATATGGGTCTCTTTCCTTTAAAGATAAAAAATCAAAAGAGAAGGATCAATACCTTCCAAATAGCCCTTATAGTGCATCTAAGGCATCATCCGATCATCTAGTAAGGTCATTTTATAAAACATATAATTTTCCTGTAATTACTACGCATTGCTCCAATAATTATGGACCAGGGCAAAATAAAGAAAAGCTAATTCCTAAAATAATTTTAAATATTCTTAAGGGCAATAAAATACCGATTTATGGAAATGGAAAAAATATTAGAGATTGGATCTTTGTAAAAGATCATTGTTTAGCTATTTTACAAATTATTAAAAAAGGGCAAATAGGTGAGGTTTATAATATTGGTGCTGATAAAGAATTTAGTAACTTGGAAATAACAAAAATTATTTCGAGAAAAATGGAAACAAAATTATACAAAAAAAATATAAATGTTTTCAAAGATCTTATAACTTTTGTAAAAGATAGGCCTGGTCATGATTTAAGGTATTCTTTAAACTCATCAAAACTAAAAAGAAAATTAAAATGGAAGCCATTATATTCTTTTAATAAAGGAATTAATTTAACAATTGATTGGTACATAAAAAATTATGAAAAAGAAAAAGGTTAGCAGAAAAGGAATAATACTAGCTGGAGGAGTTGGATCCAGGTTATATCCAAATACAAGAGTCATCACAAAACATCTTTTCCCAATCTATGACAAACCAATGATATACTATCCTCTTTCTACTTTAATGTTATCGGATATAAGAGAGATATTAATAATTTCATCACCCAAAGATTTTGGTCTGTATAAATCTATTTTTAATAATGGAAGTAAATGGGGTATTAAAATTGAGTATGCAATCCAAAAAGAGCCTAAAGGAATTGCTGAAAGTTTAATAATCGGAGAAGACTTTATTGGAAAAAGTTTATTTAGTCTAATTTTAGGTGACAACATATTATTTGGCAATGAGCTTGAAGATATTCTTTTAAGTGTTTCATCAAAAAAAGATAATTACGTTTTTTTATCATCAGTTAAAGATCCAAAAAGATTTGGAATTGCTGAAATTAGTAAAGATAATGATCTTTTGTCAATTAAAGAAAAACCTACAAATCCAAAATCTAATTTGGCAGTGATTGGTCTTTATTTTTATGATTATAAAGTTTGTAAATACGTAAAAGACATCAAACCATCTAAGAGAAAAGAATTAGAAATTTCAGATTTAAATAAAATTTTAATTAAAAATAAAGCTTTAAATTACTATCGATTTGGAAGAGGTATTACGTGGATGGATGCAGGAACAGAGGACTCTCTTATAAATGCATCACAATTTATTAAATCAGTTCAAAATAGAAGTTTATATAAAATTGCATGCCCTGAAGAAATTGCATTTCGAAAAGGGTGGATTACAAAAAACCAATTAAGATATCTTATTAAGCACATGCCAGTATCTACTTACTCAGAATATTTAAATAATTTATTAAAAAATGAAAATTAAAAGATTACTTTTATCTGGAGTTTGTTTAATTAAACCAGAAATATATAGAGACTCTAGAGGATATTTTTTTGAAAATTTTAATCAGAAGAAAATATTTGAGAAGTTAAAAATAAAAACAAAATTTGTGCAAGATAATCGTTCATTTTCTAAAAAAAATGTTCTCAGAGGCATGCATTTACAAATTGGTAAACACAGCCAAACAAAGATACTAAATGTTTTAAATGGCAGTATATTAGATGTGGTAATTGATCTCAGGCCAAAATCAAAAACTTTTAAAAAATGGTTGAAGATAAAACTTAATAGTAAAAATAAAGAATTCTTATTTATTCCAAAAGGCTTTGCACACGGGTTTCTTAGTTTAGAAAATAATACTGAAATTTTGTATAAAACTGATAATTATTACAACAAAAAATCTGAAATATGCCTCAATTGGAAAGATAAAGATATTAATATAAATTGGGGAAATAATAAAACAAACTTAAATATTTCAGAAAAAGATAAAAAGGGATTATTTTTTCATGAAATAAAACATTTATTATAGATTTATTAAGTTTTATTCAAATTATCAATTATTTGTTCTCTTAAATTTTTATTTACATTTTTTAATTTTTTATACTTATTTTTTTTTAGTATTAAAGTAGTAATTATTCTTTGAAACAACCTCCAATCTATTAAAATAAGAGGATTTAGATTTTTTGCTATTCTAAAATTTCTATAAAATAATTTGAAGTTTAATTTTAATAAATTTTTAATTGAATAAAAAAAATACGATATAGAGATTTTTCTTATTTCTTTTGAAAAAATACTTGACGAGTATAGGTTAAAAGGTTGCATTATGCCAATAACACTCATAAGTTGATGCAAGAAGTAATCTTGAACCTGTATATCTGGTTGACTCAAAATTTTATTCAATTGTTGATCATGATTTCTAATACAACACAAAACATCTGGCACTAATAACATACCCCTTTTGAATGCTATTCTTAAATAAAAAGCCCAATCATCCCAATAAGTTTCTTCCCAGACTTCATTAAGATCTTTTATTATTTTTAAATTTAACATAATTGCAGCAGGCTTACAGTCAAGAAACTGAAATTGCCAATCCAAAGCGTCAATTTTTTTTAATTCTAAAAAATTATAATCATGAATATAATTTGTTAATATTTTATCAAAGAAATTTATTTCAACAAAATTACACTGAGCATAAGCTATATTATCATTGTTATCTAAATAATTTGACATTTTTGATAAATAATTTGATAGTAAAATATCATCATGATCTAATAGTACAAAATATTTACCCCTAGCACAATTTAATGCAAAATTATAAACTGATGGTGGTTTTAGGTTTTTTTCTGTTTTAAAATATATTATCCTATCATCTTTAAATGATTTAACTACATTTGAAGTATCATCAGTAGAACAGTCATCAACAATTATTAATTCAAAATCTTTTTCATCCTGGCTAAGTACGCTTTTGATTGTTTTACTTAAAAGTTTAGATTGATTATAAGTTGGAATTCCAATTGAAATTTTAGGTTTCATTATAATTTAAATTTTTATTAATAGTAGATAATCCAATAAATTATTAATTAAAGAAAGGCTAATAAAATATAGATAATCAAAAACAAATCCATTAATAGAATAATTAAATAATATTCTAAAACCATGATACCATTATTTAAAGTATACATAAGTAAAAATGCAATAAATAATGTCGCTAGGGTCTTAGACAGTGGATTTACTGGAGAAGGACCTGAGGTAAAATTATTTGAAAAAGATCTAAAAAAGTTTTTTAACTTATATAAAAAAAAACTAAATATAGTTTTAGTAAATTCTGGAACTTCTGCTGAACATTTAATTTATCATATCTTAAAAAAAGGTCATATTTTTGAAAATTTTAATTGGAAAAAAATATCTAAGAATGAAGAAGTTATCAGCAGTCCACTCACAAGCCAAGCAACAAATTGGCCAATATTACTTAATGGTTTAAAAATTAAATGGGCAGATATTGATAAAAAAACATTAAATATATCATTAAAGGATGTAGAAAAAAAAATTAATGAAAAAACTAGAATTATATCAATAGTTCATTTTGCAGGCAATCCTGTTGATATTTTTAAATTAAAAAAAATTGTAAATAAAGCTGAAAGAAAATATAAAAAAAAAATAATAATTATTGAAGATTGTGCTCATAGTTTTGGGAGTGTTCATCGCAATGGAGAACTTGTTGGTTGCTCAGGAAATATTTCAACTTTTAGCTTACAATCAATAAAACATGTTACATCTATAGATGGAGGCTTTTTCTTAACAAATTCATTGAGTTTAGAACAAAGAGCCAAAAGACTAAGATGGTATGGAATAGATAGGGATAAAAAGCATATTGCAAAAGACTTTAGATTTTATGATGACATATTAGAAGAAGGTTTTAAGTTTCATATGAATGACGTTTTAGCATCCATAGGCAGAGCAAATCTCAAAGAAGCAAACAAAATTCTTAGGAGATACAAATTAAATGGGAGTTTTTATGATAATAATTTAAAAGATATTAGTGGAATTAAAACAATAAAAAAAATAGGTTACTCTTCTTATTGGCTATACCCTTTATTAGTTGAAGATAAAAATAATTTTATTTCCGCAATGAAAAGCAGAGGGGTGCAGTGTTCGTCCGTTCATAAAAGAAATGATAGTTATTCATGTGTCAAAAAGTATAGGGAAAAATTAATTAATATGGATTATGTTGAAAATCGTATGGTCTGTATTCCTGTTGGGTTTTGGGTAAAAAATAAAGAAAGAGATTACATTATTAAAAGTATTAAAAAAGGTTGGTAAGGTTGAGTAAAATATTTATATTGGGCTCAGGTATTCAAGGAATTTGCTGCGCTATAGCTTTATCAGAAGCCGGTTGTAATGTTACATTGATTGAAAAAGACAAAGAAATTTTCTCTAGAACAACGAAAAATAATGAAGGAAGAGCTCATTTAGGATTTACATATAGTTTAGATAAAAGTCATGAAACTGGCAAATTGTGTCTTCACTCTGGATTAACATTTTCAAATATTTTAGAGGATTGGATTGGCAATATTAATTGGTCTAAAATGCTTTTAAATAAAGGATATTATGCTGTTAGTAGGGATACATTGTATTCTTCTGATAAAATTATTGAATATTTTGAATGCTTACAAAAATACTATAATGATTTTTTATATAAAGATAAAAAATTATCATATTTTGGAAAAAAACCTAAAAAAATTTATAATGTATTAGATACTCTTCCTAATTTTGCTTCAGATAAAAAAATTAGTAAAGTTATTGAAACTGAAGAAAGAATAGTTGAAATGTTTTACTTTAGAAATTTACTAATAAAAAAACTAAAAAGTTTAAAAGTTAACATAATAACTGAATGTGAAATCTTGGATATTGAAAAGAAAAAAAATGGATATGATTTAATTACTCGAATTGATGATAAAAATGAAAAAATATTTGAAACAGATATTGTAATTAACTGTCTATGGAATAACAGGATTATGATTGATAAAAAAATAGGATTTGAAACAATTAAAAATCCATTATTTAGGTTAAAATATGGAATTTTAGGAAAGATAAATAAAGAAATCCCAAACTGCTCAATTATTTCTGGCGCATTTGGAAACGTTAGCCCTAGGTTAGATGGAACTTTTGCATATGCATCATGGCATCCTGAATGCATGAGGGATCTAAGTATAAATGGTCTAAGTCCACATGAGTGGGAAACAAGTTTTAAAAATTTTAATTTAAGAGATACCAAGCATGACTGGGTAAGTGAATCGATTAAAAAACTAACTGAATATTTCCCAACAATTAAAAATTTTAATCCAATTAGAATACTTCCTGGAATTATTTGCTCTTCTGGTAAAACTGATATTGATGATCTAAAAAGTGAAGTTCATAATCGCTCAAAAAGTGCAGGCATATATGATTTTGGCAATTATTATTCTATTGACACTGGTAAGTTTACCTCAGCCCCATATTTTGCTAAAAAAGTTTCTGAAAAAATCCTCCTCAGAATTTGAATTATTATGAATGTATTAGTTTTAGGATCTAATGGTCAGGTTGGTAGTAGTATAAAGAAAATATCTATTAATTATAAGTACAGTTTCATATTTTGGAATAGAAATGATTTAGATCTTTATAATTTTAAAGAAATAAAAAATAAAATAAAAAAGGTTAAACCAGATGTTGTAATTAACTGTTCAGCTTATACAGATGTTTTAAAAGCTGAATTAGAAAAATTAAAATCTAATACTGTTAACAATTTATCTCTTTTATATCTTGCTGATGCTTGTTTTGAAACAAATTCGTTTCTTATACATTTTTCATCAGATTACATTTTTAATGGTAAGAGCAAACAACCTTACAAGGAATTTGATACTGCAGATCCAATAAATTTTTATGGACAATCTAAATTAAATGGAGAGAAAAAAATTATTAATTCTAATGTAAAATATTTAATTATCAGAACTTCTTGGGTTTTTAGTGAATTTGGAAAAAATTTTTTCAAAAAAATAATTGACTCTTCTAGGTTACAGAATGATCTTAAAATTGTTGACGATCAAGTTGGCAAACCTACTTATGCTTTAGAGTTAGCTAAAATAATTTTAAATAACTTGAATAATATTTGTGAAAATAAAAGCATGATACTAAACTTGAGTGGAGAAAAAGAATGCAGTTGGTTTGAGTTTGCAAAATTAATAGTAAATTTAGCTTATTCAAAAAAAATAATCAAAAAAAAACCTTCTTTAATTAGAATAAAATCATCAAATATAATCAGTGATGTAAGAAGACCTTCTTACTCTGCTTTAGACAATTGCAAATTTTTAAAACTTTATAAAATAAAATTAAATAGAATTGAAGATAATATATCAGAATGTTTAGATAATTATTGATTAAGTAAATTTGAAAAATTATTTATATTCAAATTCATAACTTAAACTTTTTATTTAGACTTTTTAATCCGGTCTATAATATTTGTAGTTGAAAATCCCTTATTGTATTTAAGAGTTTTAACTTCACCTTTAATTTTTTTTATATATTTGAACCCAATTATTTGATGAGGCTTATAATCACCGCCTTTAACAAGAACATTTGGATTTATTTTTTTTATTAAGTTAATTGGAGTATTTGAATCAAAAGAAATTATAAAATCTACACATTCTAAACTTGATAAAAGATAAATTCTGTCAATTAATTTATTTATTGGTCGATCCTGACCTTTAATTCTTTTAATCGATTCATCTGAATTTATTGCAACTAATAATTTTTCACCGTAAAGTTTAGCTTCATTTAAAAATTTAATGTGTCCACTATGTAGAATATCAAAACATCCATTTGTCATTACTAGTTTAAAATTTTCTATTTTTTTTAAATTTATAAAATCATTAAGGCTGTAAAATTTAGAAACAAAATTTTTTTTTATTCTATAATTTTTTTGTAATTCGTTTATATTTATAGGTGTTGTGCCTATTTTACTAACAATTGTGCCAGCAGCAATATTAGCAATGTTAATTGATTCAATTATATCTAGATCTGCTGAAATACACACACCTAAAGTGGCAATTACAGTATCTCCTGCTCCAGTAACATCATATACTTGTTTAGCCTCAGTCTTTAAATCAACAGTCTTATTATTTTTGGAAATTAAAGTCATACCTTCTTTTCCTCTAGTAATAAGTAAATTTTCTACTCGGAGTTTGTTTAAAAGAATTTTACCTTTTTTTAGTATTTGATTTTCGTTTTTACAATAGCCAACTATTTCAACAAATTCTTTATAATTAGGTGATATCAGGAAAACTTTAGAATATTTTTTATAATTTTTTCCTTTGGGATCAATTAAAATTTTACATTTTTTTTTCAGCGCTAATTTGATTAGCTTTTCAATATTTTCAAGCGTACCTTTACCATAATCAGAAAATATTATAACTTTATGATTTTTTAAAAGTTTTTCGAATCTAGTTTGTAGATTTTTATCATTTTTAAAAGAAAATTTGAAATCAAAATCAGCTCTATTAATCTGCTGATTTTGACTTAAAATTCTAATTTTTACATTAGTTTTTAAATGTTTAAGTCTTATTAAAGAATTAGAAATTTTGTGATATTTTAATAATTTTATAATTTCTAAAGAATAATTATCAAAAGAAGCATGTCCTAGTAAAGTACAATCAGATCCAAGTGATTTAATATTCAAAGCGACATTTGCTGCACCTCCTAATCTAAATTCTTCTTTTGTAATATTTGTAATTGGAACTGGAGCTTCTGGCGATATGCGGTTTGATTCTCCAAACATGTAATGATCTAAAATAATGTCACCCACAACTAATACTTTAGATTGTGAAAAGGAAGGTAATTTATTACTAGATAAATCTCTATTCATTACTTATTTTATTCATAGTTAATAATAGACCCAAGGGTAGGAAGTATAAAATTGATAACCAGTTATTAAAAAAACTACCTGTTGAAATGAATGGCCATAAATTAATAAATATTGATGCATATAAACAAATCTTATAATCTAAAATATTATATTTTAAACTTGTATAAATGTACTTTTTTAAAAATTGTTTAAATAGTTTAAATGAAATAAATACAAATAAAGTTAAAATAGGTATTAAGCCAAATAATCCAGTTTCAGATAAAATTTGAATATAAGTGTTATGTGGATGTGTGGAACAATGATATTCTGGATAATATGAAACATACTCAGGTTTATCACATAATTTTCTAAACATTTTTGGACCTTTCCCAAAAAATGGGTTGGACTTAAACATCTTGTAACCACTTAAAATTAATGCATGATGACCTTTAGAGAAAATATAAATTTGTTCAGATTGCTCACTTAAACCAAAAGAGCTAATAGTTTGAGTAATCATTCTGTCCTTTACTTTTGGAATTAATAAAACAGATGTGATCAAAATCAAAAAAAGTATTAATAGCGTAATAAATCTTTGTATTTTATACCTATCAACAAGTAATAATATTATCAAAAAAGCAATAGATATTAAGAAAAAAGCAGCTCTTTCACCTGATAAAAAAGTTATAAAAAACATTAATGCAGGCAAAATCATTGTAAGCCAGTAATTTAAATTGTTTCTTCTCAACAAGATAAAAGCTAACGCAAAGTAAAAACATAAAAGCCTAGATAAATAACTTCCTAAAATATTTTCTGTTCCAAAAAAACCACTTAAGTAATTGTAAGGTTGAATTCTTTCATAACCAATTAAATTTTTACCAAAAATAAATTGATAAAATGCATCTATGCAAACAATTAATATAATTATGTTAAGAGATATGAAAGTATACTTTACTGCGTTCTTGTTGTTATCAAAAATATACGCAATTGCTAATATAAAAAAAATAAATCTGAAATAAAATAAAGAACTTTCTAGTGAAAATAAAGGTTCAGAACTTAAAAGAGATCTTAATAATATATAGGTATAAAAAATAAAAAAAATTATTATAAATTTATTTTGATAATAACCCCAAAGTTTATTTTTAAAAGATATAACAAGAAAAAATAAACCTAATGAAGATGCAATTAAGTCACTTAAAAAGGGGCCTGTGACTAATGCTAGAGGGAGTAAATATAAAAGAAATGAAAAAAAATTTAAAACCATAAAAAATATTTTTAAATAAATAAATTTAATTGCTATGAATTTACTGAATAAACTAAAGTTGTATAGTCTTTATTTACAGAATAACCACAACCCTCAAGAAATTTTGTTATGTTTGATATATCTTTTCCTCTTTTAATTAACACTTTATCATGCAATTCTAAAGCTATGTTTTCTATAATTTGGTTTTCAAAAAGAGATTTTGAAGACAAAATAACTTCATATTCATAACCTTCAACATCAATTTTCAACAATTTAATCTTTGCTATTTTATTTTCATTAAAAAAATTTTGCAATGTTGTAGCTTTTATACTTTCTGTTTTAATTTTATATTTTTGAGAATTATAAAGACCTGATGAACCTGTATTAATATCTGGAGATATGAAAAAATTAGCTATCTCCTCTTTATCAGAGATTGCAACTTGAAATAATTTTGTATTTTTTATATTATTAAGTTCTAAGTTTTTCAAAATTATATTCTGAAGTCTACTTTGCGGCTCTATTGCGTATATTTTTCCTTCTTTGCCTACAATTTTAGATGCAATTACCGAAAAATAACCTTCATTTGCCCCAAGATCAATAAATGAATCTTTTTTTGAAAGATTTTTTTTTAATGTATTTA
>MDTG01424616.1_pt1 | contig 18280 bp, 20 predicted proteins | sample 811421 | NCBI WGS metagenome assembly MDTG01 (sample SAMN05326645, study PRJNA326480) | marine metagenome | isolation source: seawater | place: Pacific Ocean: South East | collected 2011 | reverse complement strand
GAAGGAATAATTAAGTTAGGTTAGGAGAATAATATGGGTGGAATTCCTCATGATAAATATGAACCAAAACCAGGAATAGAAACTTGGCTTCATAAAAGACTACCAATTGTAAATTTGATGTATGATACTTTAAAAATTCCTACACCTAAGAATCTCAATTGGATGTGGATATGGGGTATAATTTTAACATTCTGTTTAGCCCTACAAATTATCACTGGTATTATTTTAGTGATGCATTATACCCCGCACGTTGATCATGCTTTTGACAGTGTAGAACATATCATGAGAGATGTTAACGGTGGTTGGGCAATAAGATATCTTCATATGAATGGAGCATCCTTATTTTTCGTAGCAGTTTATTTACATATATTTAGAGGATTGTATTATGGATCGTACAAAGCCCCTAGAGAAATAACATGGATAATTGGTATGCTAATATATTTGGCATTAATGGCTACAGCTTTTATGGGATATGTACTTCCTTGGGGACAAATGTCTTTTTGGGGTGCAACTGTTATTACTGGATTGTTTGGAGCAATTCCTTTTATTGGTGATCCAATTCAGACATGGCTTCTTGGAGGTCCTGCAGTAGATAACGCTACTTTGAATAGATTTTTCAGCTTACATTATCTTTTGCCATTCGTAATTGCCGGTTTGGTAATAGTTCATATTTGGGCATTTCATACTACAGGAAATAATAATCCTACAGGAGTAGAGGTTAGAAGAACTTCCAAAAAAGAAGCACAAAAAGATACTTTACCTTTCTGGCCGTTTTTTGTGATAAAGGACCTTTTTGCTTTGGCGGTTGTTTTGTTAATATTTTTCGCAATAATTGGGTTTATGCCAAATTATTTAGGCCACCCAGATAATTATATTCAGGCTAACGCACTAGCCACTCCAGCACATATAGTACCTGAATGGTATTTTTTACCTTTTTATGCAATATTAAGAGCATTTACTGCTGACGTTTGGCTGGTGCAGTTAGTTTATTTTGTTACTGGTGGTATAGTCGATGCTAAGTTTTTTGGTGTATTAGCTATGTTTGGAGCAATTGCTGTGATGGGTCTTGCTCCAGCATTAGACACTTCTTCTGTAAGGTCAGGAAGGTATAGACCACAATTTAAATGGTGGTTTGCACTTTTGGTTATTGATTTTATTGTTTTAACATGGGTTGGAGCTATGCCCGCAGAAGCTCCTTACGATACAATATCTCTTGTTGCCTCTGCTTATTGGTTTGGTTATTTCTTAATTATACTTCCAGTATTGGGTCTTACTGAAACTCCTACAGAACAACCTTTAACTATTGAAGAAGACTTTAACAACAAACACCCTGTTAAAGACAAAATAGCTAAACAAGACCCAACTGATAAAGAAGCTGTTATGCCTGCTGAATAGATTGAGGTAAAAATGAAGTTTAATATTTACATTTTAATAATTTCTTTTTCTTTGTTTTCTTCTTATGCATTAGGTGCAGGTGGATCCAATAAAAAAGTAGAAGATATTGACTTTTCTTTTGAAGGTCCTTTAGGAACTTACGATAGAAATCAATTACAAAGGGGTTTACAAGTTTTTACTGAAGTTTGTAGCGGATGTCACGGCCTTTCTTTAGTGGCATTTAGAAATCTTAGTGACAAAGGCGGACCTGAACTTTCTACAGATCAAATGAAAGCATATGCTAAAGAATTTGAAGTTTATGACTCCGACATTGATGATTTTAGGTCAGCAAAGCCATCAGATAAATTTCCTTATTCTGCAGTTGAAAATGCCCCTGACTTAAGTTTAATGGCAAAAGCAAGAGCTGGTTTTCATGGTCCATATGGTACAGGAGTAAATCAATTATTCAAAGGCATGGGCGGTCCCGAATACATAGTAAATCTATTATTAGCCTTCAACGAAGAAGAAAAAGAACAAGCAGGATCAATCCTGTATGGTAATGATATTTACCCTGGAGGTTGGATTAATATGGGTCAGCCATTATGGGGAGATGATGTAGAATACATAGATGGAACTGAAGCAACCATTGAACAAGAAGCAAAAGATGTTGCTAGCTTTCTGATGTGGGCAGCAGAACCAAAACTAAATGCAAGAAAAGAATTTGGTCTCACAACTGTTTTAATCCTTCTAACACTTTCTGTCCTTCTTTATTTTACAAATAAAAAGCTTTGGAAACCACATAAGAATAAGATCACATAATTGATCTATGTTTTTTATCTTTTTTATTTTATGATATTGAAAATTGATCAGAAAGAAGACAATTAATGTCTATAAATAGTTTTGGACACTTATTTCGTATGACAACGTGGGGTGAAAGCCATGGGCCAGCAATTGGCGCGGTAGTGGATGGTTGTCCACCAAAAATTCCGATTAATGAAGAAATAATTCAAAATTATCTAGATAGAAGAAGACCAGGACAAAGTAAATTTACTACTCAAAGAAAAGAAAAAGATGAAGTTAAAATTCTTTCAGGTGTATTTGATGGTAAGACTACTGGAACACCTATTCAATTACAAATATTAAATACTGATAATAGAACAAAAGATTATGACGAGATTTCTAAAACGTTTAGACCAGGTCATGCTGATTTAACTTATCATTTAAAATATGGAATAAGAGATTACAGAGGTGGAGGAAGGTCGTCTGCACGAGAAACAGCTTCAAGAGTGGCTGCGGGCGCGATTGCATTTGAAACTTTAAAAAAGTTAATCCCTAATATTAGGATAGTTGGTTATTTAAAACAAATTGGTAAGTATAAAATTGACGAGTCAGATTTTGATTTCAAAGAAGTCAACAAAAATCCTTTTTTTTCTCCTAGCTTAAAAACAATCGGAATATGGGAGAAATATCTTAATTCTATCAGAAAAAAAGGTGATTCTGTTGGCGCAATAATTGAAGTTATAATTAAAGGTGTTCCACCTGGGTTAGGTGCTCCTATTTATGCAAAGCTGGATTCTGATATTGCTAAAGGAATAATGTCTATAAATGCCGTAAAATCAATAGAAATAGGTAATGGGATTAAAGCAGCATATCAAATGGGATCTGAAAATGCTGACGAAATATTCAATGATGAAGATGGAATTTCTTTTAATAATAATAATTCTGGTGGTATCCTTGGAGGTATATCAACTGGTCAAGATATAATATTAAGATTTTCAGTTAAACCAACATCTTCAATTCTTATTCCAAAGAAAAGTATTAATACAGAAGGAAAATCTTTGGAGATTATTACTAAAGGTCGCCATGATCCTTGTGTTGGAATAAGAGCAGTTCCAGTAGCAGAAGCAATGTTATCTTGCATAATATTAGACCATTATTTAATAAATAAGGCACAAAATTCTAACTAATTTTTTTCAACAATAAAAAAAAATTCTTGATTTCCATCTTCTCCTTTTAAAGAGCTTTTTTCTATTTTTGAAACAACCCATCCTAAATTTTTAATAAAATCTTTTAAATTATTACATATTTTTTTATGTATTTCGACATCTTTAATAACACCATTTTTAATTTTAAATTTTTTCTCCAATTCAAATTGTGGTTTAACAAGTAAGTATAATTTTGTTTTTTCATGAGCTAATTTTAAAGGTATTTGTAAAAATTTTTTTAAAGATATAAATGACACATCACAGACAATTATATCAAACTTAGGGAAATCATAATCTTTCATATTTTTTACATTAAATTCTTCATAGAGGATAATTTTTTTATTCTTTTTTAATTCTCGGTTCATTTGATTTTTACCAACATCAATTGAGTAAACCATTTCAACTCCATAATGTAATAAAACCTCGGTAAAACCACCTGTAGAACTACCTATATCTAAAGCTTTTCCTGACAATTTTTTAATAAGAAGAGATTTAAAGAGATGTTCTAATTTTAAACCTCCTCGACTAACCCAAGGATTAAAATTAGAATCTAATGAAATTTCATCTTCGATATTTATATTTTTAGAGGGTTTTAATTCTATTTTTTTGTTAACCCTTACTACATTAGATTTTATTAAAAAATTAGCTCTAGATCTCGTTGGAGCTAATTTTCTCCTAACAATTTCTCTATCTAAACGCATATAAAATATCTCTAATTTATGAAAATTAACCTTGATTTAAAAATGTAAAAGATCAACTATACTTTTATGAACAAATCTGCAAGTAAATTAAAAAAAATCAAAATAAAAAAAGAGTTAGTTAAAAAATGGTTTGAGTCTCTTCAAAAAGAAATATGTAAAGTTTTTGAAGATTTAGAAAAAAAGCACAACTCAGGACCTTTCAAAGATTTGAATTCAGGAATATTTGAAAAAGAGAAAACTTTTAGAAAAAGTGACCTTCAAGAAGATAGTGGTGGTGGTGTAATGGCGATTATGCGAAACGGTAGATTATTTGAAAAAGTTGGTGTAAATGTTTCTACTGTTTATGGCACTCTAGGCGTAGAAGCTCAAAAAAGCATTAGCTCTAGAAAAAAAATACCAGAAATGCAGAATGATCCACGCTTTTGGGCTTCTGGTATAAGTTTAGTAGCTCATATGAGATCTCCAAAAGTTCCAGCAGTTCATATGAATACTAGGATGTTTTGGACACCTCAAACATGGTGGTTTGGTGGAGGATCAGATTTAAATCCTATGGTTGAAGTAAAAGAAGATACTGAATTTTTTCATAAAACTCTTAAAAATGCCTGTGATAAATTTGATATAAATTTTTATCCAAAATACAAAAAATGGGCTGATGAATATTTTCTAATTAAACACTGGAAAGAAGCAAGAGGGGTTGGAGGTATTTTTTTTGATGATCATAATACATCTGACTGGGAAAAGGATTTTGACTTTACAAAAGAAGTTGGAAAAGCATTTTTAACTTCTTATTTACCTTTAATTGAAAAACATAAAAATAAAAAATGGACATCCGAGGAAAGAGAATGGCAATTAATTAAAAGAGGTAGATATGCAGAATTTAATCTTGTTTACGATAGAGGCACTCACTTTGGGTTACAAACAGGTCATAATCCGAAAGCAGTTTTAATGAGTTTACCTCCAGAAGCAAAATGGCCCTAAGGTTTTAAATTAAAAATTTTAAAAGGCTTTCTTTTGTAAAGGTAAAACCAGACTCAATCCATAGTTTTTCTAAAAATTTCATTTTCTCTCCTAATTCTTTAGATTGAGGAAGGAATTTTAGAACGTCATTTCCAGATATAGGAAAAATTTGCTTTGATCCGAAGTCTATCTGGCTTAATTCCTCAAAAGTAACTTTATTTCCGGAGTTTGACTTTTTTAAAATTAATAAAGTTGAACCAACTTCTTTTCCAAATCTAAAACCTATTTCATGATTAGAACATTTCTGTGAAAAACTTTTAATAAGCTTTTTTATTATATTTTTTTCAATTTTTTTTAAAGGAAATTGGTTAAAAATATATTCACAATTGTTAACGTTTTTAACATTTAAAAAAAAAAATCTGAGAATGAAGTTCTCTTTATCAAAAAATTTTTTTTCATTCTTTAAAAGCAAGGAAAAATTTGACAAGTTATAATTATTAAATATTAATTCCAAGATTTTAATTTTTTCCATTTCGATTAAAACTTTTAAGGGGTTTTTATATAAAATTATTTTTTTTATCTCGTCTAATATTCTTTCTTTACTTATGTTAACAAGATTTTGTCTATTATGATAACAAGCATCTAATGCTTTCTTATTAAGTTCTTTTTTCTTATCCCCATAGTATGCAGAAAATCTAAAAAATCTTAAAATTCTTAAATAGTCCTCCCTTATTCTTTGATTAGAGTTACCAATAAATCTTATATTTTTTGCTTTTAAGTCACTAAGTCCGTTTAAAGGATCTATTATTGTTCCTGTTTTAGTTAAATATAAAGCATTAATTGTAAAATCTCTTCTGTTTGCATCCTTAAAAATCTCTTTTGTGAACTTTACATTCGAGTGTCTTCCATCACATAAAATATCTGATCTAAATGAAGAAACATGATAACTAATCTTTTTATAGACCAGAATTATTGTACCATGTTTAATAGATAAAGGTATGTAATGTATATTATTTTCTTTTGCAATTCTAATAATGTCATTTGGAAGCAAATCAGTAGCAAAATCTATGTCAGTTATTTCTTTTTTTAGAATTGAATTTCTTACACATCCCCCAACGGCATAAAATTGTCTAGTTTCATAAAGAAATATCTCAAAAATTTTTTGAAGATTTTTTTTATATAACCATTTCATATTAGTGTTCATTTTCTAGTCTTTCTGCAAAAGATCTAATTATTTGAGCTGTTGCCCCCCAAATATAGTGATGCCCATAAGGAATAGTATAATATTTTCTTTTCTTTTTTTTATTTACAATACACCGAACATGAAAGTTTTCAATTTTTAGTAAAAATTCAAGTGGCACTTTTATGATTTCTTCTACTTCGCTCTTATTTTTGATAAAACTCTGTTTTTTTTTCATTAATACTAAAAAAGGATTAATTTCAAAACCTGATATCGTAATGTGTTTTGGAAATCTATCTAAAAAAATAAAATTATTTTTTTTTAATCCTACTTCTTCATAACTTTCTCTAAAGGCTGCATCTAGAAAAGTAGTATCTGTTTTCTCAACTTTACCACCTGGAAAAGAAATTTGACCTGGATGACTTTTTAAAAAGGAAGATCTTTTAGTTAATAATAAAAAAGGTTTTTTTTTTTTGAAAATAATTGGAACTAAAACAGCAGCTTGAATATATTTTTCATTTGATTTGCCCTCTACTCCATAATCAAATGTTGTAAAATTATTTTTACTAATTTTTCTTTGATTTCTAGAATTAAAATAAACCTTCTCAAGAAGTAAATTTCTCTTCAAAATCTTTTTAATGTAAACATTTTTTTTTTTAAAATTTAATATCATTTTTTTTAATTGAGTATCTTTTACCGCAAAATTCACAATCTACATGTATATCTTTTTTTTCGTTAGTCATATTATTTATATCTACATTATTAAAATTTTTTAAAATTTCTTTAACTTTTTTAATGTTGCAAGTACAACCAAAAGTAACTTCTTGTTTTTTAAAAACTATACAATTTTCATCATGAAATAATCTGTTAAGGATTATTTCATGTGATAATCCATCATATAACATTTCTGAGAGTTCTAAAGTGTTAATTAGCATTTTAATTCTATGTAAATAATTGTTTTCATTAATAGTTTCAATATTATTTTTAGGCATATATTGAACCATGATCCCAAAAGCCTTCCAACAATAGTTATCATTTTCAAAACTATCACTATTTAATACTATTTTAAAAAAAGTTGGTAATTGTTCAGACTGCAAAAAGAAAAAACTCGCAGTATCAGAAATATTATTTCCAGATAAATTTATGATACCCTGGTATGGTTTTGACCCATTACCTTGATCGATTGAAATCGACATTAAACCCTTTTCTAAAAGTTTAAATGGGTTTTTTATAGAATTAATAATATTTTTTTTAAAAGAAGCATAAGCTCTTATCTTTGCTTTTTTGTTTTTTTCTTTAGGAGCAAAATAATCAACACAAATTAATTTTATTGGTCCTTCACTTCTGATTTGAAGTGAAATTTTCCATTTTAATTTTATTGTTTCACCAATAAGACTCATTATCATTAGTGATTGTGCAATTAAATGAGAAACATTTTTAGGATAATTATGATATTTAATACAGTCATTTATTGATTGGTTTAAAAAACCGATCCTTCCTCTGATTGTATTATTTTGTAAAGTAAATGGTAATATTGCTTCTTCATTCAAACTATTTAGCAAAAAAGTTCTCCTAATGTAATTAAATTATATCCATTTTTTTTAAAGCTCCAAAACATCATCCATATCATATAACCCAGGTTTTTTTCCTATGCTCCAAATGGCAGCCTTTAATGCACCTCTAGCAAAAATTGATCTGTCGGAAGCAATATGACGAAAACTTAATCTTTCACCCGCCCCTGCGAAAATAACTTCGTGCTCGCCTACAATATCTCCTCCTCTTACTGAGGTAAAACCAATATTACCTTTTTTTCTCAAAGAAAGATTATTATAATTTCTAAAATCAGAATTTTTATGTAATTTAATTTTTCTTCCTTTGGCTGCTGATTCTCCCAACATTAAAGAAGTACCTGAAGGAGAATCAAGTTTTTGGTTATGATGATAATCTAATATTTCAATATCAAACTCATCACTTAAAATTGAAGAAATTTTTTCTGTTATCTGAGAGATTAAATTTATACCTACGCTCATATTACCTGCTTTTATGATTGTAGCATGATGAGATGCCATTTTAATTATTTCTGTTTGTTTTTCATCAAAACCAGTAGTCCCAATAACATGTGCAATTCTTGCTTGTGCAACTAATTCAATTGTATCAATAGTATTTTTTGGAGAAGTGAAATCAATTATAACGTCTAAATCTGATATGATTTCCAACAAATTTGAAGTTACAAATATATTATTTGCTTTGCCTTTTGTTAACATACCCAAATCTTTTCCAATCCAAGCATGATCATCTTTTTCTGTGACACCTGCTAAAATTATATCATCTCTTAAGCTAATTATTTCCAGAAGTATTTTCCCCATTCTTCCAGATATCCCTAAAACACCAACTTTTAATTTTTTTTTCATATTGTACTCCCCAAAAGAAACAAAATCTGAATAATATAATTTTTATATAGCTTGAAATTTCTTTCAAACATGAGATAAAATATATTTCCATTTAAGATTAATTATGTATCATGTCAAAAAAAAAAAAAGAGCCAACAAATAGACAACTAAAAGTAAATGAATTATTGAGAAGAAATATTTCAGAAATATTAAGTCAAATAGATCTTTATGAGCTTGGTATTAAAAATGTCTCAATAACTGTTACTCAAGTAAAATGTTCAACAGACCTTAAAATTGCATACGTTTATGTCTTTCCACTTGGTGGAGATCATGAAGAAATAATAATTAATTATCTTGTAAATATAAAAGGTTTAATCAAAAAAAAGCTATCAAAAAAAATAAATTTAAAATTTATGCCAGAAATTAATTTTCTTTCTGATGATACTTTTGAAAAAATTGATAATACGATAAAAATGTTTAAAAAAATAAATAAAACTTAGGAAAAGATGTGCAATTAAAAAAAAAAATTAATGGTTGGTTAATTATTGATAAAGAAAAAGGAATAAGTTCTTCAAGTATAGTTAATAATGTTAAAAGAATTCTTAAATGTAAGAAAGCTGGTCATGCTGGAACTCTCGATCCAGATGCAACAGGTTTACTGGCTGTAGGACTTGGAGAAGCAACCAAGTTAATGTCATATCTTACAAATGATCTTAAATGTTATCTTTTTAAAGTTAAATTTGGTATCATGACACATAGTGACGACTCATCTGGAAGAGAAATTAAAACATCAAAATTCAGACCATCAAATGTTGATATTGAAAATATAATTCCGTCTTTTTTGGGTAATATATTTCAAAAACCACCAAATATTTCAGCACTAAAAATAAATGGAAAAAGAGCTTATAAATTAAATCATAACTGTTCAAATATGATTGAATTAGAAAGTAGGAAGATTTTTGTAAAAAGTTTAAAAATGCTTAATAGAGAAAACGATGATATAGCTTCATTTCAAGTTGTTTGTGGAAAAGGAACTTATGTAAGATCAATAGCTAGGGATATTGGAAATTTATTGGGTTGTTATGCTCACACATTATCTATTAGAAGATTATGGTCAGGACCTTTTAATGAAAAAGACATGATTAGTTTGAAAGAATTAGAAGAAAATTTGCCTACTGTAGATAAATTAATTAAACCTATAGAAGATGCAGTTCCAAACTTAGATAAAATTTCTTGTGATGAAAAAAATTTTCTTAAATTAAAAAATGGACAAGAAATCGATAATTTTCTGTCATTTCAAAACGAAAAGGAAGTTTTACTGGTTTTTAGAGGTAAACCTATTGCTATTGGAGTGGTAAAAAATGACATTATAAACCCAAGAAGAGTTTTTAACTTTTTTGAACACAGCAGGAATTTTTAAAATTAATGTTCTTACAAAAAAAAATTTAAAAAATAATATTCTAACTGAAGTTATTTTTTCCAAATGTCGTAAGTATCGATTCTCATATAAAAAAACTTGGGATATAGAATCCAAAAATATACTATTCATTTTATTAAATCCTTCTACAGCATCAGAAAATAAAAGCGACCCGACAATCACTAGACTTGAAAAACATACGAGAAATCTTGGAGGGGGGTCATTTACTGTTTGTAATTTATTTGCTGTAAGAGAAAAAAACCCAAAAAAATTAAAAAAAAAAATAAACCCTATTGGATATCATAATGAATATTTTATAAAAGAAAATTCATCATTAGCAAATAAGATAATATGTGCTTGGGGAAATGAAGGAAAATACTTAAATCAGGCAGAAAAAATAAAAAAAATATTGAATGAAAAAAATTATCAAATATTTATTTTTGGATTAACTAAAAAAAATGAGCCTACACATCCTTTGTATTTAAGATACGATATTAAATTAAAAAGATGGTTTTAAAAAAAAATTAAAATAATTAGCTTAAATAATCAAATAAATGTAAAAAGAATGTAGACAACCTGAATTAAAAAACATAGAAGTCACTTTAGCTGGACGACATCCTGGCAATTTTAATTTAACAAAGAGGAGATACCGATGTCGGTAAAAAATGAAAACAAGAAAAATATAATACGTAAATACGCTACAAAAACAAATGATACTGGATCACCCGAAGTACAAGTAGCAATTCTGACAGATAAAATTAGCTCTCTAACGGAACACTTTAAGATTCATAAAAAAGATAATCATTCTAGAAGAGGATTACTCAGAATGGTTTCTAGAAGAAGAAAATTATTGGACTATGTAAAAAGTAAAGATATAGAAAGATATAAAAAACTAATAGAAAGTTTGGGTATTAGAAGATAAAATTTAGTTTTATAAACTTTTTAAATTAGATTTAAAAAGTTTTTAATAAAAAAAGGATAAAAATGTTTAATTTTGTAAAAAAATCTATTAAATGGGGTGATAATACTCTTACCCTTGAAACTGGTAAAATTGGAAGACAGGCTGACTCTTGTGTTATAGCTACATTTGGCGAAACTTCTGTTCTTGCCGCTGTCGTATTTAATAAAGAAGCTAATATTAATCAAGATTTTTTTCCTTTAACAGTAAATTATCAAGAAAAGTACTATGCTGCCGGAAAAATTCCGGGTGGTTTTTTTAAAAGAGAGGCAAGACCAACCGAGAAAGAAACACTCACAAGCAGACTTATAGACAGACCAATTAGACCTTTGTTTGTAGATGGGTTTAAAAATGAAGTTCAAGTTACATGTACAGTGTTAAGTCATGATTTAGAGAATGATCCTGACATCATCGCTATGATAGCGGCATCAGCGGCTTTGACATTATCAGGAGCTCCTTTTCTAGGCCCAATTGGAGCAGTAAGAGTAGGATATAAAAATAAGAAATATACATTAAATCCATCAATAGAATCAATGGAAAACTTAAGAAATGATCCTGAAGAAAAGTTAGATTTAGTCGTTGCTGCTACGAAAGATGCTGTGATGATGGTGGAGTCAGAAGCCTATGAGCTTACAGAAGAAGAAATGCTAAATGCTGTAACATTTGCCCATGAAAATATTATTCCTGTAATCGATTTGATAATAAATTTAGCTGAACAAACTGCTAAAGATCCCTTTGATTTTAAAACACCTGACCATAGTAAAATCTTAAAAGAAGTAAAAAAAATTGGGGAAAAAAGTATACAAAAAGCTTTTAAAATTTCGGATAAAAGAGAAAGACAAGCTGCTTTAGATGTATCAGTATCAAAAATTAAAGAGAAAATATCGGTTGATGAATCAGAAGCCGAAGTTCTTAACCAGTGCATTAAAAAAGTTGAGTCAGAAGTTGTAAGAAATGATATACTTAAAAACAATAAAAGAATTGATGGTAGAGATCTTGAAACCGTAAGGCAAATCGTTTCAGAAACTGGTTTATTACCAAGAACTCATGGATCTTCACTCTTCACCAGAGGTGAAACACAAGCACTTGTAGTGACAACATTAGGAACTGGTGATGATGAACAGATAATTGATGCTTTACATGGAACAAATAGATCAAACTTCTTATTACACTATAATTTTCCGAGTTATTCTGTTGGAGAGTGTGGAAGAAATGCTGGACCTGGAAGAAGGGAAATAGGTCATGGAAAGTTAGCTTGGAGAGCTCTTCAAGCTGTTTTACCTTCGGAAAATGATTTTCCTTACACTATTAGATTAGTTTCAGAAATTACTGAGTCTAATGGTTCCTCATCAATGGCTACAGTTTGTGGTTCATCTCTTTCAATGATGGATGCAGGAGTTCCTTTAAAGTCTTCTGTGGCAGGAGTAGCTATGGGATTAATATTAGACGGAAAAAACTATGCTATTTTGACAGATATCCTTGGTGATGAAGATCATCTTGGAGACATGGACTTTAAAGTTGCTGGTACTAAAAATGGAATAACCTCACTTCAAATGGATATAAAAGTTACTGGTATTACAAAAGAAATTATGCAAAAAGCATTAGAACAAGCCAAAAACGGTCGTCTTCATATTTTAAATGAAATGGACAAATCAATATCAAGTGCTGCTGAATTTTCTATCCATGCGCCTAGAATAGAGACTTTAAATATTGCTGCTGAAAAAATCAGAGAAGTAATAGGATCTGGTGGAAAAGTTATAAGAGAAATTGTTGAAACTTCAGGAGCAAAAATCGATATTAATGATGATGGAGTAATTAAAATTGCCTCTCCAAATAATGCAAGTATCCAAAAGGCTAAAGAGCTAATTTCATCAATTGTAGATGAAGCTGAAGTTGGTAAGATTTATAAAGGTAAAGTAGTAAAAATAATGGACTTTGGAGCATTTGTAAATTTCTTTGGAAAAAAAGATGGACTTGTTCATGTTAGTCAAATTTCTCAAGAAAGAGTAAACCATCCAAAGGATGTTCTTAAAGAAGGACAAGAGGTGAGTGTTAAACTTCTTGAAATTGACAATAGAGGAAAAGTAAGACTTTCAATGAAAGTTGTTGATCAAGAAACAGGAGATGAAATCTCTAACTGATTTAAAGCCAGCCTCCCAATTCATTTTGTATAATAGAAACTAGAGCCTTTATATGATCATCTCTTGAATTTAAACAAGGAATGTATAAAAAGTTCTCTCCTCCACTTTCTACAAAACTTTCTTTTATTTCCTCATTAATTTCTTCTAAAGTTTCCACACAATCTGCCGAAAATGCAGGAGCGACTATAGCTATATTCTTAATTCCTTTAGATGCAAGATCAGCTACAAAATCAACTGTTGCAGGTCCAATCCATTTTTCTGGACCAAATTTTGACTGGAAAGTAGTAGTAATATTTTCATTATTCCAACCAATTTCTTCAACCAGTAATCTAGTTGTTTTTTGACATTGACAATGATATGGATCTCCAGCCAATAGATATCTTTCTGGGACACCATGATAAGACACAACTAAATGCTCAGGAGAAAATTTTGCAACTTTATAAGCTTGTTTTATAGAATTGGAAAGAACTTTGATGTACTTTTTATTTGAATAATATGCTGGAACAGTTCTTATAGCTGGCTGCCAGTTCATTTTCATTAAAACTCTAAAAACTTGATCATTAGCAGTTGCAGTAGTTGGAGCAGCATATTGTGGATATAATGGAAAGAAAAGAATTTTTTCACAACCTTCTTCTTTCAATTTATTTAATGCATTTGAAGTTGATGGATTTCCATATCTCATACAAAAGTCTACAATTACATCATTTTTATATATCTTTTTTAATTCGCTTTTAATTTTTTGAGTTTGATCTCTTAAAATTGTAAGGAGAGGACTTTCATTTTTTTCTTTATTCCAAATCCCTTTATAAGCTTCTCCAGAAGAAAATGGTCTTTTTGATAAAATTATAAGTTGTAATATTGGTTGCCATATCCAAGGTGAATAATCTATAACTCTTCTATCTGAAAGAAATTCATTTAAATATCTTCTCATAGACCAATAATCCGTTGCATCAGGAGTACCTAGATTTCCAATTAAAACACCTATTTTTTGGGATTTTACAGGAGGATGATCTAATGCCGCAAACTTTAAACGTCCAGCACCTGGTAAATCAAAATTGTTATTATTCTCATTTAATTTAGTTTTTATAGATTTTTGCATTTTAAATGTTTTACTCCTCAATACCTAAAACATCTTGTAAACTTTTTAAAGCAGAACCTGGCTTTAACGGTTTTTGCTGATTTTCACTAGGGAACCAGCCAGTTAAACAAATAATTTCGAACGTAACTTTTATATTTTTTTTATTAGCACCACAAGAAAAATTATTCCTATAATAATCTTCTATTTTTCTTACATCTCTTCTATATAAATTTTTTTTGTTCCTTTTCAAATAAACATTTGTTTCACCCATTTTTCTTAAATCTAAAAAAAGCTTCATTATATTTGAATATTCAGCTTCTAAAAGAAAGCTATCAGCAACAGGAAGAGATAAACCAGCTCTCATTAAAAGATTTCCATAATCTTTGACATCTCCCATTGGCGAAAGTTTAGAAGAAAAATTATAATTTTCTTCACTCTCTAAAATATTTAAAATTTGTCTTAACTCTTTTAATGTCTGACCACCTAATAAAAAGATAATTAACAATCCATCTTTTTTTAAACTTTTTTTTAACTTGATGATGTGTCCAACTGGATCATTGGACCAATGTAAATAAAAACTACAAACAATAAAATCAAAAAAATTAGGTTTTAAATTTAAGATGTTATCATATTTAATTTGTTGAACATTTTTTAAATTTAAGTTTTTAGACCATAATGCAAAAAAATCACTCAAAACACCAACATCTTCAAAATTTCTATTTAGATCTTTCAATCGTTCATTTGTATCATTGATACATATTTCTTGAAGAAAATTTACTTTATTTTTTTCTTCAAATCTCGATCTTCTTATATCTAAAAGTTTAAGATCAAATATTTCTGGAAACGAAGTCATTGTTGTTTTATCCTGATTTACTATTTTATTTATTTTTCAATAGAAAAAATTCAAATAATAAAAAATAATTGTAAATTGCTTTATAATATATATGGTGTATTAATAAAAATTATAAACAAATATTTATCATCAGTATTAAATTCAAAGAATAATGTCAAAAAATAAAATTGTTCTAAGCACAACTCTTTTTAGTGAAATAACAGCTATTGATCATTTGCTCAAATCGATCCTCAGCAAAAAATTACCAAACGGGATGGAATTTTCGCACTTCTCAATCTTACATTATCTTAGTTATGTAGATGAAGAAAAAACACCAGCACAAATAGCTAAAACTTTTAATCTTTCCAAAGGAGCGATCACCAATACCCTAAATAAATTATTTCAAGCTGGATATATTCATATTAGACCTGATTGGAATGATGGGAGAAAGAAAATTATAGATATAAGTCAATCAGGAATAAAAGCGAAAGATTTAGCTTTAAGTGATATATTCCCTTTATTAGACGAAATTATGCTTATAATAAAACCTGAAAAAATTTCTTCAATCTTACCTACTTTAAGAGAAATAAGAATCTTATTAAATAAAGAAAATGAATAATATTAAAAAGATATCAAAATAATGAAAAAAATTCTTATATTAGGAAGTGCTCCAGATGCTACAGAGGCTGAACATTGGAAATCAAGTATTTTTTCTGAAATTGTAGTTATTAATAATGCATGGCAAATTAGAAAAGATTGGTCTTATTGTATTTTTCCAACTGATTTCCCATTAGATAAAAGACCGGTACCTACATTAAATCAAAAACTTATTTCTGCAAAGGAGTATGTTATAGAACAAAACAAATTTGGCGGATTTGTTTATGCCGGTGGGACAATGGCTTTTACTGCAGCATATTGGTCACTCGCAAAATTAGATCCAGATATTTTGTTTTTTTTGGGATGTGATATGATTTATCAAGGGGAAAAAACCCATTTTTATGGTAAAGGTAAACCAGATCCACTTAGAAAGGATATATCTTTAAGATCATTGATTGCTAAATCGGCAAGATTAGAAGTGATTGCTTCAAAATATAATTGTAAAGTATTTAATCTTAGCAAAAAAAATATTAGTAACTTGATTTTTAGAAAAGCAAAAATTGAACAAGTTAATGATACAGAAAACTTCGAAAAAAGAAATTTTAAAATGAAAAAAGTTTTTGAAGCTATGGAACTGGAAGAAGAACTTAATTATTTTATAGAAGACGGAAAATATTGGAAACATCAAGAGAAATTTGAAATATCAAAAATTGATAAGATAGACAAATTATGGATATCATGTGTCAAATAGGATTAACATACTTTTTACTTGATGTAACATAATTTACAGACAAATCATTATGACTGATTTTCCATTCCCATTTTATTTTATCTAAAACAAACCCTTTTTTGTCTACTGGTGTAAGATTACAATTATCAAACATTTTAAATAGCTCATCAGGAGTAATAAACTTTTTCCACTCATGTGTTCCTTTTGGTAACCATTTAAGTATGTATTCTGCACCTATGATAGCAAACAAAAAGCTTTTAAAATTTCTATTTAAAGTTGAACAAATCATTAACCCGTCGGAAACAAGCAAATCATGACAATGCTTTAAAAACAAATTAGGGTTAGAAACATGTTCTATTACTTCCATGTTTAAAATTACATCAAACTTTTCATTTGAACTGGATAATTCTTCAATAGTTGTAAACCTGTAATCAATATTTAAATCAGATTGTTTTGCGTGAATTTTAGCAATAGGAATGTTTTTTTCAACAGCGTCTGCACCGACAACTTTGGCACCCAATCTTGCCATTGGCTCTGAAAGTAGACCTCCACCACATCCAATGTCCAAAATTCTAAGATTTTTAAATGGATACTTAGACATCATATCAATATTAAATTCATAAGAAATTTGATCAACAATATATTTTAAGCGACAAGGATTTAACTTATGAAGTGGTTTAAATTTCCCATTTGGGTTCCACCATTCAGAAGCCATTAATTCAAACTTATTAATTTCTTTTTTATCGACAGTAGTGTTAGTAGACATTGCACTTTTCTCCTATAACTGCAATAAAGGTATAAATAGTACTTTTTTTAAATTCTGCAACAATGACTAATAAAAATATCAAAAATTCTTACTTATTTCCTCCCATAGAACCATACAAGCAAACAATTTTAGATGTTGGGGATGGACATCACTTATATGTTGAAGAATGTGGTAATCCTTCAGGAATACCAATAATGGTTCTTCATGGAGGTCCAGGAGGCGGTTGTAGTCCTTTAATGAGAAGATACTTTGATCCAAAAAATTATAGAATAATTCTTTTTGATCAAAGAGGTTGTGGTAAATCAAGACCGTTTGCAAGTGTAAAAGATAATAATACATGGAAATTAATAGAGGATATTAAAAAAATTAAAAATAATCTTCTTATTGATAAATTTATCCTTTTTGGTGGAAGTTGGGGGGCTGCTCTATCTTTGTTGTATTCAATCAATTATCCAGAACAAATATTATTTTTAATTCTTAGAGGCGTTTTTACAATGTCAAAACCTGAACTTGAATGGTTTTATTTTAGAAATGGTGCAAGCAAATTTTGGCCAGAAGCATGGGAAAGATTCGAAAGTATTATTCCAGAAAAAGAAAGAAGTGATTTAATATTAGCGTATAATAAAAGATTATTTAGTTCTTCACCTGTTGAACAAGAGAAATTTTCTAAAGCATGGACATCATGGGAAAATACTCTTGCATCTTTTGAAAGCAAAGGTATGGGTTATACATCATCAACTGAATATGCAAAAGCTTTTGCAAGAATTGAAAATCATTATTTTTTGAATAATTGTTTTTTAAATGAAGAAAATCAAATCATACCAAACCTTCACAAAATTAAAAATATCCCTTCTACTATAGTTCAAGGGAGGTATGACATGATTACACCATTATCAATAGCTTTTGATGTTCATAAACAACTGCCAAAGTCTAAACTTATAATAATTCCCAAAGCTGGTCATGCAATGTCAGAAAAAGGTATTCAAGAAGAACTAATAAATACTACAGAAAAAGTAAAGAAATACTTCTCATAGAATAGATGCTAACCGAGATGCACTGTCAATTGCTATTTTAGCATCAATACCTTCAGCTTTTTTAGCTCCACCGATAATATGAACAGAAATATTTTCCCTTTTTAACTTTTCAAATAAAAAATTATCTGACACCTGTCCCG
>MDTG01255602.1_pt1 | contig 18282 bp, 10 predicted proteins | sample 811421 | NCBI WGS metagenome assembly MDTG01 (sample SAMN05326645, study PRJNA326480) | marine metagenome | isolation source: seawater | place: Pacific Ocean: South East | collected 2011 | reverse complement strand
GTTGATGAAGTAAACTATATTTAACGAAACTACCTTACCTTCGGGTGGGGTAGTTTTATATTAATTTTTATTATATTATATTATGGCAAAAAAGAAAAAAGAAGAGGTTGTAGAAGAACCTCAAGTGCAAGCGGTTGAAACCGTGGTTGAAGAACCAAAACCTAAAAGAAAAGAGCCTAAGAAAACAATTATCAATGGCTGGGAGATTAAGCCTAGGGTTTATATCTTAAACAAAGGAATGAGCCCAGTAACGTATACAATTAAATCGAGAGATTTAATGTACTTTGATGAGGAAAAAGGTTACGAAAGACTAATCACGTATGCAAGTAACCAAACAACTCCTTTTAACGACGAGTTTAAAGGTCAAGTTAGATTAGAGCATATAGTTTTCCGTGATGGATCTTTATACGTCCCTAAGGAAAAAGTAGCTCTGCAGAAGTTCTTATCGTTATACCACCCGTATAGAGATAATGTATACTTTGAAAAGAACGAAACAAAGCAAAAAGAACAGCAAGCTGATTATCTAGAATATGAGCTTATGGCTATGAATGCCGCTAATTCTATGGAAATAGACGTTTTGGAGGCTATTATGAGAGTAGAAGTTGGATCTAACGTGTCTAACATGACATCTAAGGAGCTTAAACGAGACGCCTTAATGTTTGCTCGAAGAAATCCTCAGGCTTTCTTAGAACTCGCGAATGACGATAATATATATCTTCGCAATGTAGGTATTAAAGCTGTAGAAGCTAAAATAATTAGCTTATCGCAAGATCAAAGGACATTTAATTGGGTATCTAACAATAGAAAACTTATGACAGTGCCATTTGACGAGCATCCATACAGCGCTTTAGCCTCGTGGTTTAAGACGGATGAGGGTATGGAAATCTTTAAGACAATAGAAAAACGCTTAGGTTAACATAAACATTCTTATATTAATAGCCACTCATTACGGGTGGCTATTTTTATTTGAACTGCTAACATATCACTTTGTCATGTAACTATATTACTATAAATTACACTACTATGAAGTCAAGGGGTTTAGGAGATTCAATAGAAAAAATAACTAAAAAAACAGGCATTAAGTCTCTAGTTGAAAGTATTTCAGAAAAAATTGGAGTTGAAGATTGTAAATGTGAAGCACGACGAGAGTGGTTAAATAAGCAATTTCCATATAAAATATATTAACTATGGTACCTATAGATAACGTATATCAAAAAGTATTAGTCCTCGCAAACAAGGAGCAAAGAGGATACATGACTCCGCAAGAGTTTAACCGCTTAGCGGATAGGGCGCAAATGGAGATATTTGAGGGATACTTTCATGATATTAAAATGGCACATCATAAACTACAAAATGGTTCAGAAGAAAGCGATGAGCTTGATATGCTTTTAGAAAAGCTATCTGTCCACAAGGTTATTAATGATTCTTTAGCAGTCGACTCTACTAACGGGGTTATTGACTTAGCCTCTTTTTCTAATACACCATATAGACTAAGCAACATTAGATTTGGTAATGACGTGGTGCAAGAAGTAACAAGGTCTGAATTAGGTGACATGTTACACCACCCGCTAACAGCGCCTACAACCTCAATGAGGGTGTACTATAGAACTGGCGAAAACATGTTTACTATCGTGCCAACACCAACAACAAGTGAGGCCACGAGTTTGGTGGCAGATTACGTCGTTGCTCCTACTAGACCCGCTTGGGGATATGTCGTTGTTAATAGCAAGCCTCTTTACAACGTAAACACGTCTGTTAATTTTGACTTACACGCTTCTGAAGAAGAAAATCTCGTGGTAAAAATACTTGAATCAGCTGGTATCGTCCTTAACAAGATAGGTTTAGCACAGACAGCAGCTTCAATACAGCAAAGAAACGTACAAAACGAAAATAATTAATCATGGGTTTATTAGACGGAACTACACAACAAGCGTATTACACCACTCCCTCAGATTACGGTAATTATCAATTTGTGACTTTAGACAATGTGATAAAAGCGTTTATGATCTCGTATGTTGGTGCTGGAAAAATTATAAGCAAAGTAAGTAGAACAGAAGTTCAGTTTCACGCTATGAGGGCTTTTCAGGAGCTAAGCTATGATGTCTTTAGGTCTGTTAAGACGCAGGAAATATCTGTGCCAAACAACCTAGCTATGATCATGCCTCAAGATTATGTTAACTACGTTAAATTAACAAGAGTCGGAACCGATGGTATAGAGCGAATACTATACCCAACGAGTAAAACATCAAACCCAGTAGCTATTTCTCAAGAAAGCGACGGATCTTATATATTTGATCACAACAAAGACGGAGATGTACTTGACGCTGGTGAAGACTCATTAGCTGAAGTGGCGTCTACAACTTTATCTAATTTTCAATCTACAACGTCGACGGAGGTAAACTCTGATGACGCTGACAACGAAGAAACTTATTTAGATGCGATGGGTCGTAGATATGGTTTAGATCCTCAGCATGCTCAAAGTAACGGTACGTTTTATATAGATTATCAAAGAGGAAGAATACACTTTAGCTCTGGTTTAGCTGGTATAACGGTAATATTGCACTATATTAGCGATGGATTAGGCACTGACTCCGAAATGATGGTTCATAAGTTTTGTGAGAATGCTATTTACAAACATATAGCCTACGCTGTGGTGGCTGCTAAATCTAACATACCAGAGTATGTTGTTGCTAGGTTTAAAAAAGAAAAGTTTGCTGAAACGAGAAAAGCTAAACTTAGGCTTTCAAATATAAAAATAGAAGAGTTTGCGCAGACACTTAAGGGCATGAGTAAGCATATAAAGTAATACAACATGGCGGAAATTAAAAATCAATTTACGGCTGGCAAAATGAATAAAGACCTTGATGAAAGGTTTGTGCCCAATGGTCAATATACAGATGCTCTTAATATTCAACTAAGGACTTCAGATGGAGGAAATTCTGGAGTTGCCCAAAATATACAGGGTAACGCCCTAGTTGTGCAGACTAATAACTCAACCGGCACCTACTCTAATTCAGCAACATGCGTTGGTGAAGTTGCTGACGAGGCTAACGATTGCATCTACTTTTTCATGTCGGCTCGTGGTAGAGAGCAAATTGGACCGTCGAACGTGATGTGGATGGGTAGTATTAATCCAAAGATTTGGGTTGAATCTAGTTTTATAACTCGGTATGACGCAATTAGTGGCTCTAGAAGAGAAATTTTTAGGGATGTTAGGTGCCTGCACGGCGACCTCCACGCGACCGTGAACCTTAACACAACTTTAAATCCTACGGGTCTTGATGGAACTCCAGCGTACACGTCGATACCGTTCCCTGATAATCTTAACCACGCGGTTCGCCGAGGTGCCATAATAACCGTTTGGAACAATTCGCAAGTTTGGTTAGCAAACTTTGTCGTAAAAGAAGTAGCCACCGATAAACTCATATTAACTGAAGAGCAAACTGTTGACATAACCACCGCTTACCACTGGAAAATTGTAAACCCTCCTGTGCTAGAGTTTCATCCTGATATTACAATCAATAGTATTAATATTTTAGGCGATTTTTTATTTTGGTCAGACGGGGTTCATGAACCAAAAAAGATAAACGTAGAAAGGTCTAAAGTGGGAACAAACGCCGCATCTAGCACGCTTAACGCTTCACCAACTATTTTATATGTACCTAGAAGCAATGGAAATCTCATTAACATAGCAAATTTAGAACCTGGTTCTGATCCACACGTTTCGCTTGAAGATATAACAGTCATGAAGGGTGCGCCAAAACAGGCACCTATACTTGAGATGTCGCGCTCTAAACGTGAAGGTTTAGTAGAAGGGAATATATCCAACTTAAGTTTTATTGATAGTAATGGTTCCGGTGTTAGCACGGGGTTCATGATTCCTCAAGTTACATTGACGCCAGCTGGTTTAGACATTAGCCAAGGTGACTACCTATTACTCACGAGTACAAGCGACGAAAGCGTAACTGCCAGGGTTCATGTTACCGAGCTTTTACAGAACACTGCTGCTGGCCAACTAGTCAACATATCCGTAGAGTCGTTTCACAGTGACGCAACAAGCAGTAATTTAGATTGGCGCTTTGTTTTAGAGGAGGATAAACCTATGTTTGAAACAAAGTTCGGTAGGTTTGCTTATAGATATAAGTTTTGTGATGGTGAGTACTCTGCGTTTTCCCCGTTTTCAGAAATAGCATTTTTACCCGGAGAATTTGAATATGAACCTTTCAAAGGTTACAATTTAGGCATGGCAAACAACATTAGAAACTTAAAAATTTCTGGTTTTGTTTCTTTAGACATCGGGAGGCCAGATGAAGTTGAAGAAATAGATGTACTATGGAAATCCACAGAATCTCCTAATGTATATATTGTAAAAACTATTACACGCGACAAGGACCCTGAGTGGGAGATACAAAACGCGGTTGGCATGCCCGGTTCTATACACATCGCGTCGGAAATGATTCACAAGGTGGTTCCTTCGTCACAGCTTTTAAGATCGTGGGACAATGTGCCTAGAACTGCTTTAGCGCAAGAAATAACGGGTAGTAGATTGCTTTACGGAAATTATCTGCATGGGTATAATCCACCTAAATTTTACTTAGATCAAAACATTTACGCAGACACTATTAAAGGTAGTTCACAAGGTGTTAAATCAGTAAAGACACTTAGAGAGTACAGGTTTGGGGTTGTTTTTGTTGACGCTTTAGGAAGAGAAACTCCAGTTCAAGCTCCCACGCCGCGAGCAAAATACAACGCTAGCACTGGACATTATACATATTCCCCAGCTGAGCTAAAAGTGCCTAAAAAGAATTCGGACAATGCTAACTCTATAGTTTTGAAACAAAGTTGGTTAAGCCCTCAAGGACAGACACTTCTTCCACCTTCTTGGGCTAAAAGCTTTAAGTATTATGTAAAAGAAACCTCAAACGAGTATTACACCATGGTTATGGATAACTGGTATGATGCAGATGACGGTAATGTTTGGATTTCGTTTTACTCAGCGGAGAGAAACAAAATAAATGAAGAGTCATACATAACATTAAAAAACCAACACGGAACAAGCATTGCTGTAGACGAGGAGGCTAGATACAAAGTTTTGGCTATTTCAAACCAAGTTCCTCAGCACGTGAAAGAAGAGGGTTTTATCATGGGCATTAACGAAATAGATGCTGTGCAAACCTCCGGTGGTTCAGAAGTGCTAACAATAGCCACTGTATTTAATGTTAACTCAAATGATTTCTCTTTAGGTGTTGGTTCCATTATAGGTTCAGCTGGATTAGGAGTTGATTATATGAACGCTAGGATAGTTGGGCAAGACGGTACAAGAACCCACTACTCGAGATGGGTCCGCATTATTAATATTGATGAGGACGGTACTGATACTGTAAAAGTATACCCAGATGAAACGTTTGGTGGTAGCGCAGATATGGACGAAATATGGACATTAAACTACGGAACAACTAATAACTTATCATATCACATACAGTTTCAAGGGATACAAGCCGTCAACAAGACAGAGTTTGAAGGTAGATTTTTTGTCAAAATAAATAGAGACTCTACACTAGAGCAAAACGTTTGTCACGAAACAGACGCGGTAAATGGTACGTTCTGGGGCACTTTAGACGCGTTCGATGTGGCTTTTATTGCTCTTGGTGGTAATAATGGAACTTGGAGTAATGGTACCAACCTTGGAAACCCAGGTGTTCAAGGCGCCTTTAATACAAACCAAACCTACCACGACTGGTTCGCAGGAACCTCACCGCAGAACGACTGGTATGACGACGTGTTAGCTAGTTGGGACTGGTATACTGCAACTAGCAACGGCTCAGTTCAGGACGGTGGTGCTAACGCGCTTAACGGCCACGTTCAACGACAGCATTTGTGTGGCACAAGGACAGAGACTAGGGCTTTTTGGCAAGCTTGGCAACAGCATAGACCAGCATTTTGGTTTATAGATGATACCATGTTCTATGAGCACGACAGCGACTATGGTATTGATGCAGCCATGTATCTTGACGACAGCGACTTTCCAAGACCTAAAGGGCTTTATAGCAGTGGAAACGTTGGGTCTGATCACGACGTTTTATTTTTTGGTGCAGCTCACGAAAATAATTATTTTAGCGACTCTGAAAACGCTTTTAAACAAGCGATGATAACTTCGGGTACGTACTTTAGGTTTAGAGACGATCCCAACCAGAGGGTTTACGTAGTTGTTGCTAGCTCTGGCGGTACGCAGCAAGCAAAGAATTTTGCTAAAAATGGACAATGTAACCAATGCATGACTCATTGGATAGGTTGTCCTAGATCTACTTTTTACACTGAGTTTAGGAGAGTTAATGAAAATACAGCCTCTATACTTGATGAAGCGATAAATATTGGTGATTGGGATCCTAGAAGCGCTGTGAAGCACACGGGTGAAAATACACTTAAAATAGAGATTGTAACTCCGTTTGATTCTGCCGTTGGTGGAAAAATTAAGGTAAAGAGTCAATCGGGGATATGGGAAACGGAACCAACTGAGGATGTTGGTTTAGATATTTACTACGAAGCGACAAATGCTTTTCCGTTAAGTTTAGATCATAAAAACATTCACACGCACCTGCAATTGGGCTCTAAGGCGGTTCAAGTTTCTAGAACGCCAGAAGGTACAACCGTACCAGTGTTAACCGCGCCAGACCCAGTAGGCGTAGTTGACGATTTTGCTTTTGATTGTGTTTGGATTAATGAAGAAGATACCGTTTCATACACTAATCCTGATGGTATAAAATTTAGAGACATAGTGCCTGGAGATATTGTCACTATGAGATGGACTGAAGGTACCGAAGTTCAATGGAAAGTTAAAGAGCACATGCAGGTTAACGCTGAAGGCGTTCCAGTGCTAAGCCCCAGAATTTTACCAGGAAACGGCTGGACAGTGCTACCGACCGGTGGTAGTGACACGGCGATAGTGCTCCAAGACAACGACAACACTATAATAGATCAAATATTAGCTTGGCACAATTCAGGCTATAAAATTATGGTAACTGGTAACAACATTCCAAATGGTACATTCGTAGCATACAGCCAGTACAACATGCCTTTTATCAACTACGTGGACCACACGGTTCAGTTAACAGAAAGCTTTGAAACTCCAATTACCGCGGCGTATGGAACTACTAGTATTTCATTTATAGCTGTTACAGGGCTGTATCAACCTTATCCTGATGTTTATGAATATCCCGTAAAGTTATCTTGGAACAATTGCTACGCTTTTGGCAACGGTGTGGAGTCTGATAGAATAAGAGATGACTTTAACGCGGCGCAATTAGATAATGGAGTAAAAGCCTCTACTGTTCTTGAAGATTACGGTGAAGAGCTTAGGAGCTCAGGGATGATTTATTCAGGTATATACAATAGCAACTCTGGTGTGAATGAGTTGAATGAATTTAATATGTCTGAAAAGATAACAAAGGACCTTAATCCTGAGTACGGCAGTTTACAGGCGTTAAAAACAAGAGATACAAATGTAGTTGCGTTTTGTGAGGATAAGGTTTTAAAAATATTATCAAATAAGGACGCATTATTTAATGCTGATGGAAACCCAAATTTAACTGCCACCAATAGGGTTTTAGGACAGTCAATACCTTTCGTTGGTGACTATGGCATATCAAAAAACCCAGAGTCTCTAGCTTCTGATCAATATAGATTATATTTCACAGATAAACAGAGAGGTGCGGTTTTAAGGCTATCTAACGATGGTTTAACACCCATCTCCAATGTTGGTATGAAAGAGTATTTTAGAGATAATCTTAGAATCGCAGAAACTCTTTTGGGTACTTTTGACGACGTGGCTGGCGAATACAATCTTACGCTAAAAGGTAGAGGTAAGGTTCCGTTTACAGATACAACGGTAAGTTTTAATGAAGCCGGTAAAGGTTGGGTTAGTTTTAAGTCGTTTATACCAGAAGCAGGTGCTAGCGTCTCTGGAAAATACGTTACAGCAAACTCCACTTATAACAGTGAACCTAATATATGGGAGCACTATGCTTTAGTCTTCCAAAGCACAGGGTCAAAATGGTATAACAATTTTTACACTACTCAATACATATCTGAAATTGAGTTTATTTTTGCCGGTAATCCTAGCGAAATAAAAAACTTTTCAACAATAAATTATGAAGGAACTAAGCAATCTATATCGCAGTATAGGCAAAGTAACGTTACAGATGCAGCGGGAAATGTTTTAAATAATTTATCTGATAACGAATTTTATAACCTAAACGTGCAAGCAGGTTGGCAAGTGACTGCGTTTGAAACAGACATGCAAACCGGAAGCGCGGTTGAGTTTATTAAAAAAGAAGGCAAGTATTTTGCGAATTTAACCGGCGCCAGTACGACGTTAGATAACTTGGATGAGGCTGAGTTTACGGTTCAAGGGATTGGTGAGGCTACCTCTGTCACTGTTGCAGATCAAACTGACTTTAATTTAACAATACAAAGCGATTAAATGGCAATTTTAGGATCAAATCAACCATACTACTCTATTAGTGAGTTCAAAGGTGTAGAAACACAGGGCGACACAGGCTCTGCTGGAAACCGAATAACTCAAGCGGATTTGCTTATAACTCCAGACATAGGCTACTCACTATCAGCAGCGGATTTTAAAATTAGCGAGAACGGCACCCCGTCTTCTTCTAGTTCAACCGAATATGTTTTTACTGCTGGGCAAAACGGTGTAACTTTACCAACTGGTGTAGATACCGTTACGTTTTCAAACACAGCTATACCGTACACATCGGAAAACACAGTGAAAGCGCGTGTTGCATTAACAGCTGGGTGGGCTATGCCTGGTGGTGACACGGTTTTATCTATAGACATTAGAGACAACGGTATACAGGCTGGAGTTAAGGAATACATTGATTTCGCTGTCATGATTAGAACGGTTGATGCTGAAGACGATGGTACATTTTACAGTAACACAGTGGCTTCGGGATCTAACGCTTATGGCGCCGCTAATACCGTGACTCTAACAACGGGGAGTGGTTTAAGAAATAGATTGTTTACTGGATCCATTGTTAAAGGTGAAGCAACTAAAATTGGCACAATAAGATTAACTGCTGGAACAAATAGAGCCTTTGACAGCGTTCCACATATAAGTAATTATACAGATAACCAAACAATTGATGCTAGTGATGTTCTTTTTTTAGAGTCTACGTCTCAAACCGTAGATCCTAGACTGGGTTTTAAAACAGTATTAAACTACGACATCATATACAAAAACGATGTAGCCACAACTGTTGATGACCAAATAGAGGTTAAACTCAACCAAAACCCTGTAGACACAAGTTATATATTAGCGGCTAACTCGAATAAAATTTGGGATATAGACGTAGGTAGCGAATACATCTCAAGATTAGGCGAAACAAGACAGATTAAAGTCTACGGGGCTCCAGGTGCTACGTTTACCATTTTGTTTCAAAAAAGCAATGGAAGTAGTATATTGTCAAGCAATATATCTAACGCCACAATACCAGACACGGCGAGCACGCGAACTGGTTTAGGGGCTAACGGCGTTTATACATTTACGCAAGAGTTTGCTGCTAGCAACGCTGAGACGTATACTTTTAAAATAATACCTAGCGGTACAACAACGTTAGGACCTAATATTCCAACTACAGTTGACACTTACACGTTTAAACAGTACAGAAACCCAGTTCTTACTCTAACAAACTCTACTTCGGCTGCGTACTCGAGAGGTTCAGCTGCTACTATATCTAAAATAGGTTTACCGGGTCAAGACGCTTTAGAGGTTACTTCGAGAGGTTTCAGGGACCCTATGTCTTTCCAGCTGAAATGGATTTTAACTGGAAGTGGAACGTTTGCTAAAGACAAAGATTTGGTTTTGTCTGATTTTACGAACACTGACTCAACAACAAACGGTGGGACGTTGATAACGCTGACTGGCACCAATGTAACTGGAGCTGGTACAGGCACAATCACTATTACAGGTATAGTAAACATCATTACTTTTGGTGACGTAGACGTAGCAATGAATCTCAACCTAGATAACATAGTAACATATACTCCATAAAATGCCAGATATAACTATACAATTTAGCAACGACCTTAACGAGTCACTTCAAATAGGCGACACCGCGTACTATATCAACATATACGACACTAACATGGGTGGTTTTGACACAAATACTAATAGCAACGTTACACAAATAGGTGTTGTTACGTCTATTACACCTTTTAATGGTACTACCGCAACTATTGTTTGTGATATACCGGCCTCAACCACACCACCTTCTTCTGGAAGTTTTATATTTTTCAGTAAAACAAATTTAATCAACGGGAAGCTAAAGGGTTATTTCGCTAAAGCAAAAATGCGAACAACTAACTTAGTGGGCACTGGAGAACTAGAGCACGCTCCACTTGATGAGTTGTACTCGGTGTCTGTAGATACATATGTTAGTAGTAAATAAGGGTCAAAAAGTGTGACTATATCATTGTATTATAATATAATTAAATGAGCAACAGTGAATTAAAGCAGCGCGAGCAATTTAAAGTAGCTAATGATTTTAGATCTAGGGTTACTAATTTTCAAAGTATCTTAGAGCAGCACGCGGACGGAGAAAATATCTTGTGCGGTACTAAACAAAACCCTATAGTTAGTGATTCAAAGGTTATACCTATAAAACACTATTTTATGGATGGCGTGTACGTTAGAGAGATGTCAATGCAAAAGGATTCGGCTGTTGTCGGGGCTATACATAAACATTTGCATATGTGTTTTTTACTGAAAGGACGTGTAACAGTGTTTAATGAACACGAAACAATCGAGCATATTGCGCCGTGTTTTATTATATCTACACCTGGGGTCAAAAGAGTTTTGTATGCTCATGAGGATTCTATATGGTTTAACACGCATAAAAACCCTACTAACACTGAAGATCTAAAACAATTAGAAAGCGAGGTGGTAGCTTTAAGTTATGAAGAATATGAAGAATACATTAAAAATAAATAAGTCATGAGTTGGGTAATGGTTGGGATAGCCGTTGTTGGCACGACGGCTAAATTAATAACTGCTAGCCAGCAGAAAAAAGACGCTGAAAGGCGAGAGGAAATTGCTAAGAACGAAATGGATCGCCAAAAAGATATTTTCGCTAGTCTTGACACTAGTAATCCGTACTTAAATATGGAGAATACCATGGAGGACCTTACAGTGAATCAACAGCAGGCAGAGTTCCAAGCGCAGCAAAGTGCTCAATCTCAGGCTAATATTCTTGATAATTTAAAATCAGCAGCTGGTGGGTCTGGAGTTGCAGCGTTGGCTCAAGCAATGGCGAATCAAGGTACATTAGCGGCTCAGCAAGCGTCCGCTAGCATAGGACAGCAAGAGGCTAGAAACCAAGCATTAGCAGCGCAAGAGGCTTCAAGCATTCAAAACCTTGAAAGACAAGGTGAAGTTCTTTCTAGGAACATGGAGCGCGATAAAGTTGCAACCTTACTAGGCATGTCTCAAGCAGACGTGGCAGGTGCGAGAGGAGATATAGCGGCGGCGAATGCAGCGCAAATGCAGGCTATAGACTCTGGTATGGCTACAGCTGGAGCTGGTATATCTCAATACCAAAGTAACCAACAAGCAGAGCTAGACAGGCAACATGAGCTAGATTTATTAAATAATCCTAATTACAATCCCCACTAAACATGGCAGCAGACGCAACATTAATAGAAGGAGCTAGAAGGGCAAGTAAAAGCTATACGGCAGACTACCTACAAGCCGTAAACCAGCTTGGGGGTAATCTAGCTACCATCGTACAAAACAATATAAAGGCTCAAGAAGAAGCTAGGCAAAGATCCCACGAGAGAACGCTCGCTAATTTAAAAAGCAATAAGGCTAAGGGTGATACCTACTTAACCACTAAAGCCGATGAAATGGCTGGCAACGTAAATGGCCCTTTGCAGGATTCCTACGGAACTGTTACCGCTGATATCGAGGCTTTTGGCAAAGGTCAGTGGTTAGGTAATTCGAACAACAACTCTGTGCAAGCTTCTCTTTCTATGAACTTATCGCAGGCAGCCAATGATATGGGTTCTATATCTACGCACTGCGGTACGTGGTCAAAAATGCTAAAGCCAGATAGCGATTATGAGGGCGCGCCTTTGAGCAACGCTGTATCGTCAGAAGAGTTCGCTTATATAGCAGATCCCCAACCCGCTGCTAAAGTTATTTTTGAAATACCTGGAGAAGACGCACCAAGAGAGATACTTATTAGAGATGGTAAAGCCGTAAATGCTAAGGACCAAATGTACATGGATGAAGAGGTGGAAGATCCTAGGAACCCAGGAGAAATGACAACTAGAGGTGATTTAATGATGAACGGCGGTTATAAGCAGCTGTCATTTAGGTACGGATTACTTAAACCAATTGAACAGACCGAAAGCCTGGCTGTCCCAGATTTAGAACAAACCGACGTGAGTGGGCCTGCAGTGGCTGAATTTGACGCTCTTATAGCAGACGGTTTTGAATGGGTTAGCGCTGACGATATTAAGACACACGTTAACAACTCACAGGTTAACATTAATGCTAGGGGTGAAATAGCTACATTGGGCGCTAATCAACTATCGTTAGGGACAACATATTCCAACGCTTCTGCAGGTTCTAGTAATTCAAAAACGGGTGAAGAAACAAGGGCCGATAAGCGTATAGACTTTAACCCACAGTTGGTTCGTCAAGAGATTAACACTTTTATTCACGCCGATCTAAAACCTCACGAAATGAGGTCAATTATAACTGACCCTATGGTTGGTCAGTCAACATCAATGATAGACCACTTACCAACATTGTTTGAAAAAAGCGATATTGAAAAAGAGCTCGCTGGTGTAACGGACACAGATGAAAATCTTGTGTTTGACATAGACGGTAGTGGCACAGTGGAAGGTGATGCTGAGATTAACGCGATGATGGATATAATAAAGAATTATGACACGGAAGCGATGTCGCCAGATGTTAAAAAAGCCGTAGACGACTTAGTAAAGGATTATTTCTTTATGTACGCAAAAAATCAATTTATTTTAGGCGCTGGCGGTGAATACCAATCTAACATGGAGCGTGGGGTAACTGAGATAGATCAAACCAAGCTAGAAGATGATCCATTTAAAAACATTATAGATTTTTAATAAATAAAAATCAACACACATATATATTAACGGGTAACTAACGAAACAGTAATGAAAAAGCTTTACCGCCTAAGCACAGGCAAAATATACAGAGTATCTCAAGAAAAAGAGGCAGCGTTTTTAGAAAAACACCCTAACGCTGAGTTTATAAGGGTGGATACAGAGGAGGGCTCTGCGGGAAAGACAATGGGCTCTGTGGGGAGTGCGACCACGGGGCAATCAAACGCAGCACCAAGCATAATGACGAGCGCAAATACGGATTCATCGCAGGTCGATGGTTCGTCGGATTCACGGTTCACCGCGTTTAGTCCAGATAGAACCGTATATACAGGTGATGAGAGAAAAGACACCTGGATTCACACAACTTTACAAAACCATCCTGATAAGTGGGTATACGACGAAATGTCTCAAAGCCTCAAGAGTAGAACATCTGTAGTAGGTGATGTTAAACCTTGGGAGGCTAAAGACGCAGTATTACCCGCTTATGATACTATGGACCTGTTTCGCGCTATTGACGAGGCTGGATTTAAGGTGGAATCCTACGCAGAGAGGGTGGCTTTAGCACAAGTAGTTGACGATCAAACTTTAGACGCCCCGGGTTTTTTAAAGCCTGGTTGGATGGATATAGCTGCTAGAATAGAAGGAGATAAATATACCACGGGGCTAGGTGAGCACTATAAAACAGGTTTGTGGAACTATACTCCTATTCCAGGTGAGCGGGTTGCACAAGTGTTGGACACAGGGGGTGAAGACGACTTTTCATATAACGCTAGCTTATTTGCTGAAAACTTTGAGCAAACCTACAATAAGTACAAAGACGATATAGAGTTTAAAGATTACACAGTGGTTCCGTACGGTGCCGCTAAAAACCCAAACGACGATCCATATCAAGGCATGGGTTACACGTTAAAAAACGAGGGTGATAGATTTGGAACTGTTTCAAATATACAGCAGGCGGTAGAAAGCGCGTATAAAGAAATCGTTGGTGGCGAGCAATTAATTCAGTTTGATGGAGAAAACTTTAATACAAGCTTAAACGGTATATACGAGCTAGAATCAGCCATGGATGACAACGAAGAGTTTGTAGATCCTAATAGCGGTATAACATACGTTAAAGCTCCAAATAGGGGTATAGTTAATAAGAGCGTTTTTGATAGTGGCTTTAGCATACAAACCGATGTGCTAGCAAGAACCGAAGACGGTGGCTATGAAGTTGTGCAAAGAGATGACGTACTTAAAACCGTTAAAAGCGAGACCACAGACGAAGTTTACAACGAGGTAGTTGGTGAAGCAGCTTTTTGGGAAAATCTTAAACCTTATATAGACGTTAGGTGGGACCAGGTAGGTACATACGCGAATGGCAAACCCATAATGGAACAAAGGGAGCACCTAATGATAGGCGGTACGGACTACTACGATGATCCTCAAAGGTACATGGAGTTGAGATTCCTCTGGAACGTACATAAGCATGCTACTGATATAAAGGCTTCTACGTTATGGTCTAAGTACGACGACATGAGCGACGTGGAGATAATACAAGATTATTACGCTCCAAAAGCCGGCAACGCTGTGGCTCGCACCATTATCGATGAAGAAGATGACGCTGTGGGATATTTGTCAGAAGAAGAAGACGTTCAAACTAATGAAAGCTACTTCTCTGCCACGGATTACGAGAACGAGCATGCAGATGGTATCATGGAAGCGTTTGAGTTAAAGGTTGCTGAAGAAACCTCTCAAATGATACTTACTTCTCAAAACCAAGCTCAAGTATTACAAGAGCAAATTGGTGAGCAATTTCACGAGGAAGCTATAGCTGCTTTTTCTACTGAAATAGAAGAATACAAAACCTCTTTCGCGCCAATACAAGAACGTATAGTCGCTGAAATGCAAGATGGTTATGCATTAGACGAGATGAACGAGGCTGAACTTGTTGATCTAAACGACAGGATAACAAAAGCGGTACAAGCTGCCTGGGAAGAGCATCTAAAACCAGTTCAAGATAAAATTGGTGAATATGTCGGTAATAAAATAGCTGAAACGCAAGAGTGGAAAGATTTTACAACAGAACAAAATGAGTTGTTTGAAAACAAGCAGCAAGAGGTTTGGGACACGTATAAAGATTCTTTTAAATACGAGTATGATAGATGGGATGTTAGCGAGTTGGAAAACATTGGCAGCTACTTAGAAGATACTTACGGTTTTAACCAGCTAGCAGAGCCTGACAAATACAAGATATTAAACAACGTTTGGAAAGACTACGAGCGTAGAGGCAACATTAGTTCTCCTGAAGATCTTGATGATTATAGAAATGAATTTTGGCACTATTTTTACGATCAATTAAGCACTGATAGCGACTCGCCTAGTGGCAAGAGCTGGTTCTATCTAAAGTCTATAGCTGAAGAAGTTTTAATAGAAACAAATTCTGTTATGGACGAAAATGGCAGAATTATTGATTTTGACTTATTAAGAAGCATGAATATAAATCCAGGTTCTGTGGATTGGGATGTTTACGACGATGAGTTTAGAGACATGAAGGCTGCAGCGGTGCAAGAGGAAATGGAAAGACTTGGGCGTAGACTCACCGCTAAAGAGACTGAGGATATTGTAGGTGTCGTTAAAAAACGCTATGACTACCGCGTTAGCGGTACGTTGATTCAAGCAAGACAATGGGCAGAAGATGTCTTAGAAAATCCTGAAAATGCTTATCAAGCCGGTGGGTTCTGGAGTGGTTTCACGAGCCATAGAGGCCATCAGTATGTGCCAGTAATATCTGGTGTGGTTGATCTTAGTCAAAACTGGAAGATTAAAAGTATTTTAGACAAACCTCCACATTTAAGAAATGCTGCTGAAAAAAATCTACTTGCATTAGCCTCAGTTAAAGATCAAACAGAGCGGATGGTCAGCGACATATCTGTAGCATACAACGCAGGTAGTATGTTTGCGCACTCAGTGCCTTTTATCGGTGAGTTTATTATGACCGGTGGTTCTTTTACAGCTGCTAAAACTGCTACTAAAACAGTTCTTAAAAAAGCTATTTCAAAATCAATAAATAAAAAAATAAAAAAAGAACTTGCCGAGCAAGGTTTAAAGGCTTCGGGGCGTGTAACGGGTGTTAGTAAGAAAACAGGTGATCTATTACTTCGAGGTAATACGTTAAGTAAAGGCTGGCAGGTCGCTGATAAAGCGTCTGATGGTTTAGCTTTTTTAGCTGGTACTATGACGCAAACGTTTATGCAACCTCATAGAATAGCAAATGCGGTTGTAGAGCAGATGACAGATGAACACATGTTTGCTTTCACAACGGACGCAGATGATTTATTGGGTCAACTTAGGCTTGACACTATACAGGCTGGAACGGTTGAGGGCGATGAAATAGGCCTTGAAGAAGGTAGAGGTTTGTTTGGCGCGTTAGCCGTAGGTTATGGAGTTACTTGGGCAGAAATATTTACAGAGCAGATTGGAGCATATCTACCTGGACTTGGTAAAAGTTTCTTAAATAAGATTAAGCTAAAGAAAGGTCCATTAGGAGATTTAGTGTATAACGCTGACTTGTGGGAAAGAATTGCGTTAGGTAGACTTATGAGACGATACGGTTTTACAAGATCTGAGCAAGTTATAAACTGGTCTAAAAACGCGGCTGGATGGAATGGTTTTGCAGCTGAGTTTATGGAAGAGATGATTAACATGCCTCTTGTGAACCTTATAACTGGTAACGATAATAGATTTGAAGGTATATTAACGTACAATCAAGACGGCAACGTTACTGGCATAGACACTAGAAATCTCAAAACAATAGGTTTATCTGTTGGAGCTGGAGCAGGTATGTTCCAAGGCGGTGGTGCTGTCATTTCTAAAGTTAGAGGACACCTTCCTGCAACTTACTTTGTAAATAACAAAAGATTTACTGACGCTAAAGCAGCTGAAAGATATTTAAGAACAATGAAAGCTAAGGGGCTTTTAAATGAAAACTTAGATATTGAGGTTAGAAATGATTTTGTAACGTTTGATAAGTTTGCCAGCTATTTAGAAAGAAACGGTCTTAGTGCTGACATTATCAAAAGGCAAGAAGCTAAAACCGTAGGTGACCAAATTACTGCTACAGAAGTAGAGATTATGGAGCAGTTAACAGAGGAGCAAAGAGCTGAAGTGAGCGAAAAGGATGTGCAGATAGAGGCCTTAGAGCAAAAGAAGTCGGAGGTTAAAGAGTCTAATTTACCAGCGAAAGATAAAGCAAGGCAGGTTAGAGCGATACAAAAAGAAATAGCAGCCTTAACAAACGCTAAAAACAAAATAACCGGAGCAGTTGCTAAAATCATTGAGCGAAAGAAAACAAGTGTGCTATATCAGGAGACTATAGCGGAGGTTGAAAAGATAAACGCTGATCTGCGTAAAAAAGGTAAAAAGAACGCTAAAATTACTCGAGCAAAAACTAAAGAAAGAGCTAGAAAAATTGCCGCTGGTAGAATTTTGCAGCAAAACTATGGCGTATACCAAAAAGATGGTAAATACTTTGACGCTAAAACCGGTACAGAGGTTTACTTGACACTAGATCAAGAGGCTCAAATTGAAAAAATGATTAACGAAGCCGAAAACTCTCATGGTTACATTGTGCCTGGTAAAGAAGGTGGTAAGGCTGAAATAATAATTAACGAAGATTATTCTTTAGACAGAAGAGGAGGCAACGTAGCAAAACACGAGTTTTTACACTTTTTCTTAAACGAAATGTTAGAAGGCAGTGCTGAACTTAAGCTTGCGTTTGGTAGCGTGTTTAAAAGCCACTTGCAAAACATCGATCCAAAGCTAGTGAGAAATAGCGAGTTTAGAAAAAGACTAGCTAGTTATAACAACATGTCAGCCGCTGCTCAAGCTGAAGAGGCAATGGCGCTGTATTTAGACGCTATGGTTAACGGTGAGCTACAGTTTAACGAAAGCATGCTAGTTAAGATAGGCGATATGATTAGACACTTAATGCATCGCATGGGTATTAAGATGGAGTTTAACACTGGTAAAGACGTATTAAACTTCCTAAAAGACTTTAACGTAAACGTAAAGAAAGGAGAGTTTTCTGAGTCAATGATAAAGGCTTTAGAGGGTGAAATCAACATAGGTGGCGCTATAGAAGCT
>MDTG01216531.1_pt1 | contig 18284 bp, 20 predicted proteins | sample 811421 | NCBI WGS metagenome assembly MDTG01 (sample SAMN05326645, study PRJNA326480) | marine metagenome | isolation source: seawater | place: Pacific Ocean: South East | collected 2011 | reverse complement strand
TGTTTATATAAACATTAAGCCAAAAAAATAGATATTAAAGACTATATCTCAAAGAAATTAAACCTAAATAAAATTTTTTTTGAAATTTTTTTAATAAAAAAATTTCCTAGAAATAAAAATAATAAAATTAATTATAGTAGTAAAATATTAAAAAGATGAAAAAAATATCTAAAAATATTGCTTATAATACAATAAAAAAAAAGAAAGATACTAGAAACAATTTTCTAAAAAAAATAATTCATCTTACAAAGCACCATTATAAAAATAGTAATCAATATAAAAAAATATTAGATTATTTTGGGTTTAACTCTAAAAAAAAGGATTATAAATTAGAGGATTTGCCCTTTTTACCAGTGCAAATTTTCAAAAACTTTAAAATGATAAGCGTTAAAGAAAAAAATATTGTAAAAGTTTTATTATCCTCTGGTACCTCTACAGGCAAACCCTCTAAAATATATTTAGATAAATCTAATTCTTTGAGTCAAAGAACAACTCTGACTAAAATTTTTCAATATCATTTTGGAAATACCAGATTACCTATGATTTTTGTTGCACAAAAACCTAATGACGCCAAGTTATTTGACGCAAAGATGGCTGCTTTAAATGGCTTTTCGATATTTGGTAAAAATCATTTCTTCATGATAGATAAAAACAAGAAAATTAATTATAAGGGTTTAAATAATTTCTTAAGTTTACATCAAAATGAGCGTTTTATTGTCTTTGGATTTACTTATGAGATATTTGAGTATTTGTATAAATCATTAGATTTAAAGAAGGTTTCTGGTTCGTTTAAAAATTCAATTTTAATACATGGTGGTGGATGGAAAAAGATGGAGAGTATAAAAGTTGAAAAAAAACTTTTTAAAAAATTAATATCAAAAAAATTAAAATCAAATAATATTCATAATTATTACGGATTAATAGAGCAAACTGGCTCAATTTATTTTGAATGTAAGTGTGGATATTTTATAACCTCTATGTTTTCGGATATTTTAGTAAGAAACGAAAAATTAAACCTTTGTAAAAAAAATGAAAAAGGTTTTGTGCAATTGATGTCAACATTACCTACAAGTTATCCAGGTCATAATATTATTACTCAAGATATTGGAGAAATTGTAGAAGATAGATTTTGTAAATGCAAAATAGAGGGAAAAAGATTTTTGATTCACGGAAGAGCAGAAAAAGCCGAACCAAGAGGTTGTAGTGACACTATTAGATAAAAAAAAATTAGGTAAATTTATTTCTAATTACAAAGTAACTGTGCCTTTTAATAATTTAATAATAGATTTCATTGATGATATTGCACAATCAATTAATAGAGACAAAAACATAAGTACAATGACTGATATAAAAAGCTTTGGATTTTGGGCAAGAAGAAAAAATTTAGTTTCAATGAAAGAAAATTTTTTAAATGGTGGATTTAGATCAGCAATTGGTTTGATTTTTCATGTACCACCAACAAACACACCTATAAATCTTGTATATTCTTTATTTTTTGGATTAATAACAGGTAATGCGAATATTGTAAAAGTACCATCAAAATTTTATTTTCAAAGCAACTATTTAATTAAACTTATCGAAAAAACCTTAAAAAAAAAAAAATATTTGAAATTAAAAAGTATGATTTATTTTGCAAAATACAGTTCATTGAGCAATGAATTAACAAATATTATATCATTATCAGTTGATAGACGAATGATTTGGGGTGGAGATAGTACTGTAAAAAATTTAAAAAAATTTATAACAAAACCCAACTGCATTGATTATACTTTTCCTGATCGATACTCATTTTCTGTAGTAAATTATGATAAATTTATAAATTTAAGTTTAGAAGACTCAAAAAGATTAGTAAAAAATTTTTTTAATGATTCATATATTTTTGATCAGAATGCATGTAGTTCCCCACATTTAATAGCTTGGTATTCGGATAAAAAAATTAATGATCAAAACAAAAATAAATTTTGGAAATTATTAGAAAATGTTATTAAGAGTGAAAATATTAATTATCCAAATTCTGTTATTATAGACAAGTATGATGTTTTGATTTCCAATATAATTTCTTTTTCGAATGTTAAAAAATATAATTTTTTCTCGAAAAATTTATCTGTTATAGACTTAAAATCAATTCACAAAAATAATAGCGATCAAAGAGGTATTTGGGGATTATTTTATCAAATAAATATTAAAAATTTAAATGAAATTTTTAAAATCTCTAGTAAAAAATATCAGACTTTAACCTATTTTGGATTTGACAAAAATTTTTTTACAAATTTTTTAAAAGAAAAACCTATTAACGGAATTGATAGAATTGTACCGATTGGTAGAGCTCTTGAGATGAGTAATAATTGGGATGGATTTAATTTTTTTAAAATACTTACACGAAACATTGATATTAAATAAATATATAACTTGATCAAAAATATTTTTTCCTAAAACTTTTTGATTTTAATAATTCTTTTTCTGCACTGTAAAAATTTTCGCCTTTTCTAAAATACTTATTTAAATCAATTTTTTTTTTATTTTTTAAAAACAAGTTTTTTAATTGAACTATTTTTCCTCCCATTATTGTTCTTAAATAATTATTACCTATGTAAACAATTTTACCGTTTAAAAATGGATGATATTTTTTATTCGAATATAAACTTGCATCTTTTATTATGATTTTTTTCCCTTTGTATTTTGTATATGCACCTGGATAAGGATCTGAAAAACTATTTATAAAAGATATACAATTTTTAGTTTCCCAGTTAACATCGACTAACCCATTTTTTTCTGCATTTAGTCTTGGAAAATAAAAACCTTTGTTACTTTTTTGTTTAGATAATATTTTATTGCTTTTAATAAATTTAAAAATTTTTGTTTTTAAGAAATTATAGTAGACTTTCATTGCATCAACAGGCTTTGAGTTTTCATTAATTTTTATTTTTTTTTGATAAATTATGTCTCCATCATCAATTTTTTTATTAATCCTATGAAAAGTCGCCCCTATAAATTTTTCTCTGTTCATAATCGAATATGATATCGGAGCTCCACCTTTATAAAAGGGTAGGAAAGAGTCATGTATATTGAATAGATTTTGTTTAAAATAGTTAATAATTCCTTTTTTAAATATAAAACGACAACCAATAGAAATACCTATATTAATATTTTCCTTCCTTAAAATTTTCAATATTTCTTTTTCATTATATTTTGAAAAATAATAAACTTTACATTTGATATTTTTTTTTAATGGAAATAATCCATACTTACTTAGCAGTTTAATATCTCTTCTATCGTCATTATGTGTGATTATACACATATATTCAATTTTATTTTTTTTATGGTTTTGTGAAATATATTCATTTAAAATAGAAGTTCCAAATACACAAAGTCTAATTTTTGAAGATTCCATATGATAAGAAATAATTATATTAGTTATGCGATAATAATACAAGCTAGATTGGCTTCAACAAGATTTAAAAATAAAATTTTAAAAAAAATTGATAAAAATGTAACGATATTAGATTTATTAATATTAAGATTATTAAAAAAATTTAAAAAAGATAAAATAATTTTTGCTTTAGCTAAAGAATCAAAAAATTATAAAATTAAAAATATTTTAATTAAATATGATTTAAAATATTATGAGGGTTCTGAAAAAAATGTATTGAAGAGATATTTTGATTGTGCAAAAAAATTTCGTATTAAAAATATAATTAGAATTACATCAGATTGCCCATTAATTGACCCCTTTTTAATTGAAAAAATGTATAGAAATTTTAAATATAAAAATCTTGATTATTTATCAAATACATTGCCTGAAAAGAATAAAAAATTTCCAGATGGATCAGATATAGAAATTTTCACTTTTGATGCTTTTAAGAAAATGTATCGTATGAAATTAAGTATCGATGATAAAGAACATGTTACAAATAAATTTTGGTCATCAAATATTTTTCGAAAAAAAATTTATGACTCAAAAAAAAATTTTTCTAAATACAGATATACTATTGATTATAAAACAGATATTTTAGTTATAAAATATTTGTTTAATAAACTTAAAAAACTGAAAAAATTTGGAACTACCAGTGAATTAGTTCACATGATTGATAATAATAAAAAAATAAAAAAAATAATGAAGCTTAATATTTTAAAGCAAAGAATTAGGCGGAAAAGAATTTTCTATAAATAGACCAAGTTAATTCTATCTAATTTTTTTTTAAAAAAATTGCCCTCTCTGATAAAATACTAACTTTTGTATTTAAAAAGTGTTCTTTTCTAGTTTTGGCAGCTATATCAGCTATTAAGTTTTTGATTTTAAATTTATCAAATGCAGGAAATTTTCTGTCTAAAACAGTGATTCTATTTCTAAAAATTTTTCTTTTTAATTTATTCTTAGTCTTTGCAAATTGAAATTGTAACGAAAGAGTCATATCTGGTTCAAACTTTTTTGTTTTAAATATCAATTTATCAAATAAATTAATCTGTTTTTCGTAAGAGTTAAAATTTTTAGAATAAAACAGTCTTTTCTTTAAATTTCTAAATTTGTGGTATTGTTCCTTATTTATTTTTGAATTTAAAATTGTCTTTATATTTTTAAAATTTTTTGCCTTTATGCCTAATGAATTTGGAAATTTGGCATAAGTATCCTCTTTCCATTCTCTTGGCACATAGCTTATACATCTTCTTTTCAGCAACAAACTTTCTATTGCAGAGGTACATCCATTTTGAATTACAAAATCACTATTTAGAATTGAATCCCTTAAACTATCTGAGAAATCTACTTTGAAATTTTTATACTTTCTATTTATTAGCTTTTGCCAAACTTCCGGATTATCAGCAGGATGTGGTCTTAAAACTATTTCATAATTTTTAAATTCTTCACTTAAAAACCTAACTAATTTAACAAAATGATAAACTTTATGAACATGTATACTTTCTAGGCTATAAGTTGTTTTTTCTGTAAACTGATCAGCAAAACTATTCCCTCGAAATCCAATATTTGCAAATATTCTATCGGCAAATGGACGAATGCCTGTGCTGTTAAAACTTGAAACTACTAAAATTCTTTTCTTTTTAATCTTTTTTTTTTATTAATATATAAATCATACCTGGGAGATCCAGTTAGCTTAGAAATTTTATATTTTTTTTTTAAATAATTAAAATCTCTGGGCCCCCAACAAAAAAAATAATTTAAATATTTAAAAGATTTAAAATTGTTAAATCTTAATTTTGCAAATTGTTCAAACTTTTCATTCAACATTCCTGACTCTTCATCTTGTGCAGTCAAAAAAAAATTCTTTTTTCTTAACTTTTTTAACTTCTCAATTTGATAGGACCCAGAATTAGCATCTTTCATGTGTATTATACCTGGTGGCAATATATTCTCTAAAGCAAATTTTTGTATTATATCTCTATGAGCAATAACAACGTTATAATCTCTTGAGACAGCTTCAAGCGCTAATAGCATTCTTGACTCAAATTCTCTATTATAGGTTTCTAATTCTATATATAAATTCATTATTATTAAGTTTTAATTCAATCTCTTAAACGTACTATGACTAACAGGAACTTCTAAAAATTTATCAATATTCAATTTATTTTTTTCAATAAAACTTATTTTTTTAAATATTTTATCTAAAGCTTTAATATATTTTTTAATATGTCCAGTGTTATGCTCAGTAGTTAAAAATATCATGTTAGTTGCTAAAATATTTTCTTTAAGCATTTCTTGAGTAATAAATGTTTTGTATTTTAAATGATTTTTTTTGAATACAAATGAAGTCAAAGATTCAAACCCATTTATCTTAAAATCTAGATCGTATTTATCTTTTAATTCAAGCCATTTTTTATTTATTTGCTTTCCTGAATTGATAATTTTTTTCCAACTTTTGATTCTTTTCATTTCACTTATAGTAGACAGACCTGCAACAAACCCTGCTTTTTCTCCCCAAAAAGTACTGCTTATAAAACTTCTTTTAGCGCTATTCATCACTTTGTTTTTCCCCAAAACTGCAGTTATTGCATATCCATTACCTAAAGCTTTTCCAAACATTGCTAAGTCAGGATTAATATTTGTTATTTTATGAATTCCACCCAACGATCTTCTAAAACCAGTTGTACACTCGTCAAAAATAAGGACTATATTATTTTTTTTTGTAAAATTTCTCACGTTTTTTAAGAAATTAATATCTGGAAGACTATTTCTACAAACTTCCATTATTACGGCAGATAGCTTCTTTTTTTTATGAATTTCTTTAAGTTTATTAAAATCACCATAATTAAAGGTAGATGTTAATCCCCTTAGTTTTTTTGGTATACCATCAGTAGACAAACCCTCAAGAAGATGAGTTTTTAGATTGTTTGGTTTATTTAAATTTAAAGATAAATACCAATCGTGCCATCCATGATAACCACAAACTGCAACATGATCTCTTTTATTATATGCTCTTGCTATCCTTATTGCTATAGTATTTGCTTCACCTCCCGATCTTGCAAAAGTACATTTTCCGGACCAGGGATGTAACTCAACAAGTTTCTTAGCCAAAAGCACTTCATATTTGGAATTAAGGGTAGTCATATTTGATTTTTTTATCTCGCTTATTACTTTTTTATCAACTTTTTCATTTGCATATCCAAGAATGTTGTGACCAACTATACACATCATGTCTAAGTATTTATTATTATCTAAATCTGAAATATAAACTTTTTTTGCTTTTGAAAAATAATTTGGCCATTTTTCAGGAAGTATCATTTCTGGTCTTTTAGATAGAAGCATATTTCCGTTTAATGTAAATTTTTTTGCCTCTGAATATAATAATCTTCCTTTTTTAGTTTTCATTGATATTCTTATATATTATCAATTTTATATTAACAATATTTTAATAATTATATGAAATTAGTTTTTGTTTTTGGAGGATCAGGATTTATTGGAACAAACTTAGTCGGATACCTATTAAAAAAAAAATTTAAAGTATTTAATATAGACAATCAATCATATTCATCTGTACCTGAAAAGTTTAAGTTTTACAAAAATGATAAAAACTATTTTTTTAAAAAGATTGATATGCTAGACCAGGAAAAAGTTGAAAAAATCATTTTTAAACATAAACCAGATTATATCTTTAATCTTGCAGCATTGTCACATGTTGACAGATCTATAGATAATCCAAAAGGTACAATTGTTAATAATATTATTAGTACGTTAAACTTGTTAGAGGTTTTAAAAAAGGCTAAAAATAAAAAAAAAATTAAAAGAGTTATTCACTTATCAACCGACGAAGTTTATGGAGATGTTAAATCAAAGTCCATGGAAAAAGATATTTTACTTCCTTCTTCACCATATTCATCTTCAAAAGCATGTTGTGATCAAATTATACATTCTTATGTTAAAACTTTTGAATTACCAATAATAATAATCAGAGCTTGTAATAATTTTGGGCCATATCAGTTTCCCGAAAAGTTTATTCCTACAATCATATTAAATTTATTAGAGAAAAAGAAAATACCAATATATGGAGATGGAAAGCAAAAAAGGGAATGGATTTATGTTAATGACTTTTGTCAAATTATTACTAAATTTTTATCCAGTGGAAAAATAGGACAAATTTATAATGTTGGATCTGGAAATAAGTTAAATAATTACCTTTTAGCGAAATATATTTTTGAAATTATGTTTAAAAAAAACAATTTTAAAAATTTTAAAGAATGTATTAAATATGTACAAGACAGACCTGCCCATGATAAAAACTACTCATTAGATATAAAAAAAACAAAAAAAATCTTAGGAAAAATTAAAAAAAAAGATTTTAAAATTAATCTTTTGTCTACTGTTAAATGGTATAATCAAAATAAGTTCTGGATTAAATTTACAAAAAAAAAATACTCTGGAAAAAGACAAGGAACAGTTAAATGACAAAGGGAATTATATTAGCAGGTGGTGCTGGAAAGAGATTGTATCCAACAACAAAGTTAATTAATAAGCATCTACTAAATATCTATAATAAGCCCATGATTTATTATCCATTGTCAATTTTGATATTAAATAAAATTAAAGATATATTAATAGTTTGTAATAAAGAAGATTTAAATAACTATAAAAAACTTCTATCAAATGGAAATCAATTAGGTTTAAAAATTTCCTATAAAATTCAAGGTAATTATAACGGTATAGTTGGCGCACTATTAAAATGTGAAAAATTTATAGATAATAAAAATTTTCTTTTAATATTAGGAGATAACTTTTTTTATGGTAATGATTTAACAAATATAGTTACGAAAGTTCTAAATAACAAATCATCACCAACTATTTTTACTTATCACGTTTCTAATTATAAAAACTTTGGAATTGCAGAATATTATAAGAATAAAGTAATAAAAATTCATGAGAAGCCTAATAAAAAATATTCTAATTTAGCTGTCTTAGGAATGTATTTTTTAGATGCAAAGTCTATCAAATTTGCAAAGAAATTAAAAAAATCCAAGAGAGGCGAATATGAGATCACCGATTTACTTAATGTTTATATCCAAAATGGTATACAATTAAATGATATAAAGCTTGGAAGAGGAGTTACTTGGTTCGATATGGGTACATTTGACGATTTTCTTAATGCTTCTCAATTTGTTAAAATAATAGAAGAAAGACAAAATTTGAAAATTGGATCAATATCTGAAGCTTCTTATCTCTCAAATTTTATAAACTATAAAAAATTTAAATCTTTAGGTGAAAAAAATTAATAAAAAAATAGTTTTTGGAGAGCCTTGTATTGACAAGAATTTTAAAAAAAAATTATTGCAAAATTTAGACTCAAAATGGATAGGCACAGGTCCATTGTCTAAAAAATTCGAACAAATTTTTTCTAATTATAAAAAAACAAAATTCTCTTTTTCAGTCAACTCTTGTACATCTGCAATTTTCTTGTCTTTGAAAAGTTTAAACTTAAAAAAAAATGACGAGGTAATTACTACTCCCATGACTTTTTGTTCAACAATTAATTGCATTATTCATGCTGGAGGAAAACCAATTTTGGTAGATATAAAAAAAGACACCTTAAATATTGATGAGGATAAAATAGAGCAAAAAATTACAAAAAATACAAAGGCACTTTTGATTGTACATTTTGCTGGATTGCCATGTAATATGAAAAAAATAATCAAAATTGTAAAAAAATATAAACTTATACTTATTGAGGATTGTGCTCATGCCATCGAGTCTAAATATGAAAACAAACATGTTGGAAATTTTGGCTATTCTGGTTGTTATAGTTTTTATGTTAATAAAAATATAACTACTTGCGATGGAGGAATGATAACTACTAAAAATAAAAAAATGGCAAGATATATAGAGCACAATCGTCTACATGGGTTGAGTAAAGACGCTTGGAAAAGATTTTTCCCGAGTAAGCAAAAAAAAAGTATTTATTTTTATGATACAATAACAGCAGGCTATAAATTTAATATGCCCGATTTGAATGCATCAATTGGAATTTCACAATTTCAATCTATAGATAAATTTTGGTTAAAAAGAAAAAAACTTTATGACCTTTACAGAAAAAAACTATCACCTTTGCCAATAAAGTTTCAAATATTCGATAATTCGAAAGTTACCCACTCATATCATTTATTTTTATTTTATTTAGATAATACAAAAACGACAAAAAAGAGAGACGATTTAGTAAGATATTTAGATGCAAACAATATAGGATTTGGAATACATTACAGATCTATTAATAGTATGTCTTTTTATAAAAAAAAATTCAAGTGGGGAAAAGAAAATGCTCCAAACTCATATGAAGTAGGTAATAGTACAATTAGTTTACCTCTGTACCCACATTTAGAAAAAAATAAAGTAGATTATATATCCGAAAAAATTACTAATTTTTTTGACTAAACTTAAAATGTTTTCTTATATTTTTAGGGTTGATGCAGGCAATATACCTGAACTAGGTACTGGACATATATATAGGTCTATAGAAATTTATAAATATTTATTAAAAAAAGGTATTAAGAAAGATAAAATTTTATTTATCGTAAAATCACTAAATAAGTATTCTAAATGCAAAAAAATTTTGTTAAAAAATAAAATAAAATTTCAGTCTATTGGAACAAACATTTTAGATTTTTCTGTTGAAGAATTAAATTTTTTAAACAAATTCAAATCTAGAGTAATAATTTTTGATAGAATGAGTGAGATAAATAGAAAATTCATAAAAAGTTTAAAGGAAAATCACAATAAAATTGTAGGGATAGATATAAAAAAAAAAAATAATGTTAAAATTGATTATTTTATAAATCCTCTCAATAATAAATTTAATAATAAAAAAAAAATATTAAACTTCAAAAATAACATTCTCCCCTCATATAATTATAAAAAAAATAAAAAAAAAAATTATAAAATAAATAAAATTAAAAAAATATTTGTATTTTTCGGAGGTTATGATTTTAAAAAACTGGAAAAAAAAATTAAAAAAATAAAAATTTCTAATACAAAGTACATATTCTCAAAAAAAAATTTTTATTCAAAAATGTCGACTTCTGATATTATTTTATGTTCGGGGGGCCTTATTGCCTTCGATGCAATTTATAAAAATAAAATAACCATATGTATTCCACAATATGAACACCAATTAAAAAATTTAAAAGTTTTAAATAAACAAGGTATTATATCACTAATTAAAAAAAATACATTTAATGGCTTAAAATCAACTATTCTAAATTCGGTAAATTTAAGCAAAAAAGAGAAAAATTTAATATTTAAAAAACAAAATAAAATAATTTCTTGGCACTCTCAAAAAAAAGTTTTAAATAATATTTACAAATTGCATGCTTGATATAATTAATAAGAAATTTTTTAAAGGTAAAGTTGTCCTTGTCAGTGGTGGGAATGGTCAATTAGGAAAAGATATTAGCAAAATGTACAAGAAATTAGGGTGCATTGTTTATTCATTGGACTTAAAGATAATTAATAGAACAAATAATAAAGGAATTAATCAAATTAAATTAGATATATCACAAATAGAACAGTGTAAAAAAATAATTAAATATATTTATAAAAAAGAAAAAAAAATTGATATTTTGATTAACAATGCTGGTGCATCTATTTTTTCACACTTTAGAAAAAGATCAGTTGACCAATTAGATTTAGTGTATAATGTTAACTTAAAGGGAACTATTAATATGATAATAGCATTAGATAGTTTCATAAAAAAAAACAATAAAAATAAAGTAGATATTATTAATATTGGATCAATATACGGCTCAAGTGTACCGGATTTTAATATGTATAAAAAGGGGGATAGATTTAATTCAGAAATTTATGGAGCAACAAAAGCTGGCATAATTCAAATCACAAGATATTTTGCTAAAATTTTGAGTGACAAACATATTTTTTGTAATTGTATTTCTCCAGGAGGAATAAAAAGTAATAACAAACAATCATCACCTTTTCAAAAAAGATATATCAAGAATTTAATTGTAAAACGAATGGCTAACACTAGTGATATATTGTTTGGTATTTATTATCTCTCGCATCCTAAGAATAACTATATTACAGGTCAAAATTTAATAATTGATGGAGGATTATCTTTAAAATGAAATTTTTTGAGGACCCTTTTTTAATTGCAGAAGCAGGGATAAATCACAATGGAAGTTTAAAAAAAGCATTTAAATTAATAGACAAAGCAAAAAAATCTGGAGCTTCAGCAATAAAATTTCAAACATACAAAACAGAAAAGAGAGCAAAAAATAATAGTCCCATATTTCAAATATTAAAAAAATGTGAATTAAATTTCTATGATTTTGAAAAATTAAAAAAATATAGTGATAAAAAAAAAATTATATTTTTTTCAACACCTTTTGACAAGGAATCGGTTAATTTTTTAAACGATATCAAAGTAAAATTATTTAAAGTTTCTTCATTTGATATTATTAATAATGAGTTAATAAACGAGATTTACAAAACTAAGAAGCCTATAATATTCTCTACAGGCATGGCATCATTAAATACAATATTATCTTTACATAAAAAAACCAATTATAAAAAAATTGATCATTGTTTTCTTCATTGTGTTTCATCTTACCCAAATAAAGTTGAAAACTCTTACTTAAAAAATATTACCTTTTTAAAAAAAAAATTACTTTGCCCTGTTGGGCTATCAGATCACACAAATGGAATTAAAACCTCAATTTACTCGTATATCTTAGGAGCGAATATCATAGAAAAACATTTTATGACTAGTGAAAAAGATAAGTGTGTTGATGCCCCAGTATCTATCACTCCAAAGAAATTTCTAGAGATGAAAAAAACTATTGAAGAATACAAAGAAATATTAGGAAAATCTAAATTTGGTATTAGAAAAGAGGAAAGATTTGCCAAACAATTTATAAGAAAAAAGATTTATTAAATTTTAATGCAACTAAATAAAAAGCAAATTCTTGAGTATCAAAAAAATAAACCTCCTTACTTAATGATAGATGAAGTAACAGATTTAGTTCCTGGGAATTTTGCCAATGGTCTAAAAATATTAAATGAAGATGAGTGGTTTTTTAAGGTTCATTGGGAAAATGATCCAAATATGCCAGGCATGCTTCAATTGGAAGCTTTAACTCAATTATCTGCTTTATCAATATTTTGTATAGATGGTAATAAAGGTAAAACAATGCTTCTTTTAAATATTGATAAAGCAAGATTTATAAAAAAAGTTCTGCCTGGTCATGAATTAATATTGCAAACTAAAGTATTAAAAACTGCTAGGGGTATTAGTACTTTTAGTGGTTCAGCATTTCAAAATGGACAAAAGGCTTGTTATGCTGAATATAAGATGTTACTAAGCAGCGAATTAAAACAAATAACAAAACCAATATAAATGCCAATAGCTTCATCTTTACTTAAAAAACCAAGATTAGTAAAAAAACTTAAAGAATTTTATGATTACGTTCAATTTAATGATGGTAAAGTTGGAACAAAAACAAGAGGTATTGATCTCAATTTTAATAACGCTTGTAATTTAAGATGCAAATATTGCTTCACAAATTCCCCCAAAGGAGATCATGTTAAAGAATATTTGGATTATGATGCTATCGCAAAACTTGCTGATGAAGCGGACGAGTTAGGTTATTTTGAGTTTGACCTACAGGGTGGAGAATTGTTGCTTCAACCAAAAAAGCTTTTTAAAGTTCTTGAAGCGATTAAACCAGAGAGATTCTACTTATATTTAACTACAAATGGATACTATTTAGATGAGGAAATGGCAAATAGATTAGCAGAAGCTAAGGTTAGCAGGGTATCGGTAAGCATAGATAGTATGGATGAAAAAATTCATGATGAGATAAGAGGCAGAAAAGACTCTTGGAGAAGAGCAATGGAGGGATTAAAGCATGTTCAAAATGCTGGCATAGATCCTTATCTAAATATTACAGTTGGCCATTACAATGCTCATACAGATCATTTAAAACAGTTATTAGATTATTCAAAACAACAGAAATATAAAACACTTTTAAACGTAGCAGTCCCGGCCGGAATGTGGCAAAAAGCAGAAGAAATAATATGTGATGATAACGACAGAGCTTATTTGAGAAAGATCAGAAAAGAATACAAAAATTTAGTCAGAAATATATGGAATCCTTTTGATAGAACTCATGAAGGAATTCTAGGATGTACTACAGTCAATAGATTATATATTACACCTATAGGAGATGTATTGGTTTGTCCTTACGTTCATATAAAAATAGGTAATATTTTTAAACAATCTTTAAAGGAGATAGTTGATTATGGTTTTAGTATAAAATATTTTAGAAATCATAGTGATCTTTGTTTAGCTGGAGAAGATAAAAGTTTTATTAGTAAATTTATGACAAAGCAGGGTCAATCTATATTTAGACCAGCATTAGCAGAGGATATATTTAAAGAGACAGATTTTATTAAATAGCTGGATGCTTTTAAAAGGAAAAACAGCAATAATTACTGGATCAAATAGAGGCATTGGATCTGAAATATTAAAATTATTTTCTGAGAATGGTTGCAACATAATTTCATGCAGTAGAAATATTACTCAAGAATTTATCATTTCAAACAATAAATTAGAAAAAGAATTCCAAAACGAAATTAATGAAATTGATTTAGATCTTTCAGATTCTAAAAGTGTAAACAATGCAATTGGTAAAATTAAATCATATGAAACTAAAATAGATTGTATAATAAATAATGCTGGAGAAATTCATAATAAACTTTTTCAAATGACTAAAATTGATGAGGCTAAATATATTTTTGAAGTAAATTTTTTCAATCAGATATTTTTTACTCAGGGCTTAATAAGAAAAATTGATAAAAAAAAAGGAGGTAGTATAATTTTTTTATCATCCTCCTCTGCGCAGGATGGTAATATTGGAAGATCGATTTATGCTGCATCTAAAAGTGCTATTGAAGCGTTTTCTAAAGTATTATCGAGAGAATTGGGCTCAAGTAAAATTAGAGTAAATTCAATTTCACCAGGACTTACAAATACTGAAATGATGATTAAAAGTACAGATAAAAAATATCTTGAAAATATAGTTAATGACATACCTTTAAAACGAATAGGAGAAAAGATTGATGTTGCTAAACTTGCACTATTTTTAGCATCTGATCTCTCTAATTATCTTACAGGACAGAATATTAGAATAGATGGTGGTTTAAAATAAATTATATGAGTGAAGCTACAGAAATACAGAAAATTGAGGTATTTTCAAAACAAATTAGGAAAAAAATTTTAAAGACTGCATATTCAGCAGGAGTTAAAAGTGCTCATTTAGGAGGAGCTTTATCTTGTGCCGATATAATGTCTACACTATTTACTAAATTTAATATTTTAAGTTCAAAAAATAAAAATTATCAACAAAGAGATAGGGTGATATTAAGCAAAGGACATGCTTGCTTAGCTTTATATGCATCTCTTAACGAAATTGGTCTAATTGATGATAAGCAATTAGATACATTTGAGGAAGATGGAAGTAGTTTATTAGGTCATCCAGTTTTAAATAAAGAATTAGGAATTGAGTTCTCAACAGGATCTCTAGGTATGGGTCTTTCAATTGGTATAGGTTTAGCTATTTCATCAAAAAAAAAAAATACAAATTTTAAAACTTTCGTAATTTTAGGTGACGGAGAATGTAACGAAGGGTCAGTTTGGGAGGCAGCTATGGCAGCACCTAATCTAAAAATAAATAATTTAGTTGCTATTGTTGATAAGAATAATTTTCAGCAAACAGGTTCAAACGAAAATATTATGAATTTAAGATCATTAGTAGACAAATGGGAAGCTTTCGGATGGGAGGTAAATTCTGTTAATGGTCATGATATTGCATCTTTAAGAAATTATCTTGAAAATATTAATTTTGATAAACCTAATCTGCTAATTGCAAACACAATAAAAGGTAAAGGTTTTTCTTTTTCAGAAAATAATAATCAATGGCACCATGGCATAATTAGTAAAAAAATTTATGAAGAAGCAATAAACGAAATTAAAGATTAAAAATGTTAATCAATGATAAAAATATAAAAACTTGGTCAGTGTTAGGTCAAAGAGCAACATTTGGAATTTTATCTTTAGAAATTGTTAAAGATTTAGATGATCTAATTATTTTAACTTCAGATGTTTCGACTTCGGCCGGACTCGATAGATTTAGAAAAACTTACCCCGACAATTACATTGATGTTGGAATAGCTGAACAGAATTTAATTGGAATTGCCACAGGATTAGCAAGTGAAAATTACAAAGTAATTACTACAACTTTTGGCCCATTTCAAACACTGAGGTGTTGTGAACAAATAAAAGTAAATTTAGGTTATATGAAAAATAAAATAATAATGGTTGGCCTCGCAAGTGGATTAGCTTTGGGTAGTTTAGGCTTTACTCATGCATCAATTGAGGAAATTGGAGTTTTAAGAAGTATTCCAAACATAACAATTATTTCTCCAGCAGATTGTCTAGAGCTCGCAAAAGCTTTAAATAATTCAATTGAGCATGAAAATTCTTGTTATATAAGACTAACAGGTACATCAAATAATCCTATAGTGTATGAAAAAGATTATGATTTTCAAATTGGAAAATCTGTTGAACTTAGAAATGGAGATGATGGAGTTTTAATATGTAATGGTCCATTAGTTTACAATTGTTTAGAAGCTGCCAAACTACTAAGTGAAGATAATATAAATATTTCAGTAGTAAATATGCATACAATTAAACCAATTGATAAAGATTTGGTTATAAAAAAAATGAAATCAAATAAAATTATTTTTACCGCTGAGGAACATAATATTATAGGTGGACTAGGTAGCGCTGTTGCAGAAGTTATGAGTTCAAAGATTAGTAATTGTAAATTAATTAGATTAGGAATTAACGATATCTATACTAAAGGTGGTAGTCAAAAGTATCTTCAACATCTTAATGGACTTTCCATTGAAAAAATTGTAGATAATGTCAAGACAAACCTAGATAATAATTAATCGTGAGCACAATTGAAAGATATAAAAAAGTTTTTATTGAATCACTTTCAATAAATTCTAAAGATTTCACAGAAGAAATTAAATATAATGATATTCCAGAATGGGACTCCATTGGCCATATGTCATTAATGTCTGCATTAGAAGAAGAATTTAAAATAACCCTAGAAACTGACGATATAATAGATTTTAGTTCTTTTAAAAAGGGTATTGAATTACTAAAGTCTAAGTATGAGGTAAAATTTTAATTCTTTTTAAAATTTAAAATGAACTCTGGTGATAAAATTTACAATTTAATAAGAGTTCTATGGCCTATTAACAGAAGTTTAACTGGAAATGGAAATAGAAAAACTTTAAAAATATTAAAAAATCTAAATTCAAACCTTAAAATAAAGGAAGTCACATCTGGTACGAGAGTCTACGACTGGAAAATACCCTTAGAATGGAATGTAAAAAAAGCTTACATTAAAGATATAAATACTAATAGGAAAATTGTTGATTTTAATAGTAATAATCTACATCTTATGGGTTATTCAATTCCAATAAAAAAAAAAATATTAAATTTTAATCAGCTTAATAGTAAAATAAATTACATTAAATCAAATCCTGATGCAATTCCTTACACAACATCATATTATAAGAAAGATTGGTCATTTAATATTTCGTATAACAGTTTTAAAAAAATAAATAGAAGTAGTAAATTTTTAATTTTTATAGATACACAATTAAAAAAGGGCTCTATGAGTTATGGAGAAATATTAATAAAGGGTAAGAGTTCTAAAGAATTCCTCATATCTACTTATATTTGCCATCCGTCAATGGCAAATAATGAATTATCGGGCCCTGCATTAAGTATATTTTTATCAAAATGGCTTAGACAAAATGGAAATAATTTTTATTCATATAGATTCGTATTTATACCAGAGACTATAGGTTCTATTTATTATATTAACAAAAATTTATTAAGGTTAAAAAAAAATACACTTGGAATATTCAATATTACTTGTGTAGGAAATGAAAGTCGAATTTCTTTTTTACCAACTAAGTATCAAAACACATTTTTAGATAGATTGGTAATTAAATATTTAAAATCAAAAAAGATTAAACATAAGAAATACAGCTGGAAAGATAGAGGAAGTGACGAAAGACAGTATATGTCTGCCTTAGTTAATATACCAACAATATCTATAATGAGCTCAAAATATCATACATATAAGGAATATCATACATCAAAAGATGACTTAAACTTTGTTACTAAAAAAGGGTTAAACAAAAATTTTAAAATTTATAAAGATTTAATCAAAATAATTGACAAAAGTCGTTTTCCAATTTCACAAGTTTATTGCGAGCCAAATCTAGGAAAAAGACAATTATATCCAACTAAAAGCACATTATATAAAAGTAACAAAAAATTACATGCAAAGTCTATTTTAAATTTTTTATCTTATTCTGATGGCAATAATACTCTAGAAGATATATCTGATTTAACTAATAAAAAAATTAATGAAACAAAAAAAATATATAAAGAATTATTCAAGTATAATTTAATTAAATACTTAATATAGGAATATGTATAATTTTAAAGAAGAATTTAGAAAAAAACTTATACAAATAGGCATTAAAAAAGGATGTACGTTAATTGTTAATATAGACTTACTAAGAATTATAATATTTTTAAAAAAGAAAAAAATTAATTTAAATCTTAATGATTTAATAGAAACGCTAAAAAATGCTGTTGGTGATAATGGAAATTTAATATTTTATAGTTTTTTTTGGGATTTTTTTAAAACCAGACTATTTGATCACAAACATTCAAAATCAGCATCAG
>MDTG01241398.1_pt1 | contig 18286 bp, 16 predicted proteins | sample 811421 | NCBI WGS metagenome assembly MDTG01 (sample SAMN05326645, study PRJNA326480) | marine metagenome | isolation source: seawater | place: Pacific Ocean: South East | collected 2011 | reverse complement strand
TGGATTTGTTGCTGGCCAAGAAACGGGCCGGGGACCGCAAGGAATGGCTGGAGACGAAAGGAAATCTGGCGGTGGTGTGACGGTGTTGTGTGAATTGTAGGGAAAACCTATAAATTTATAGGACTACATTATAAATATTTTTAGGGAAACCTTATAAAGTGGCGTATAGTTTGAGCAAGGATGCTTTGGATACGCCTTTACATGAACGCCCCAGCTCGCAAGCTCAAAAGATCTGCTGTCAAAAACATCGTTCGGTTTCCGCCGGTTAAGGCGAATGGCGGAAAATCCATCCTCGTAGAATCCATTCTGGAATCAAAATATTGCCTCTATCTCGAATTTGATTCGAGCGTTGAGGAATATTTTCCACAGCCTCGAACATTCACGGTTTCCGTCGGTGCTGAACTACGCACCTACACGCCGGATTTTGAAGTGCGATACGTATCTGGTGGCCGAAAATATGTCGAGGTGAAACCATCTGAGCGAGCCAAGAGCGAGCATTACCAAGAACTTTTCACTGGTTTCGAAGAATCGCTAGAAAACACTGGTGCAAGTTTTTTGCTGGTTGATGAAACAGAGATCTACCAGAGACCACTACTATCAAACTACGAAAAGCTTTATCAATACAGAAAGCGTCCCACCTTGGATGTACGAAATCTTCATCGGTGCGCTGAACGCATAGGTTTGGCGATGCCTCTATCCCGCTTAATTGCGAAGCTCGGAGATAAGGCAAGCCTGAGAGAAATTTACTCTTGGCTAGCATTAGAGTTCTTAACGTTTGATATGCGCGCGGAAGAACTGACAATGTCGACGGAGGTGAGATTCAATGTCCATTGATTTGTGGGAAGAAGGTGTCATTGTCGAGTTCAGCGGCGCTAAACCTTGTCACCGGGCGATCATTAGATCTGCTGGAAAAAGCGAAGTAATTCTTGCGGATGTATCAACTGGGGCAAGTATTAGCGTTGGCAGAAAAGATCTTGACGATATTTATAAGTCTGGCGGTGCTAGGTTTCTAGCCGAGTCACGTGACTTTGGTGAGCTGAAGTTTACGGATCTCACCGAAAAAGAACAGAAAGAGACCAACCGGAAATATAAATACATCAAGAAATTGACCGAGCGCGGCGTTACAAAAATAACGGAAAAGAGTTCTGGGCAGATCATTCTTGAAGTCGCGTCAGAGCTTAGTGAAAAACCGCCACACTGGCAGTCTGTAAGAAGTTGGTATAAGAGTTTTGTCGAGTCTGGCAGCAAGATGCGTGGTTTGTATCCACGGCACCGTTTTAAAGGTGATCGAGAGCCTAAAATTGATCAAAAGGTGCTGCAAATTATAAAAGAGGCCGCCAAGCGATATTTCAACAAGAGCCAGCCTTCAATGGCATCAGTCTATCGCAATGTTGAGGATAAAATTATCGAGCACAATTTGGATCATCCTGGCGAGCAGCTGAAGGTTCCAAATTACCTCACTGTACAATCTCGTGTTTTAGAAGCAAGTTATCAGTCAAAGCAGAAAGCGCGACAGGGAATAAGAACTCTACAGGCGGAGTTGGCCAGCTCCGAAAGTGGAATAGAAACTACCAGAGTCCTTGAACGGGTTGAAATAGATCACACCCTGTTAGATATTCACGTGCTCCATGACGATCACAAAACCCTGTTGGGCAGACCAAATATTACCGTTCTCATCGACCACTACTCTCATATGGTTCTAGGCTTTCAGCTATCGTTTGAAAAGCCATCGTTTGCATCAGTTTGTATCGCTTGTATCAATGCGTTTTTACCGAAAGATGCTTTTATGGAAGCAGTCGGTTCGGATGGCGCATGGCCTGCCCACGGAATACCCACTACGCTTGTAACGGACAATGGCAATGAATTTTGGGGAAGAAACTTCAGCGCTGTCGCAGATGAAATAGGTTCGTTGTTTCAGTATTGCCCAATACGAAAGGGTAACTATAAAAGTCGTGTAGAACGATTCTTTGGCATTGTGAATTCTATGGTATTGGATGATTTGCCTGGAGTGGTTCGAAAGGTAGGCAAGTGCGGCGATACTTATGATGGCAGACAGGAAGCAACGATTACGTTCTCGGAGTTTAAAGGATATCTTGTTGACTGGATAACCAAAGTCTACCACCACATTCCGGTCGAGAGTTTGGGGATGACACCGTATGAATTATGGACAGATTCAGAGCGCGATTTTCCGGTTCCTGTTGAGGATGAAATGGAGATTACGCCAATTCTCATGGCGACCGAAACGCGCGAACTAAGCAAAGGTGGAATCAGAAAGTTTGTGCTGGATTACAATTCCAATCTTTTAAAAGATCTGTACCGCAGGGATGGTCCAGGAACAGTCACCATTAAGTATAACCCCTTTGATATCGGCTATATTTTGGTGCTCGATTCTGTCAACAAAGTATATCTGAAGATCGAAAGTGAAAATTTTGAATATGCATCAGGCCTATCGGCATACGAGCATGGGAAGGTAAGAGAGGCAGCCAGGGCAACCGGTAAATCCAAGCTGGATAACCTGGATCTTCAGAAAGCCAGGGTCAAGCTGTCGAAAGAACGAGAGGAGTTTCATGCCAGAAATTCCCGGAGAAAAAACCAGGTGACGACGTCGAAGGCTGCCAGATCAGAGAAAATTGGTGTCAGCGACATAAAATTAGTGGTAGATAATTCCAAGCAAGCTATGCAAGTGGAGTTCGAAGGCTCTGATGATGATCTTGATCTGGGCGGTTGGAGCGTAGATTGATGGCTCATAAAATCCTGGAGCGCCCGTTCATAAAAAATCCTTTTTTAACTGACATGATCAACCTCTTTGATTCACTGCGCCATAAGAAAAAGCACTATGGGGTGGCATCGTGCTTGTTGTTAACCGGTGAGTCAGGAAGCGGAAAAAGTGAATTGGCGAAAAACTATGTGAAAAATCATCCGGTTGTTGAGGGTGAAGAAAGAACACACATACCAGTCCTTCATTATGAATTGCGCTCAGTAGCAACGCCAGAAGAATTCTTGAGATCTCTATTGGTAGCTATAGGCGATCCCCAGCAAGGGCGCGGCGCAAGAAATAAGGGAGAGCTGTATGCACGGTTGATTGTTCTCATAAATACAGTTGGCCTTGAGTTGCTCATTCTTGATGAAATCCAGGTGATTATTGAACGACGCAGTGCCAAAGTCGTTACTGGAATTGCCGACCTTTTTAAAGATCTGATTAATGATACAGAGATTCCGATTGTTTTTATGGGGATGCCTTGGAGTAGATATCTGGTTGATTCGAATCGGCAGCTCAAGCGTCGGATTGCGTATCGTTACGTTATTCCGCCATATCGAGTAAGTCAAAAAGAAACGAGAGATGATTACAGACGACTGTTGAAGTTTTTGGGCGACCACTATGGAATATCAAAAAATTTAAAAATAGAAGACGTTTCCTTTGCATTGCGATGCTTTGCTGCAACCAGCGGTAATCTGGCTGCTACAGCAAATCTGGTCTGTGATGCATTTATACTCTCAGATATGGAGGGTAAAAAGATCGACATTCAACTATTTGCGAATGTAGTTCGTCGTTATGGCGTTGAAGATGATTTTAATGCATTCAAGTTGCCAATAGAAAAACTTGTATTGAGGGAGCTGGTGGTTCATTCGGACTGGAGTTTTTGCAGTCGTGCAAATAAAAACGCAATAGTAAACGCTGAGTACATTGAATATGGAATACTAAAAGACAACAAAATCTATTGTTTGACAGGCTGATTAGCTGCGTATGTAAATATTTCATGTGAGGGAAAATGTTACTGGATAGAAGCAAGCCAAATGATCAGCAAGGGTTTGGCGATTATCTGAATGAGTTGGGGTATAAAAACGGATTTGGCGACATCAGGCTGTTCAAGATATTTTTGGCTAAATCATCAAAAAGAAAGTATCACATTAGTTGTACTTACAGTGGCTTGGTTAGAATCATTTCTGGTCTTTTCATTGAGCTGGGTATTGATCAGACGGAAGATCATGAATCTGCTAGACCGCAATGTTTTCGGTGCTTGAACACGCATCCGCAAAGTTGGATTTGGGAAGTCCCGGGGGAGCATCGGTGCCAGCAAATACTTTTCTACACAGACGTATTTAAACCACCCCGAGATAAGTATCAGACAACAAGGGAGGAGTTTTGTGGCTTGATGATGTGTTCCGCAAAGCGGCTTGGCTTGAATTTTTCGCCTTTAAAGGAAGGGCTTTATTATGCCGATATCCTGTCAAAAGAAGAGAGAGATGAAGTGCCTGCACCAAGAATATTTGCATCTCATCGAGCTTTTGCAAAAATTTAACCTTCGCTGGTTGCTGGCGGAAGATTCGTTGGTGCGGGTAGAGACTTAATTCTCATGCTTCTGGCAAAACCTGCGCCGCAATCCGACGAGTGCTTGATAAGCTACCTCATAAGAGTGTCTGAGCAAAATGGATTTAAGCATATCGGACATCTTTTGCATTATGCAGGGCTGAATTGGAAGAATAACCGCGCACCTATCCACCAGATATTATCTGGGGAATATGATGCAACGCCATTGTTGTCAGCTTTAGGATTGTTTGAGTACCAATCAAAAGTTGCGCCGTTGTATCAGTCTTATCGGCGAGCTATAGATTCCCCATATATCCTTGTTAAGCACCCACGAGTTTGCCCTGAATGTCTCGAAGAACTGGGGTACTGTAAATATCATTGGGTCTTGCTTCCGGTGGTGGCCTGCCCCAGGCACAAAAGAATACTGGTAGATGTAAACCCCGCTACTGGTAAAAAGCTCAGGTGGTACCGTCAGTATTTAAATCGATTTGATGGTGATGTTGACCCGATAAAAGCGACCGGAACACATGCGCGGTCGAGTTTAATACAGCAATGCCTGCATATCGAAGCACTACTGGCAGGTAAGCAGCCAGGCAGTTCAAGCCCTGTTGTGCTGATGGGGTTGGAGTTTAGGGAGGCACTTAGCCTAATTCACTTTATCGCACATTATCAAGCTCGATTGCTGGCTGGATCATTTAACCCTGTTGCGCTGCAAAGCTATGAATTGGCCCATGTTTACGAAAATGTATGGCAAACGCTGCAAGCTTGGCCAGACAGCTTCTATTCGCTGCTTAGCCAGTATGTTGACCGACCAATGAGCAGCAAAGGTCAGGCTGGCCTAAACAAGCACTTTAGAGATCTGTACGAACGCTTACATCGGCAACAAGAGAATCGGGGCATTGCTCGCATTAAGGCTGAATTTGATCGATACATCGAGGAATATTGGCCTGGCGTTTTGGAGCCAGAACGGCTCACCAGGATACAGTTAGTTTCACCAGCCCGGAATATTATCTCAAAAAAGGAAACGGCTAGAATTCTTGGCTCTCGACTTGAACGGGTAGATAAGCTGGTCCAACAGAAAAAGCTGACACCTGTGGTTTTTAAAGGGAAGGCGCACTACCTTCGAGATCAGGTGGAAGCACTTGCAAATGAAATAACATCAAACTGGACGATGGCTGAAGCCTGTGAAGCGCTTCAGCTTACGCGATACCAACTCAAACAGCTCCTGGATGCTGATGTTATTTCAGTGCTCCAGAAGCCGGACAGTTTGAATCGAGACTGGGTGATTGATAAGGCTCAATGCCAGGCATTGATCGAGCGTCTGTGTAAAAAGGCTCGTAGAACCTCACCACCTTCAGGTGCTGTCTCTCTGGCCGGTATCCAACGGCAAGGCTATTCAATCGTTCGGCTGGTATTGGCCATGCAGTCTGGAGGCCTTGAGTATGGGGTGACTCCCGATATAGACCATCCAGTGAGTATCAAGCAATTCACATCCTTTAAAATCAAAAGGATAGGGTAACTCTATCTCAAACCTTTGTATGTTCTCTCCTCTAACGTTACCAATAAAGAAGTGTGCATAAAGTAAACATCAGGGGCTGCAAATGCGGACCGGCTACCAAATAAAAAATTAGTTTTCAAGTGAATACTTCAGGATACTTTTGACTACCGTCTGTCGTTAAGTTGTAATACGAGTTGCTTTGTAGCGCGTGTGATACAGCTAATCTTATACTTGATCTGGGCGCAACACCGTCAAAGTCCCATACGCCCCAAGTGGAATGGCTTCTTCAATCAGAATGGTGTTGTTGTTTGACCATGGCAGGATTCTCGTGAACCATGCAGCTCGCGTAGTGCCCCTGGCGATATAGCCGCAGTCTGGTATTTCAGCGCCACTCATCAGTTGCTCGGTTGCAGAACCCTTGGCGAGTTGATCGGTATTCCTGATGCTTCGGGCTGGAAGCTCAAACCACCAATCACGATTCATTCGCTGCCAGCGAACATGTTGAGGTCCCCAAAGAATCAAAGAGCTGTCGCCTGGCAATGAAGCCTGACACCGCAATGCTGCACAGGTTATCGATGTTCCAAAGTGTTTCGCCGCATCAAGAATTTCTTTGGCTCCCCAGGACGGCAAACGGTATTTTCGCTGTAATTCCTCGGTTGGCATTAAGAAGTGGGCGGCAAATATATCAGCCTCACGCTCCATGGGCTCGCTGGAAGCAAAACCAGTAACATCCTTATGGGCGCCGTCGCCTTTACGGATGGCAGTCCGGTGCTTTGGAATGCTGTAGTGGCCGAATTCATGCCCCGCTGTAAAATTCTGACGTCCAATGGTTCTAGGATCTGATTCGCTGCCCGTATTGATAAAGACCTGATATTCGTCTTCTCTGAAGCGTAGCAAGCCTTCAAATGCATCGCCAAAATCTGCTTCTGCTACAGGAACCTCATAGTCTGAAAAGGCGACTTTAGGATCGCCACCGCCTCCTTTCCCTCGGTGCTGAGTGGCAAGCTCTTCTGCCAACTCAATAATTTGGTTAATCTCCATCCCTGTCCTTCTCTTTGGCTTTTTGCAATGCCTTCTCCATCAGCGCCAGCGTGTCCGTATCTACACCTTTGCCGTTACGTGCCGCCATGGCATAAGCAGAGTCGGGCTCGTCTTCAATAGCTTGATTGGCAATCGGTGTACCGGACTGCTTGATATCCTTGGCAACTGAAAGCATGGCTTCCAGGCTGGGGCGACGTTTATCGGCGGCTAGAATCTCGTCTGCGAATTGCTCTTCAAAGCACTCTACTTCTTTGGCTGTTACCGGAAGTTGTAACCCATTTCTTACCGCAATTTCACGTAGTAAGTTGCTGTATTCTGTATCACTGATTGGTGTGACACTTTTTCCAATAATCTTTTTCATCATTTAGCCTCCTTTTCGAACCGTTCATTCACTTTGGCGGCTAATCGTGATCTGGCTGTTCGAACGGCCCCGGGCTTGTAACCATGCTTAGAGGCAATGGCGGCCGCTTCGCCTTGCTTACCGCGTGCATTTGGCTGGAGTATATTTTTAATGTCTTCGGATTCAAGAAGCGCCTCTTTCATTGCAGGTGGCAGCTTTTCGAGTTCCTCATGGAGTATTCTCCTCATCAGTTCAATTTCGGCTTGAGCTCGTGATGGCTGCTTTTCTGTGGGTTCCAGGGCAATAAGAGCATCTTCTGGTGAGGGAGCTTCTTCGGCGAGTAAATCTTCCTGGTCTATATCCCCCTCCTTAATTTTCTGATCCCTTATATATTTGCTCCATTCTCTCTTGCTGCATATAAGAGCCCAGGCTTTAAATGCCCTGCCTATGCCATCACAGTGATCATCAGGAATAGAAAATTTCTCGATATCGCGGAAGATTTTATCCAAGCCAATAGCGACCAAAGCCCCATCCTGAGCCTCGGTTAAGTGCCTGGTACGCAGCCATTTTTGGGCAGCAGTTTCCAGCAGCCCATAGATAGCTTCATATACTCTTCCATGGCTTTCGGTCAGTCCATCCCCGGGGTCCGTTTGAACCTCCAGTAGAACTTCCTCCCAGTCCATGTCAGGCAGTAATTGTTGTGCTTCTAACGTCATTTGATTACCTCGCTCCCTGTAAAGCCAAAAGCGTTACAGACCGGATTGTAACGCATTCCCCTTTTTATAGTGTTAGCACCAAAAAACGTTTCAAATTGAGGATTTATCCAATGAAAGACCATAATAGTAGTGAAAATAAGGGGAAACATCAGGAATGGAAGTTTCAGGTAGATAAAGAGAAATTCGAGGTTGGTGAGCCAATCATTACCGGACGCAAAATACTCGAATTGGCGGGAAAATCACCAGTTAACCAGTTTCTACTTATTCTAAGTGGCCATGGACAGCCTCGGGAGATAGCCCTGGATGAGAAGGTGGATCTCTCCATTCCAGGTATCGAACGGTTCCGTACCCTCCAACGGGAGTGTCGCGAGGGGTTTTCTGGCCGATACCATTTCCAACTCCCTCCTGATGATGAGGCATTTCTTGAGTCACTAGGATGCCAGTGGGAAACTGTTAGCGAAGGCGGTGTCATGAGGGTTGTTATCTACAGTTATCCTGTCCCGACAGGGTATAACCATGCCAAAGTAGACCTGTACCTCCGTATCGAGCCGACATACCCGGACACCCAGATTGATATGTACTATGTCCAGCCAGCCCTGGCCTTGAATTCTGGGAAAGCGATTGGGGCTCTCTCCGCTGAAACCTTTGATGGAAAGACCTGGCAGCGCTGGTCTCGTCACCGCGTTAGCCCTAATGCCTGGTGCCCGGGTACGGACTGTTTGGAAACCCATATGGCACTGGTCAACCGGTGCCTGATCGAGGAGGTTGAAAAACATGGGTAGTCCAGGATATTCAGTCACTTTCAGGGCGGATGACCTCAAAAAGTTGCGGGGGTTATTGTTTCCAGGTGACGGCCGAGAGTCAGTAGCCTTTGCACTGTGTTCAGCTGCGAGTAGCCCTGACCGCACGCGGCTGCTGGTTCGGGAGATTATATCGTTACCGGACTCTGCTTATCTTAGCCGGGGTAGTGATGAAGTTGCCTGGTCTACCAGGCCGCTTATTCCCTTGCTGGGTCGGATAGAGAGCGAGGGGCTGTCGCTACTCAAGTGCCATTCTCATCCAGGAGGCTCAACCATATTCTCTAGTCTGGATGATGAAAGCGACCGAGGATTGTTGAGCGCGTGCTACCAATGGAACCCTTCGGGCATCCATGGGAGCCTGGTTTTGTCTGATTTGGATGCCGCTGCGCGTATTGTGACGGAATCAGGCCAGTTTTTACCGGTAGGTTTGGTGAACGTAGTTGGTGATAGGCTTCGTAGTTTTCGCCCCAACCGGCTGGAAGACGCCGTATCCGCTCCTGAGCAGCAGCGCCTAGTCCAGGCTTTTGGCGAAGGCACATATCGAGCACTCAAAGGATTGCGTATTGCCGTTGTGGGAGCGTCCGGTATTGGTAGTCTTGTTGCCGAAGCCTTACAAAGAACCGGGGTGGGAGAGCTGCTAATTGTCGATAATGACCGTGTAGAGGTAGTCAACCTTAACCGAATCCTTCATGCGACACAGAGTGATGCCAGCGCCCGAGTGCATAAGACCCGTATTGTAGGACGCAGTGCGCTTGAGATGGGCCTCGGAACACGGGTAATGGAATTCCCGGCTAAGCTTCAGGGCCCAAACGTCATCCAGGCCATCGCTGGCTGCGATCTGATCATGGGTTGCGTTGATAACCGTGAGGCAAGGCACCTGTTGTGCAGAATAGCTGCCTTTTACCTCCTACCTTATATCGACGCTGGCGTTGCGATTCGCGCTGAGGCGAACGGCGATATCGGTTCCATTACTGCGGGTATCCACTACCTACAGCCGGGGCAATCATTTATCTCACGGGGCGTCTTCGATCTTGAGGCTTTGCGCGCGGACAGTCTTCAGCGTAACGATCCAGAGCACTATGCTGAGCAGCGTAAGCAGGGTTATGTCTCTGGTGTGGAAGTGGAAAGGCCTGCTGTGATGCCTCTCAATATGATAGCCGCAGGTTTTTCAGTCATGGAGCTTCTGGCAAGAATTCACGGCTATCGTGAGGGGCTGGAGGAAGACCAGCGGGCCGCAGATACGTTGATTTCCGTGGATATGGGGTTTATTCGACAGCAGTCGGATCAGAGCATGTGCCCTGGGCTAAGCAAGCATCTCGGGCATGGTGACACGAATCCCCCGCTAGGGATGCCTGCTCTGAGCCTTCGGGAGGATGTGGCGTGAATTACCTTGGTAGGCTATGGAGTCAATGTTATCGATGGTATTACCGTCAACGTTACAAAGGGTTAAAGGTTAAGCGGTGTAGCGAAACGCCTGACCAGCTACTACCGGGCATATGCTACTGCCTAGAGGATGCAGGTGTGCCCTGGGCGGTCATATTTAAATGCCCTTGCGGGTGTGTGCAGCCAATTTCATTGAACTTGATTGGCGGGAGGCCGGTCTGGAAAGCCACAATTAGTAGTCAAAATCAGATTCAATTACACCCATCTGTATGGCGGACAGTCTCTTGTCGTAGCCACTTTTGGGTTCGTAATGGTCGTATTTGTTGGGTGAAGTAAATCTGATCAATTCGACTATAAAATCAAAGGGTTACCTTTTTCGTGGCGCAGAGACGAATACATAGAACCCTTTCGCAATTCAAAAAGACTAAGCTATGACGAGAACAGTCCAAGCCTTTTAAACTTGACAAAACTTGACTGCGACATATACTTCGCGCATGCAAAAGAGACTTAATACAGACAAGGCGCAGCAGGCCATCGATAAGGCAGGGTTAACCCAAACTGCCGTCGCTGATGCTCTAGGCGTAACCAAAGAAGCCGTTTCCCAGTGGCTTTTGCACAAGTCTTTTCCCCGTCCCAATAAGCTACTTCAGTTAGGCAAGTTGTTAAATCTTGCTTTTGATGATTTGGTCATCAAGGAAGATCCGCATGCCCCGAAGGTGGCATTCCGCAAAATGCGCGGCACCAAAACCAAGGATCACCATATCGAAAAAGCGCAAGAGATTGGTCGTTTTCTCCGTCATCTCGTGCCCTATCTGCCGTTTGATACCTTTGAGATGCCGCCGGTGCTTAAGTCTCCGAGTTGTGATTACGACTACCTTCGCACGGTTACAGCGAAAGTCAGAGAAGACATAAATCTTGGCCCAATAGAGTGTGTGGATTTTACGCACCTGATTCGCCGCTTCAGTGAGCTACAGGCCGTTGTGGTTCCCGTTATGTGGGGAGCAAAGCAGCGGCATGAAAATGCGGTGCACATACACCTTCCTGACTCGGGAAGCACATGGGTTTACCTGAATCTGGATACCAATATTCATGACTTCAAGTTCTGGATGGCGCATGAGTTGGGACACTGTCTTTCGCCAAGCCTTGAGGGCGATGATGCTGAAGATTTTGCCGATGCGTTCGCCGCGAGCTTGCTTTACCCTCATGAGTTGGCGGAGCAGGCATACGCCTCAATCATGTCGCAAGTCTCTCCTGCGGCCAAAATTGCACATGTCATCGGTTTGGCTGATCAGATAACAATATCGCCTTGGACAGTGATTGGGCAGGTGAATAAATATGCCGAGTCCGCAGGGCAGCCTCAAATACAGCTCAGCAAATCGGCTTTCCCTGGTGCGGTGACCAACTTCAATAAGAAGTATAAGAACCTCAGCGAAGCCCTGTTTGGCAATACCGAGCTCGACGAACACGGCCACCCAAGCGCCCGTGACTATATTGAAAAGGCAGAAGGTGCTTTCGAAACCCCATTTTTCGACTTGCTCCGGAAATACGTGAAAGAGCACGATAAGGGGCCAGGTTATGTTCAAACTGTGCTGGATATGCCACTCCTCGATGCACGGAGTATCCACGCAGAGTTGACCTGATGCCGCAATCGAAAATCCTCGTTGATACCAACGCCTACCTAAGGTTGGCCAAAACCATACGCCCCTTACTGTTTGTGCCCTTTGGTGACAACGAGTATTGCTTGTACATTCTGCCTGAGCTCAATGACGAGCTGGCGGGTAGGAAGCTGCAAAGTAAGTTCCCTTGGGTAGATGACGAGGAATTCGCCGAGAATCGTAAGCATTTCCCCCAAATCGGCAAAAAGCAAAAGAAGTCCATTCAGCAAACCTTCGAATACGTCTGGGACCATGTGCAAACTGAATTGCCTGGGCCGTCCCGTGTAGACGCCTGGTATATCGCCTATGCATTAGAGTTGGGCGTTCCGGTGGTGACGGACGATCAAGATATGACTGAATTAGCCAAAGCCTTCGATGCGCAGGTCATGCCAACCTTAGAGCTGCTCAAAATCATGCTGGACTGCGGCCATACAGACATGAAAACCATCAACGGCCTGGTCGAGTACTGGAAGTACTTTTCAGACATGCCTGCCAACTTCAAGGCCGACTACCAGCGCCTGTTTGGCGATCAATAAGCCTTGAAAACCGTTCTTACTTGATCTCTCTCTCAGGTCCTATATATTGACAGTCTTGTACTTTTTCGACACCTCCGACATAGTTGAGATATCTCGTCATGAGTGACCCTATATTGACCATCAAAGACGTGGCCGATTACCTCAAGGTGAATGAACGGACCATATACCGTCTGGCCGCAAGTGGTGAACTACCGGGCTTTAAAGTGGGTAACTCCTGGCGATTCAAACAGAGCGAGCTGGAGCAATACATCGCCGCCCAGCACAACCGCGCCGGTGTCAGCGAAGCAATGAAATCACCAGACAGTAAATCAGAAGACAACTAGGAATCCGGCCCCATGGCACAACTGGAAAATATCGAGGCAATTGAAAAACGCCTGTGGAAATCGGCTGATACCCTACGCGCCAACTCCGAGCTGGCCAGTAACGAATACTTTTTGCCGGTGATGGGGCTGATCTTTCTGCGCCATGCCTACAGCCGCTATCTGGCGGTAAAAGACGAGATTGTCGCCACCCTGCCCAGTCGCGGAGGCAAAACCCGCGAACTCACCAAAGAAGACTTCTCTAAAAAAAGCGCCATCTATCTTAAACCAGAAGCACAGTTTGATTACCTCATAGCCCTGACGGATGCCGATAATCGCGCCGAAGCCATTATCCATGCCATGGAGTCCATCGAGGCCGATTACACCAACCTCCGCAACCAACTGCCGAAGCAGGAATACAACAACATTCCTAATGACGTACTGGGAATGTTGCTGCGTACGCTAAACCCGGAAGAATTGAAAAAGGCTACGGGCGATATTTTTGGCCGAATTTACGAATACTTCCTTACCCAATTTGCCGATCAGGGTGCGCACGATGGTGGTGAATTTTTCACTCCGGTCTCGTTAGTACAGTTGCTAGTTAATGTGATTGAACCTGATCACGGAAAAATATTTGACCCAGCTTGTGGGTCTGGAGGCATGTTTGTACAAAGCGCCCACTTTATGGAGCGTCACGCGCAAGACCCACATGAGCTGACTTTTTACGGCCACGAGAAAAACCGCGTTACCACACGCCTGGCAAAAATGAATTTGGCGGTGCATGGTCTTGAAGGTAATGTGGAAGGTGGTGAAGCCGCCATTACCTACTACAACGACCCACACGAAGGTCTGTTCGGCACTGTCGACTATGTGATGGCCAACCCGCCATTTAACGTAGATGAAGTCGACGCCGATAAAATCAAAGGCGATAAGCGCCGCCTGCCTTTTGGCTTGCCGGGCGTGAATAAAAACAAAAAAGTCAGCAACGCTAACTATCTATGGATTCAGTATTTCTATAGTTACCTGAATGATACGGGCCGAGCAGGTTTTGTCATGTCATCCCAGGCTTCCAGCGCCGGGCGGGATGAAGCTAAAGTGCGCGAGCAGTTAGTCAAAACCGGCCATGTGGACATCATGGTCGATATTCGTGGCAATTTCTTTTACACACGCACCGTGCCGTGCCAGCTGTGGTTCCTGAACAAAAACAAACCTGCGCATCTAAAAGACAAAGTGTTAATGCTGGATGTCCGCAACGTCTACCGCAAAGTTACCCGTAAGATTTACGACTTCAGCCCCGAGCAGCAGCAGAACCTGACCGCTGTGGTCTGGCTCTATCGAGGCGAAGGCGAGCGTTTTGTTGAATTAGTTAAACACTACATCGACAAGTCAATTTTCGAAGCGCGCTATTGTGAGTTCTCGGACGAACTCATGTGCAATCCCGTCCCAGATTTTATCAATCATTTGGGAAAACTCAGCCAAGCATTTCAGCCCTTTATGAACCAGCTGGAGCAAGACGGCGTGAGTGTGGAGCCCTATGTCGATTACCTCAATGCCAAAGGCTCGGTCGAAGGCGGTTGGTCGGCGTTTAAAATCCTGACCAACGATCTGCAAAAATGGTGGAATGAATACGAATATAACGATGCTGCCAGCCTGCTGGACTTCACCGATAAAGATGCCTGCCTGAAAGACCTTGCTGAACAAAGTCGCAACCTGATCAAAGAAATCGACCTGGCTTATAAGCTGGCAGCTCGCGTGATTGAACTGGCCGAAGCCAATGACGCAAAAGACAGCGAACTCTGGGATAACACGCTGTTAAATGGTCGTGGTCGCGGCAACCTGAAGAGAACCGCCGATGAAGCCCGCAAGCTGGCGGTGGAACAACTAAAACAAGTACGTTACTTCTACAAGCAAGCCCACTGGCTGTTAAGCCGCTTCCCGGAAGGCAAAATCTGTGATGTCGAAGGCTTGGTCAAACTGGTAGATATCAAAGCGATCGAAGCCGCCGACTGGAGCCTGACGCCCGGCCGCTATGTGGGTGTGGCACCGGAAGAAGTGGATGAGGACTTCGATTTTGAAGAGGCCTTGCGCGATATTCATATTGAACTGCAAGGCTTAAATGCCGAAGCCGCAGAACTGGCTGAAAAAATTGCCCGTAACTTTGAGGAGTTGGGGGTATGAGTTGGTCTGAAAAATCATTAGATCAGCTAGGGTTTGTATCCAGAGGTCGATCTAGGCACAGGCCAAGAGATGCCGCTCATTTGTATGGTGGTCAGTATCCGTTTGTGCAGACAGGAGATGTGAAGCACGCTGGGCTGTATTTAACAGATTACTGCCAAACTTACAGTGAAGAAGGCCTTGCACAAAGTAAGTTATGGCCGGTTGGTACTCTGTGTATAACGATTGCCGCAAATATTGCGGATACATCCATTCTTGCTATTGATGCTTGTTTTCCTGATAGCGTAATAGGGTTTATCCCTGATCCAGAGAAAGCAGACGCCCGTTTTGTAAAATACCTTTTTGATGCTGTATTGAAGTTGCAGTATCGGCAATTCACGCAGGGAGCGGCGCAGGATAATCTGAGTCAGGCAAAGCTGCTGGCATTGAAATTCTTTGTGCCAGACGACGTAACAGAGCAGACGAGAATTGCCGACTTTATCGCGACCTACGACGACCTCATCGAAAACAACCGCCGCCGTATTCAGTTGCTGGAAGAATCCGCTCGCCTGCTGTATCAGGAATGGTTTGTTCATCTGCGCTTTCCCGGCCATGAGCAAGTTAAGATTATCGATGGTGTGCCGGAGGGGTGGTCGGAAACAGAACTTGGAACATTGTTTTCGATAAAGCATGGCTATGCCTTTAAGGGCGAATACTTTTCAGATGAAGAAACCAACAAGATTCTGCTTACCCCTGGAAACTTTAAAGTCGGTGGCGGGTTGAAGTTAGACAAAAAGAAATATTACAAAGAAGATGGCCCAATACCCGAAGATTACGTTCTGTCTGAAAATGATTTGCTCATTACCATGACCGATTTATCGAAGATGAGTGATACATTGGGGTATCCAATGCTTGTTCCTAAGTTTGAGGGTATTAAATTTTTGCACAACCAACGATTAGGATTGGTAATTCCGGCGATAGAGAATTTTCCAAAGTACTTTGTTTATCATCTTCTTCAAGACTACCGATATAGAGCATTCGTCGTAGGGAGCGCTACTGGTACAAGCGTTAAACATACTGCGCCCAAAAAGATCTCTGGCTTCAAAATTTGTATCCCCAATGTTTCTAGCAATCTAATTACTGTCTTCAATGAATACAGCGCAAACATTTACAGGCAAATTAGTATGTTGACGGTACAAAACCACAAGCTAGCCCAAGCCCGCGACTTGCTGCTACCCAAACTCATGAGCGGCGAGCTAACCGTGTAAATCAAGGAGTGATCATGAATCCCGATACCGAAAAACAGGAAGCCCAACAACTACTACAAACCGCGCTAGCCAATCCCGCTGCCGAATTCCGTGATGGCCAGTGGGAAGCGATTGATGCCTTGGTGAATCATCGGCAGAAGCTACTAGTGCTACAGCGTACCGGTTGGGGTAAAAGCTCGGTCTATTTTATCAGCACCAAAATCTTCCGTGACCGGGGCATGGGGCCAACGATTATTGTTTCGCCCTTGTTGGCCTTGATGCGCAACCAGATTGAATCCGCCCAGCGTTTGGGCATTGTCGCTGAAACCATGAACTCCACAAATCAAAACGACTGGCAGGCGGTGACACAGCAGATTTTGAATAATCAAGTCGACTGCTTGCTGATTTCCCCTGAGCGCTTGGCTAACGACAACTTTATTGAAGCCGTGTTGCAACCCATTGCCGACCGCATCGCCCTGATGGTGATTGACGAAGCACACTGTATTTCTGACTGGGGTCATGACTTTCGCCCCGATTATCGTCGCATTGTAAACATTCTGCGCCAGTTGCCCGCCAATACACCAGTACTGGGTACTACGGCAACGGCGAATAACCGTGTCGTTGCGGATATTCAAACTCAGCTTGGAAATATTCAAATTCACCGTGGCCCTTTGACCCGGGAAAGCCTCGCATTACAAACCATGGTGCTGCCCGATCAGGCTTCGCGTTTAGCCTGGTTAGCCCAGGTGATCCCCTCCTTGCCAGGCACGGGCATTGTTTACACCTTAACGGTGCGAGACGCTGAACAGGTGGCTGAATGGTTGGTTGCTAATGGCATAGACGCTAAGGCATATCACGGCAGTGTTGAGGCAGATGATTTTGAAAACAGCAACGCCTACCGTCAGCATCTTGAGGAGTTGCTTCTCAATAACCAGTTAAAGGTATTGGTGGCCACCACGGCGTTGGGCATGGGTTACGACAAGCCGGATTTAAGCTTTGTAATCCACTATCAAGCGCCGGGTTCTATCGTTGCCTACTACCAGCAGGTGGGCCGTGCCGGGCGTGGCATTGCTCATGCGGTTGGTGTGTTGATGTCGGGTGTGGAAGATCAGGATATTCACGAGTTTTTCCGGGAATCGGCCTTTCCGTCAGAAGCTCACGTGAATGATATCTTGTGGGTTCTGGAACAGAGTGATGGGTTGTCGATTCGCAGCATTGAAGAGCAAACCAATCTACGTCATGGTCAAATTGAAAAAGTGCTGAAGTTACTGAGTGTGGAAAACCCGGCTCCTGTCATCAAAGACGGTAGCCGCTGGGTCAGAACTGCTGTTCGCTACCAGATGGATCATGCCCGAATTGCACATTTAACTGGGCAGCGCGTGCAGGAATGGCAGGAGGTTCAGGCGTATCTGGATGATGCTGGCTGCAAAATGACATTCTTGCGAAGGGCGCTGGATGATCTCGATCCTACGCCTTGCGGAAAGTGCTCGTCTTGTTTGGGGCAGCCTGTTATCAATGCAGTGATTGATCCTGCTTTGGCGCATCGCGCAGGCACCTTCCTCAAACATGCGGAAATGGCAATCACCCCAAAAGCACAGGTGGCGGCCAATGCGTTTCTTGAATACGGCTTTAGAGGCAATCTCCCCCAGCAACTTCGCGCACAGGAAGGCCGTGTTTTATCCCGCTGGGGTGATGCCGGCTGGGGTCGCACGGTTGCCGATAACAAACATGCCGGGCGTTTCAGTGATGAATTGGTTGAAGCCATGGCAGAAATGATTCAGCAGCGTTGGCAGCCCGATCCTGCTCCTCAGTGGGTGTGCTGCGTGCCGTCGCGTAATCATCCTGAATTGGTACCGGATTTTGCACGCCGTCTGGCTGCACGATTGGGTCTACCGTTTGTGGATGCAGTTAGCAAAGTCAAAGACAACCAGCCGCAAAAAGGCCAGCAGAATCGTTTCCATCAATGTCGCAATCTGGATGGAGCGTTTAGTGTGACTCAGCTTTATCAGGGGCAACCGGTTTTGTTAGTGGATGACATAGTGGATTCCGGCTGGACGCTGACGGTCATCGCGGCACTCTTACAGCAAGCAGGCAGCGGTGTGGTCTACCCCGTCGCGCTGGCTTCATCTTCGGTGAAAGACTCATGAATGTATCCCGCTTTTCATCAGCTGATGGCTCTTTACCAGCTGACGGCTCTTTGTCACCCACAGCGCAAGCGACCTTGCTGTTGACCAGCTATTTCTCAAGAGCCAGCAGCGAAAGCGCAAAGCCACTAACCAATGCGGAATGGGGCCGCTTTGCCTTGTGG